>JAESGV010000682.1_pt1 | contig 14718 bp, 11 predicted proteins | sample 9269781 | NCBI WGS metagenome assembly JAESGV01 (sample SAMN15741586, study PRJNA653496) | algae metagenome | isolation source: Tildeniella torsiva UHER 1998/13D and co-occurring heterotrophs from... | place: Slovakia: Slovak Paradise National Park, Hrabusice, Kosice Region | collected 2000-01-01 | reverse complement strand
TTGTTTACCTAGAAGATCGATAGTTATAATTTTTCCACCCTGTTTCATTCTTTCTACCGCTACCTCTGTCCAAGAACCTATTTGCATCAGCAAATCTATTGTATAATTGTACCTGGAGCTGCGCCGAGCTCTACTATCGTATGACATTTGTTTAAAAACTTGTATTTGTCATCTATTTCTGTTAATTTATACGCTGCGCGAGATCTATATCCTTCTTTCTTTGCTTGTTGAACGTATGCGTCATTCCTCTGTCTATTTAACCATGCATTTGATCTTTTGCTGTTAACACGCTGTGTAAACACTCACGATTTGCTCTTTGTGGTAGTAAAAGTCTTTGGTAATGTAGTGTACCATCTGGATGTGTAAACAGAGAACACTCGACTGCGTGTGATGTTCATGATTCGAAAAAAAGCTTTTTTACAAACTAAATTTATTGTTCTGGTTTGAAATTTCTAACAAACTTGAGTTCTGATAGTTGCATAGGTACACAATCCTTGGCAGTGTATAGGTTCGATAACTCTGCCATTGCTCTTCTTACATTTAGCGCATACAATTTGGTATTTGTTCTTTCTTCTTGTGTTGGAATGTATGGTGGGAAATGAACAATAACCAAGTGGTTATTAATCTGTGAGAACAAATTCTTAAAGTAGGCCCAATCATCACCAACCCATCCTGGTGAGAAATACTTGTATTTGTATCTTGTGACAACTGGTTGAACTGGTGCTCCTGGTAAAAATGCACCGTCATGGAAGTGAATCATATAGTCACCGTTTGTAGTTGTACCTTCTGGGTAAATCAAGAATTTTGATTGTTGGTTTGTTAAATAGTATTGTTCAACACGTCTCATGATTTCGTCTACAACTCCACCTTTTCCTGCAAATAGTGTCTTTAGTTGAATCAGTAACACACCAATGACGGGTGCGTGGGCCAACGCTGCTTTAACAACAAATGAACATTCTCCAAACTCGTGTACGATAATAGCAGGGTCGAAGAAGGCAACATGGTTGGAAACAATCATGAAGGGATCTTTTTTGTTAAATTTGTCCGCTACTTCAGTCGGTAACTGTTCTGTACTTTCTTGTGGTGATACAGGTGATTGGTTTGAATATTTAGCGCGATGGTCTTTTAGTTGTTGTTCAGTTACTGTGTATCGTGTAATTGTGTGAATTGCGCAACAGTAGAGTAAAAAGCGAGCACCTGGATTTGCAACAGAACGAGCGAGACGTTCGCGTGTTTTTTCTCCAAATAATCCAAGGCTGTAACCCAAGTTAACAACCCGTAAATATGCCCAATAAATACCAAGTGTTAAAAATATCAAAAATAATCTCAATGGAAACCATAGAAGCCCAAAACCTAGTATATTGCTTTTTAGGTTTTGTGTTGGTGTTCCAACTTGATCTGTACGTTTAAACGGAGGCTCTTTTACTGCCATCTCCATGTTAACAAGGGTTACCTTGCTGTGGCTCATGTTTTCGTTTCTTTTTGTTGCGCGGCTTACAAGTTTTTACTGTATGACTGAAACAGCAAAGGTCCAACACGCTACATATTTCAGACTGAACAGTACTGGTTTATTCTTTATCTCAACATGATAAAAGGTTATATTAGTTCCATTTAATACTAAATCGTCATTGTTTGCTTAGACGTTTACAGCTACCAGTGAGTGCTTGCTCAGTCATGCGATATGAGAAAACGGGTGCTATTGATAACGTAAATAGTTAGTCAACGTTAAACACAGGACAAATGCTTTAGCGTAACACAAGAAATGTACGTCAACAAATTTCAGGTAAATAATTACTGTATTAACAATTGGCAATATTCACAGTATTCGAATTTATACTCACGCAAATTCCCATCTGTCACACATTTTGGCAATACAGTTTGCTAGTGTTAGATCTGTTGTGGAATCGAATAGCAATAAATACGATTCTACGCAGCGCTCGTATTCAGGTTTTGCACCCTTAAGCATGTCAAGTACTTGTATTTTGATGTCCAGTCCGTTTATCTCTTTTGTTAGCACGTGATGGACAAAGCTGTGACAATTGACTCTATCAGACCATGAGGATCCAACATTGTTTGTATGCATCAAGTTCTTAAACCAGCATTCTGCTTGCTGTGCGAGTTTACACAGACTTGCTACTTCACTGCTGCAAAGGGTGTTATCGTTCACCAATTCACTATACTGCACTTTTGCTAAGAGGTCGACAGATTTTAGTTTCCCAACACGCTAAAGAGTAAGTTGCTACAAGTAAAATACTTACTGAGAACTGGTGATATATTACTTGGCACACCATTGGTTGCTCGTTAATATCTACCGGATAATCATCTTTTGTGATTTGAATGATAACACCTCTAACATTGTCATCATCCGAATGACCATATAAATCATACAAAAGCATTACGTGACTGTTGTCGCATTTTGATGGGTTGAAAGTTAACGGTTTGGCGCAAAGTAGGTAAAGATTACCCTTCTCTTCTTCCGAACTAAAGCGCATTCTCCCTTCGTAGCGTTTATTTTCGGTCATGTGCATTATCATTTCGTTGGCAATAAAGCTCGACCCAAACCATGAAGAACCCATTTTTGATGTATTTTGGTTGCCTGAATTTTGCATTAGTTTACCAGTGCTACAATCTACCTTTATATCATCTTGTTGCAGAATTCAAGAAAAAGTTTCATAACATTCTTTTAAAGCACTCATTTAGCACGTTTAGAGTTATCCGCGTTCATGCTAAATAGCGATCTGGCGTTTTAATTGGCTCATGTCAAACTTGTCAACGAACGAATACCACATGAACTTCTTAGTTCTTGTCATAGCGTTGTTTGCCGTTGTTACTGCACAAGACGGCAACATGTACTATGCGTACGTACCTGGTACCATTGCTACCTGTGTTATATCTAAGGAATTCTCAGACGGCAGATACTTTTATTTTAACTGCAAGATAGCCAGTACAAAGGTTATGACGTACTTAAAGATGAACACAGAGAAGCTATTCACTGAGAGTGGATATTCGTCAAAATATATTTCGAAATTAGGAATATTAGTTACCCCAAACGACGTGGCTAGAATGAGTGTAAGTTAACAATACTTTCTGACAACAGACTAATAACTCTCTTACGATCTCTATTAACGACGGAACACCGATGCCATTTAAGCCCGCCACTTGGGGAGGTTCATTGTCCGGCTTTCAGACATTGAGCGCAGTAGTGTTTGCCGACACTAACAAACAAGCGTACGTTTTACATCCTCCAAGCGCATTTGTTTACTTGAAAGTAAGAGAGACAGCAGGCTGTAAGAACGATACAATTGTAATATGCACATCCTACCCGTGCTCATTCGCAGCACTCTCGTCAACAAGACTCTCGTATTACATGGACATTTCAGCTGATCCAACATCGAAATCGCCACCGATTGCTGGTGGATTACTACTAGCTTCTTCTTCAAATACGACTATATTCCCAGAATCTACATGTCCACCTGATTCGTCAGCCAGTTATCTACATATACAAGCTAGTACAGTGCTTATTGTAGCGCTATCACTTTTCTTATAAACGTATTTAATTATGTTGCATTAATGTTACTGTTCGACATAGCGATACATATTTTAGTATCGAACGGCACTAGTTTAGTCTTTTGCTCTTTTTAACAAATAAAAGTTATATGCCAAGATATGCATCGTAGAGAAGATGTCCAAATTTGTTAATGCATTCTCTTACAGCCACTAAATGCGCTGTCGCCGTAAGTGTTAATCTCTATTCATCCCATGTAGAGAATTAGCCAAGCAACGATTATAATCTCGTTGCTTAAAAAATAACGGTTAGTTTTCTACATTTAGCCGTGGAATGAGCAAGTTCTAAAATAATTGGATAACAGTACCTGTATACTATTAGTGCGCTGTTTAGCGAGGAATCCTCTTTTGCGAGTTTTGTAAGCGATAAACAATTTCTCATGAGGATTGTGATCGCTCTACTGGTTCTGGCCTGCTTAGTACAGTTTTCAGGTATTCATACTGAATAATGTTGACGTTTGATAGAGTTAACGTGTAATAGCAATTCTCATGGAAAGTGTGATGGAGGAATTGTATATCAGATCCAACAAGTTTTTGTGTTTGTTACCGAGGATATTGGGGCACAGATTGCAACACTAGAAAATACGGATACGCAGCAACGCGTTGGGTCAGAGTATGTTTTTTTCGAATAATGGCAAACTAACTATGAAATAGTTGGTGATGGTGGCTCTGCGCTTTACACAACTAGTATCACACGTGTTGCAGGTTGGTACAGTTTAATACCAATCAGTATGGTAGCGGCAGGATACGATTATTCGATTACCTTGACCAGTCAAGGAGTTGTACATGGCTTCGATGGCAACACTACACGTACTATCAACTAGGTACGTATTACGAAAACATAACTTACCATACGACAGGAATAGGGAATAATGTTTCACAAACACTTCCTGTTACACTATCAACTCTAGTAAATCGGACAATAGTCTCAATTGGAGCTGGTATGTATAAAAGAATACACTAGGAGCCGAATATGGATGGTTGGGAACAAACGATCAAATAGACCACAATCTACCAACTCTAGTACCATTTAATTCTGATGTTGTTGTCGATATTGCATGTGGAGTACTACATACTGCTGCTTTAACACAGACAGGAGATGTTTACTTATCAGGTTCAAATCGAAGAGGACAAGTTGAAAATGGTACAGATCTCAGATCCGTTCACTTCATTTTTCAATGAATCCGATTATAGGAGCATCTGCTTCTGCAGCGAAAACAGTTCCGGCGATAGCAGCTAGTAGTTATCACACAATGGCTCTAACAATCAACGGAGCGGTTTGGTGTTGGGGTAACGCTTCGTTTGGCCAAACAGGAGCAAACAATCCTCAAGTATCTGTAGATACTGTACCAAAAACTATAATTACTTTTCTGGTCAAGTAGTCAAAGGTATCGCGTCGAGTTCATATACTTCTTATGCAGTATTATCTATTGGTGCAATGTATTCATGGTGATACTTTCACAAAGTGGCGATTCACTAAAACAATCAAGAAAGGTTCGCTCACCTGCTATTGTATCGCTCTATGTTAATGCGATGGTACTAGAGTGCCAACCTACAGGATGTGAGTTACCATTGCCTACAGATCCAGTGCCGCTTGCATCAGATTATAGCTTCCCGTGGTTGTATGTTGTCATTCCAGCTGTAGTTGCCGCTGTAGTAGTAATACTGATCGTTGGTATTATTGCGGCGATTACTATCTATAAGCTACGCATCTGCAAAAAGCATCTATACACCAACAAAGACATGGAGGAAGTAGCTGATAACATCGTTTCTCCATTTTGTTATTTTAAACTACATACGTTTTTCACTATGGATAGCCAGCTACACGGTGAAAACGTCAATTCAAATCATCAATAGTGTCCATGGTGGACTATTAGTGGGAATTTTCAGCAGAATTCCATCGCTTTATTACTAGTTATATTTCTATTAATAAAATGGCTCAAAGGCTATTTAACACGTAACCAGATCTACTTGCATTGATATTTGATTTCTACTGATACAAATGGTCCTTTGTGTGCGAGAAGGTATGTTTTTGAAAAACATTTATACCTACAAAAGTATTTACACAAAATGCTCTAAAATTTTGAAACGAGCGTATTAAGATGTCCAAGCTTCAAAGAATGTATTTAGGAGGAAAACGTTATCGATCGTTGTAAACTTTCCTCCCAATTTTTTAAAATACCAAGCACATGCACAGACAAGAAGGATATCGCGGAGGAGCCAGAGGCGGCTCTAGAGGTGGCTCTAATGAATCGCGTGGTGGAGGTTCTCATAGAGGCGGTGGCAGAGGCAGAGGGGGAGAAAACCGTGGAAGTAATTCCCGTCCTGTATCGGCACAATCACACACTATTGTGACACCAAAGCCATACGAAAATACAAAAATTAATACTGTACCCAGTGCTGCAGTAAAAACGAAATCTCTCGTGGATCAAGACGATATTATTTGCACAACAACGAAACCAGGAACACTTGGGAAAAGAATGACCGTTGTATCCAATTATTTTCCAGTGGAACTTAAGACGGATCCATTTTACATGTATGATGTCGAGTTTGAGGTAGAAGAAAGAAGCAAGAGGATTTGCAATGCAGTGATTGGCAAGCTTCTAAAAGACAAGTACGTATATGATGGTCAAAAGACGTTGTTTTTGAGAGAACAAGTTGAAGATTTTTCTGGTCAAGTCGAATTGTACGGCAAGTCATTTCACGTCAAAGTCCAATTCACTAAAAGAATCGATAGTTCCAAGATTGGAATGCCAGTTGTACAGCTGTACAATATTTTGTACCGCAGCAGCTTCAGACATTTGAAGTTGGCCTCCATTGGTAGAAATTATTTTGATTTGAGCAAAAGATTCAAGATTGGAGAAGATTTGGAAATCGCTCCTGGACAACAACAAACCTTGTACAAAACTAAGCTTGGTTTGGTTGCTAATCGTGACATTGCTTGGAAGATTCTTAGAACAGAATCCTACTTGACCATCTTCCACCGATTGATGGAACAGTACAAAGGTGCAGACTTGCAGAAAAAGTTTGAACAAGAAGTAGCGAACAAAATCGCCTTTTTGCCGCACTTGAATCGCACAGTGTACATCACTGGTGTGAATTGGAAGTTGAATCCTCTCTCACTATTCCAGAAAGATGAGAAAACCAAAGTGTCGTTCAAGGATTATAATCGAGAACGCTACCGTGTGAATATTACTGATATGGGCCAGCCTATGTTAGAACAAAAGAAGGAGAGTGGAACAAGCTACTACATTCCAGAAATGTGTCATCCAACTGGATTGACTGATGAAATGCGAGCAGATTTTAGAATCATGAAAGATATGGTAAATGCAACTGGACTTAATCCAAATGATCGTTTCAAGAGTATCGTTCACACTATGCGAGAGAACAATACAAATCAAAGTTATGTGAAATCATTGGAAGAAAATGGGTATCAAATGAAAGATACTCCAATTGAGGTTCCTGCAAGACAATTGCCTACTCCTCAAGTTATCTTTGGAAGTCAAGTTCAAGAGAAACCAGATACCAAGTATGGTTGGAATATGAACAACAAATCATTGCTTCGTGAAGTTTCCCTTACAAATTGGGCACTCGTATACCCCAATATGTCTAGAATCCCTGATGACAATCCAAATCATGAAATTAATATCATGTTGGATGTATTCAAACGTGTATCTACAGGATTTGGAATGAAGGTAGATGAACCTGAATACATTCCTACAAAGCAAAATGTAGACGACTACGAACGTGCCATTACTGGAGCTTGTGAGCTTGGGAAGAAGTTTGTAGTCATTGTACTTCCCAGAAAGAGTACGCCACACTACAACAAGGTGAAAGACATCTGCAGCAAGAACAACTTACTCTCCCAATGTATTGTTTGGAACACTATCGTTGCTAGACAAGGAGAGGACAGGAACAAACTGTTAAACAAGGTGATCAAGATTGCAATTCAAGTTGCAACCAAACTTGGTGGAGCCCCATGGACGTTAGACTATGAATTGTTCAAGGACACTATGATTGTGGGTTTGGATGTTCATCACTCTGGCGAGATTGGAACAAAGAAGAAAAAATCCGTAGTAGGATTCTGCTCTACCTTGGGTGGTGATCAGTCAGAGTTCTACAGCACGCAAGTCATCCAAACAGCAGGACAAGAAATTGTGAAAGCATTGGGTACATGTATGGAAGGTGCGTTGAAGGCCTACAAGAAGAGAAACACCAAATTCCCAGCCAAAGTATTGTTCTATCGTGATGGTGTTGGAGAAGGTCAAGTTAGTGAAGTCAAAACTGTCGAGATCGCTGCGATTAGAAAGGCGTTGAACTCTTGGTGCAAGGAAGCCAAATTGGTACACATCGTTGTACTCAAGAGAATTAACACAAGGCTTGGCAAGTGGAACAAGGACAACTTGGACAATCTTCCACCAGGTAGCGTAGTAGATACTGATATTGTATCTCCTAACGCTATGGAATTCTTTTTGATTGCTCATTCTGTCACTCAAGGAACAGCGACACCAACAAAGTACCAATGCATTGAGAATGAAGCTAATCTCGACATGGACACGCTCCAAATGGTGACCTATCAGTTGTGTCATTCTTACTACAACTGGAGTAACGCCATTAGAGTTCCTGCTGTTTGTCAAAACGCTCACAAGTTAGCCTTCTTTGTTGGCCAGGCCAAGCTCAAGGACGTCAAGTTTACAGAAACGTTGCATTATCTATAAATTTTTAGTTGAATTCTGAAAGCAAGTAATACGAATTCCACATCTGTCATTATTTTTTATTGTACACAAAGATTCTAGTCTCGTATTCTAGAATCCTATCTTCACTTCGTACGCATTTCGTCGTAGTCATCCTAAGACTAATAATTTTTGGAAGTAAATCGATTAAGCGTTTAATTGATATGCGCCACGTACAAAGTTCTATCACCGTGTTATTGTGGTCATCTATTTCGCATTCTTATCGTTCTCATTGAACGCTTGGTTGCTACAGTAGTAACTTGTGCTCATGGTCGTGGTGAACAATAGCTTCCAAACTCTTCTTCATACTCTTCTACCGTCGTCTGTTTTGGTTTATCATTTTCATTAGTTTTGTTAACATATCTTTCTTTTGTTTCACGATTTCGATCTAACGAGATGTGGCCAGATTAAATTACATTTGCTCGCGCAGATGGCATAAGTGTACGAACACCTCCAGTATTCTTTCTGACGCAAAAATAAGCCTAATTCTTGGAAATGAACTTTTAGTGTTGTATTTGTTGACTTTTGAAAACAAGTTTTTGCAAACAAAGATGCGCAGTACGTTACAGAGCGACAACATGCCCACAATTCCTACAACACGCACGATAAACCATGTTTATCACCACTGTACAGAAGTTTTGCAGCATAGAGTCGAATCATTGAACGTAAAGATAAACAAAATACAGAGAACAATGAAATACACAACACTGAATAGAGAGAAGAAAAGGTCACGATTTAAGACATCGGCACTTGAATAGAGTTTGGTATGACAAATTTTAACGACCGTAGTCTAGGCCAACAACAAGACTACTGTAATACCCGTATGCCGCCTTCACCTATTTATTCTTCCAAGTAAGATTTTATATTGAATATTGACGTTTTGTAGGTATAATTCTGTTATTTGCTTGCTCACGTAATCCATAAGCTGGAACAAATGAAAGATGCTCACCAAGAGTAAACAGAAACCAATGTAGCCTATTAGAAGGTTACCGAGAAAAGTTCAATAAGAAATAGACTTGTGACTTGATGAACAGTAAACTGTATTATACTTCAATCGTTGAGGTTCACATAAGATTTTGCAACCTTCGTGATTGAAGTACAAAATAAGGCAACAGTTAAAAATAACTAACAAAAAATGCACACACTGCATGCTTTGTTTACTACGCTATGTGCTATGACTACTATTGTAGCGCTAGTGGCCCAAGAATTACCAGTTGACGTAAATAGCCCTCATCTCTTACGCAGGATGGGGGAGGTGCTTTTACCAGAGCGGATAAAAAAAATATATAAACCTGCGAAAGACGCTATTGATAAAGCATCATTTGTGCAAAAAGTTGTAGAAATGTGCCTAGCTAGAGGGCAGTCTATAGAAGCCTGTACTATTGCGGCGGGAGCTTGCCTAGCTCTACAAACTATTCGACAATCGGCGAGAGTAGGAGGCGTAATACCAGGGTCATACATTGTACCTGCCTTTGATGAGATGTAAGTTTTAATATAATATGCATTCTAATTGTAGATTATGTACACGTTCATCTGGGTTAACATGCTGTTCGGTTCGTGGAGGGTGTGGAACTACACTTAGTGAAGACGGTTGCAAAGACCTATTCAAAGGAGAACCAGCAGGTACATTTGTATGGGGACAGCCATGTGGATGTCCACGCGGATGCGGCTATGCATGTGCTGCTACCTGGGATAGACATGAGGCACTGTATCCTCCTAAGAGAAGAATTCAACAAACACAAAATTATACCGGATCATTGAGAGATGTAAACAGCTACACTATAACCGATTTGATAAACAGTCGAGCAGGGACCTATATATCCAATTATGATTGGAATAGCAGCAATAACAGTATGCCTGCACTACAATCTTATTTAACATTGTACGTTTTTTATTTGATTTTCTAACACAAATAGTCGTGGATGCAAAGGATGGGTAAATAGTACAGGTACAGCAGATCCAATTCCGTACTATTCAAATAACACTTCGAATGAAACATATTCACGTGCATTTGACGCCTTCAGACATGCTCAAGTTACAGCTTATGCACGAATAGCTATTCCCAACTTTTGGAATAGATACGACTATATTAATCGCATTGCATGGAATAGTACAAATCGTGCGAGCTACCTTTCCAAACTTTCTAGTTCACCTGAAACTATTCATAGACAATATTTATCTAAGGTTGGCCTTGAAGTGGTCAAAATTAGTCTACTTGACAAGTGGGATTTAATCGCAGTTCCACTAGATAGCGAGGAACCTTTTGTTGCTTCAAACATGATGGTCGATGGGTGTGAATGGGGAGCACCACCAGTACTCGAAGTGGATTTCTTTGTCACTGATCAAGTTAGCATGACAGTAGCATGTAAAGAATGTGAATGGTGTCATGTCAGCGTAGATTGGGGAGATAACTACCTATCTGATATCTTTGTAGAAAACTCAACATCAGGATCATTGGCACATGGATATAAACTTGCTGGTCAATATCTAGTGCAAGTTACTGCTATGAATGAAGATGGATTACGAACAGTGATGAGGAAAACTGTGGTAGCTCGAAGTGTTATCCCATCAATTCAGCTGGCTAGCACAACAAAGATCAATATACGAGTCCGTGTGCCTGATACAAGATACAGATATGCAATGCTATTTTGGGGTGTCTCAAACACGAGTGGAGAAGTTTATGCTATGGCTTCTGCTAACATTTCAAAGAGTTCTGCACCAGAAGTAGAAATAACACTACCATGGCAGGTCTATTCTCCGTTAAGTGAAATTCAGGTAAATTGCACGGCATTTAATGGTGTAAACAATGTAGAGTTGCTACCAATATCAATAATAAGTGCCAACTCCACTTTGTTTTCCTCGCCCAAGCAAGCTGTGAGAATTGAGAGAACAACTATTTCTGTAAGCACTGTCAACACCGATAGAAATCCAATATTCCTTTGCAATAATGGAACTCAAGTTATTTCAGTACAAACTTTTAACGTAGAATCAGGCACACCTGGTAGCTTAGCAAGTGTTAACGAGATTTACTATGAAAATATTATTGATGAATTTAATAATACTAAGAGAAGCACTCGTTCAGCAAAAAGTGCAAGTAACACTGCTACACTTTCAATAGCAGCACTTATTGCTTCAATTATTGGGGCAGTATTTTAAACAATCTTGTTTTCTGCAATAGTTATACATTGTATAATAAAAAGTTTTAATAAAAATCACTTAAAGTTTTTAAATATCCCTTAAATGTGCACAGCTAGTAAGTAGATAACCCTTAAATATATGTATTTTACATACTTTTTTTAAATGCATATTAGCTTACTTTTATAACTTAGTTAAGTTTTGTTATTAATATTTTAAAATGCAGTATTTATTGAAGAATAATTTTATTTTTAATATTTATAACATTTTTTTTATAACTTTAGTCAAGTCTTTATAATTTAATGAAATGAATAAGTTAAAAGGTATAACTTTATTAAAATAAAATATAAGTAAGGTAAAATATAAATACTCTATAAAATAAAATAAATTTTTATTTATTACTTAGTTATTAACTTACAAAAAAGTGATAAGACTTTTTGCCCAACCTATAATAGTAGTGTTATCTTTATGATATTCTTTATTAATATATTAGTAAAATATTTACAGTTAAAAATTTTTTTTTTAAAAACATTGTGATATTAAATATAAAGATAAGCTGCTATAATAGCTTTAATATTGTCTTACCTTAGATTAATAAGAAATCAAACATAATTATTTTAATTATTAAAGCTTTTTTGATAATTAAAGAATTATTATACAATTAATGTGTTAAACATCTATTATTAATAGGTTTAAATCTTTTTATAAGGTTATATCTTATAAGTAGTAAAAGCAGTAATTTGATCACCAACTTTAAATACAGTAAAATGGTAATTAATCACTGATTTTAAGTAATACTTGAAAATAGTAATTGATTGCTAATTATAGATTTATTATATAATATAAAATTAAGTATAGAAAATAAAGAAAATTATTTATGAAAAATTTATTTTAATCTTTTTTGAAGGTTTTTTTAGAATTTTAGGTACAATAACTGCTTATCTTAAAGTTTTTAAACTTTTAACTTTGTATTTTTTAGTAAAAATACATCTTTCTCCTTTTTATCCTCTTTTTTATCATCTTTCTTTTCTTTTTTCTTACGATCTTTTTTAAAAGATTTTCTTTTTTTAATAGCAGTTTTTTTCTTAAGTTATACTTTTTTTGCTTTTAATAAATGCCAGTTGCTTTTTTTTCTTTTATGTAACACCAATATTAAATGCTTTCCTTGGATTGTTTCCCTCTAAACCAGTATAAACAGAAGCTAATTTTATAACTAAATGATTTTAATATTTTCTTAGTTTTTTGGCAGCTTAAAATTCATTAGCATCATTATATAGAATAATACCACTTTAATTTCTTAGTTACTCCATGTGTATTAAAAAGTATTAATTTAATATATTTATTAAATAATATAAACTAATGCTAAACTTTATTTTGAAATAAATTTAATGCATTTTATCTTTATCTGCTGCATCTAACACAAAAAGTCAATTAATAATTAATGGAGTTTCAAATTCTACTGTATAGTTAATAGCTTCAACAGGCTATTATTTGTTATTATATAAAAAAATATTCATAACATTAAAAAGATTTCTATTAAATTTCTTTTAATAAACCTTAAAAATCTTTTTTTTTCTTTTAATTCTTCTTTATTATTATTCAAATCAAAGATAACAATGATTTTTTAAAACTTTTTTAAAAGTATTTTAAAGATTTTTAAAGGTACTTTACAATCTTTGTACTAGATTTTAAGTTAATAAAAAACATTTTTCAGATATAGTAAATTGTTTTAAAAAAGCTTATTAATAGAATAAATCTTATATTTGATGACTTAAGCAGTATTTGCAAGCAATATTAATAATAAATACAATATATTTTCAGACGTTTGACCTACCTATTTTAAAGCTTTGATTACTTTAAAAAGAGTAGTTTTTTCATCAAAATTCATTAATTAATCATGAGATTTATTATTGTCTTCAACTATATTATTATTAAACTTATCTTCTGATAATTGTTGTGTGTTTTAAATATTTTGTATAAACACTTTACTAACAGCTTAAAAAAGAATTAACTGTAATTCTACAAGAAAAATTAAATAAATAATATTGAAATTATCTTTAAAAAAGTCCAGATTATTATTGAAAACAAAGGACATTACTTTCAAATTAAAACTTTTATCAATTTTCTCTTAAATATCTAAAATATATTAGTATATATGCATAAAATTTTAATAAAAAAGGATGTAGTTAACAGCAATTAATTGCTATATTTAAAAGCAAATAAAAACAATACAAATGTAATATTATATTATATAGTAAAAACAGCAATTAATTGCTATTTTTGCATTATTATGCAAAATCTGTGTTCTTGCAGGTTTTACCAGCTACAATAACCTTTTATATCAAAATGTATTATAAACTTTATAAAAAATTTAAATAAACTATCTTTTTTTAATTATTAGTATTTATATTGCTAAATTTATTTTTTATTGTACAACTTTATTAACTTATTAAATAATATTTTTGCTTACTTATTAATAACAAGCATAATTTATTTTATATTTAAAAATTCTTATATAAAACTTGTTAAAACAGTTATAAGTAATACTTTTGCTTTTGTTTAACTTAAATTAGCAGTACAAAAAACTTACCAATATTATATTTTGTATTAATAAAGTTCTGCCAAACTGAAATATAAATGTTAAAATAAAATAAAAGTCATTTAGCTTAAACTTAAGCCTATCTAACAAGTGTAAAGTAAATAATTTTATAAAAGTTATGTGCATATTTTATGCAAAATATATCTATAATGTTAGATAAAATTATTATATAAATCATCTTTAAATCTTTTTTATACTTTTCTGCATGAATATCTTCTATTTTATTTTTTATTATTGTTAATATTTATTTTATACAACTTATATTTTTTGTTATTGGCGCCTGCTTCTTGCTAATATGCTTTATTTTTTTTAAATGCATTGCATTATTAGCTATTATTATTTTTATAATTTAATATTGTGTAGTTTGCACTTCTTCTTATTATTTATACTAAAAAAGTATTTAATTAACTATTGTAAAAACTTATCAAATTTTTTGAGAAATTACTTTGTTTGCTAACCTACCTCACTTAGTTAATATACATACTTTTATTATATTTAATATTAAAAGTTTATAAATTAAATATACAAAATAATGACTACTAATAAAGCTATTAATTCTTTTGATAATATAAATTCTGGGTTTGGGTTTGGGTTTGGGTTTGGGTTTGGGTTTGGGTTTGGGTTTGGGTTTGGGTTTGGGTTTGGGTTTGGGTTTGGGTTTGGGTTTGGGTTTGGGTTTGGGTTTGG
>JAESGV010000681.1_pt1 | contig 14720 bp, 15 predicted proteins | sample 9269781 | NCBI WGS metagenome assembly JAESGV01 (sample SAMN15741586, study PRJNA653496) | algae metagenome | isolation source: Tildeniella torsiva UHER 1998/13D and co-occurring heterotrophs from... | place: Slovakia: Slovak Paradise National Park, Hrabusice, Kosice Region | collected 2000-01-01 | reverse complement strand
GATATGTGCAATTGTTACACATGCTTCCACAAGTGATCGTTTTCTTACATGTCAAGTCGTACCCTATTCCACACGTCAAGGATTCTCACCGTTTCACAAAAACTCAAATCGGCGAGAACATGTACCAAATAACCGCACGATATGGATTCAAAGAACAAGTTAATGTTCCTCACATGATCAAACTTGCGGGATTTTGTGTTGATGGAAGTGTTCCTGAGAGTGTGGAGTTACCAGAAATTTCTTCAAAAGAAGTATTACCGATTCTCGCTGCGCATGTTGCGTACTATGTTCCAGGATACGTTTTGAAAGTTGATAAGACGCAATGGTTCTATCGTCGCCTGTTGAGTGCTATTTACATTTTCATGAGAGTAAACTCGATGTCACAATATAGCGCTTGGAAAATTCCCACTGATTTGACGATAGAGTTAGGGACTATTATGCACTTGAAATAAAATTTGATAATTCATTATAAGAGTTGTTTGATGAATCTTGTAGTACCGATGTAACCGTCTGTGGCCATTTTGTGTTTAAACCTAGCCGCTACAAATTGACTATGGCAAGAACCAAATCGCTAAGAAGAAGTTTGTCGTTTCATCCGTTTGAACACAAGGATAGGTTCATCGTGAAAGAAAAGTTTCGTCCTCCCGCCCGATAAAGAAACCAGAGTACACAGAAAAACATCCAGTGTACATAAAATTAGAGGAAATAGTCGTATCGTTGTTCGGAGAACCAGACAAAATATTTCCGCGTCATGAAAGAAAAGGACAAAAAGAATACAAACGCGTGACAAACTGTTTATCGGGTCTCCGTACTGGAATCACTGCAGACATTGAAATAGAGTACAAGAAAGGGTACAAGCTACACATTACGATCTAACACAATAGATTTATTTCTAGAATACTCATTTATCCAGTCATTACTTATGAATCAACCAATATCACAGACATACTGGACTATTTCAACTTCGACATAGAAGAAAGATCAGCTCACTTATCGCTATCGTCTCTACAAGTCGATACATCAGTAGAAAGACCAATATTCCTATGCATCACAAGTAAAGGTAAAGCATCAGTCGCCATGGCAGTAACGGCACCACCAATTGAGTTGCCAGTACAGACAGAAACAGTAGAACAAACATACACGTTCACACCCAACGCATTATCGTTTGAATATTATGGGCGTTCTGAAGATTGCGAATTCACGCACGTGTGGGGAGCACTCGCAACAAATGGACTCACACCCATTCCAGTTGCCATTCATGAAGATTATGGCACCCACGGATGTAGCACGATTGATAAAAAATTTGAACGCGAAACGCGCATACTAGAAGGTGATTCATTAACCCAAGTTGTTGGACAATTTGGTGTTACGCTTCCATACTGGGATAATCTCACACCAAGTAAAGATCCGTTCACTTTAAAGTCATTTGAATTGTGTCAAGATTCGTATTTGCAACACACTGGTTTACATTTGAAAAAACTATGAATCGAAATTCCTACGAGTAGGAAATTGGAACTTCACAATCAAACACTTGACGATATCGAATTTCATTTTGCGATAGAGAAACATAGAAAATGGATTTCATCAGGAAGTGATATTTCTGTCTATTTGGAAGATGACAAAGCCATTTGCAAAATCATTGTTTTGGATACGACACTAGAAAATATCAACATTATTGATTGTAGATATGCTTCAAACTATTTTAGTCAATTCGATTTTATTTGTTCATTCACGTATGGTCTAAATAATGGTACCTACAATTTCAAAGATTGCAAAAACGTGTCTGGACAATTACGCGTTAATGAAACACAATTACAAATTCCAGGTTTTATTCCACAAGTAAATATAGGAACAATTGTTTATCCTATCACAAGTGAAACTATCCATTCGATGAAAAGTTTTTCAGGTAGTATAGCGCTTCCACAAACTGAACAACAAATTTTCTTACATGGAAAAGATGTTGTTCCAATGGATTTGGCTAGTATTAATAATCTGTCATACGAATTGAAACAGTTTTTGCACTTACATGAATTGGAAATGAGTCCCAAAATGAAGAGTTTTGTAGAAGGAGGAACTGCAATTTGTGTAGAGTTATATCGTACTTCACAACAATTTGATGAATTTGAAATCAAAGGGAAACTGGATAATGGAGTTTCTGTATTTGTGTGCATGCGATTTGATACAGAGAAAGCGTGGTTAAGACGAGTAGTGGAAGCCAAAGTAGATGGATATTTCGTGAATTTGCGCTTCAAGAACTCGTGGAGTGACGTTATGCAAGGCAAGTTAATCACTGCCAGAGCGCAAGGAACTTTTATAGATTTAAAAATAAATTAACAACCTATTCAACTTTGATTTTGTCACCAGATGTAACAATATCACTTTCTGTTAACGCACCTTTGTTCACTGTACCTACAGTTTTCTCTACACTGCGAAACTTGTGGTTTGTATTTTACGGTGAAAGAGAAGTCGGCACGTCAACTACAAACCATGGAACAAACATTCGCATACGTGGCAGAAGACAAGCTACAAGCAGAGCTACTTTGTCAACACATTTGCTTCACGCCACTAGTAGATCCTATAGTACACGACGCATGTGAAAACTCATTTTGCAGAGTATGCATCGAAAAAACGAAATGGAAGTGCCCTCTATGCGGAACAGGCACAGAAAAGGATTTCTTCAAGGTGAACACACGTGCATTTCTGAATTTACTAGCGCAGATACTTGTACAATGCAGTCAATGTCAAGAACAAATGCAACGAGGCTGTTTCGAAGAACACAAACCAAAATGTCCGTTTGAGTGTACTCGCGGTTGTGGAACCATTATTTCACAAGCAACAAAAACTGCGCATGACGCTATTTGTAACAATGTCCTCGTTCCATGCAGTGCCGCAAGCTTGGGTTGCCCAGAAATCGTACCTCGTTGCATACTCGATGCCCATACAACACAATGCAAATACGAACAGTCACGATGGATTGTAGAACCACTCAATGCCAAATACGACGCATTGGCAGAAAAGTACGAAGAACTGCTTCAAGGGTTGAACGATTTACGCACTTTTGTGAACGCTCCACCAAAAGTTTGCAAAGCGGTATCACAATTCAATGAATCTGTAGCATGTGGAAGTGGTTCCGACATTCAAATTTGGAACATTTCTACGTTAGAATTAGTTATGACGCTAACAGGTCACAGAAATACAGTACGCTGCCTGACGCAACTTTCAGACGGAACTTTGGCTAGTGGTAGCGACGATACGACAGTAACGCTATGGGATATTCATAACAATGAACGAAAAGTGTTCAAAGGTCACACTGACCGTGTCAACTGTATTTTACAATTAAATAACGGGTACATTGTTAGTGGAAGTAACGATGGTACAATTCGATTTTGGGATATTTCTGGAAGATGCGGCAAAACAATTAGCGTTGGGTCACCTGTATTTGCTTTACTCCAATTCGATGAAGATACGTTAGTTAGTGCCAGTAAATGTATTGACTATTGGAGAATTACAAGTGAAAAAAAGATTAATTCAATTAGATCAAATTATAGCGCCATTAGTTCCATTGTCAAATTAGATGATGGTCGATTGGTCACTGGAGGTGCTGATAAGGTGATCAAGATTTGGGAAAATGAAAATTGTATTTTGGAACTTGTAGGTCATACTGATTGGGTTCGTTCAATTATCAAATTAGATGATGGAAGAATCGCTAGTTGTGGAGATGATAAAACGATTCGCATTTGGAACGTAGAGACAGGAAAACAAGAACGCATTTTGAGAAATAATGATACTGTCAAAACGATCGCACAAATAGGTGATGGAATAGTTAGTGGAGGCCTAGATAAAATTATGAAATTATGGAAGAACGAGAAATGTGTTGAGCAGAAAAAGTTGTCTGGTTACGTTTGCGCTGTTGCAAAACTGAAAATGTAAATTAATTTTTATGAAACACTGCACTTGAGCAAGCATTTGACACAAAAGCGATTCAGAATAGAAGCGAGATAATTTCCCATCAGTTCAAAATTACAATTAGAAACAAAGACACGTGCCAAACACATGGCGTTCAGTCAGCGGTGGTACAGCAACGAGCAGTACTATTTACACTCTGTAGCACAGAACGGCACAGACGTTAGTAGTGATTGGCTTTCTCCACTCACGTTAGCGTTGGCGAATGTACACCCTGTCGCGCAAGCGTTTATATTTACACTGATTAATTGGCTCACAACTACGCTTGGAGCATCAGCAGTCTTTTTGACATACAAATTAAGCATGGCTTGGAAGAAGCGGATTTTGGAGTGTATGTTCGGGTATGATTCGATTTAAAGCTTCTCACAAAATAGATTTGGTGGTGGCGTTATGCTTGCAGCCGCTTTTTGGGGTTTACTCGTAATTTTAATATTTTGTTTTTTTATGTTTTAGGTTCCCGCAAATGATTTATCACAAGCAGCTTTTGTAGGATATCCAAAAGTTTTGGCGATGATACCACTCTGTGGAGGTACTTATTTTAACTCTGATACACTGAAACATTAGGTTTTGTACTCGGAATTTCGTTTTTATTTTTTTTCGATATTTTAACGCACAAAATCTCAGAATATCGTGACGCACGGCAACGCAGACAATCAGATGCAGTCGATATGATGATGCGTGATTTAGAAATGGCAGACACACCAACAACAGAAAACGTTCGCGCGCACAGTCCAACAGTTGCTCACGATCCACAACCACAACAACAAACCATCTACCAAAAATATCGCAGAACAATTCTACTCGTCGTGGCCGTCACGTTGCACAATATTCCAGAAGGCATCGTCGTTGGATTCGCATTTGCAGCAGCAGGCGCCGGACAAATCACACTCTCATCTGCGATCACGTTATCGATCGGTGTAGGTATACAAAACATTCCAGAAGGACTTGCAGTAAGTCTACCTTGCCAACGTGAAGGTATGTCCACAGTAAAATCTTTTCTCTTGGGCAGTGTCAGTGGTTTCATCGAACCAATCGGTGGCCTAATCGGATCCGCATTAATGTTAGTTTCTGAAAAATTGTTACCATATGCTTTAGCGTTTGCTGCTGGGTGTATGATTTTTGTTGTTATTTCGGAACTTGTACCTGAAATTACTGGTGCGAATCAACACTTGGGTCCAGATAATCCAACTGCTACCACGCATATTAGTCATGAGCGTACGTCACGAATGGGTGTGCTGTTCTTTTTTGTTGGATTTGTACTAATGATGATTTTGGATGTAACACTTTCATAAACTGTATTTTATTACGCTACGCTTAGGCAAGTGTTAATTTGTTTGGAATTTCCTCTTGCTAAACTGTAGACTCTGTTTCCATATGATTTACATTCACTTGTACCTTTGTTCCAGTCGAACATTAAACTATAATTATACCCGTAAAAGTTGATCGATCCGTTTGGAAGCTTTTCATGATGAGATTGGCGCATATTTACAATCTCTGCTTTTCTGCCATGCTCTAGTGAAGTCAAATAGCTGTTCTCTAAACAATACACATCATTGTACAGCAGAATATTAGATCCTACAATCTTTCGTTGCACTAGCTCATAGTTGCTTGTATCAAATAGGAATACTTCTGAAAGGCGTAGCACAGTTAGGAAATTGTCTCCCATGTATGCTTCAATGGCATTTTCAACTTCTATGATAATATCTCCAGTCTCATAATTAAACACAAATAAAATCTCTTCTGCAGCGCAAATACCAATGTAGGATCCCTGAGCATGCAAGGTAACATTTGTTGCCATCGAATACGAATAGTCGAACGAGTATCTATAGAGCTCTGTATTGTTCGGTATGTTTCTTACAGATACTTCCTTGGTACGTTGGTAGTATACGACGAACTTGTCATCATCAATTGGTTGAATAGTAATGTGTTTGTCGAATATTTCTCCAATGAGCTTATTTTGAAGAACGTCAAACAGATGAGTACACTTTCCAGTAGTAATGGCAACCACTCGTGTGCTTAGTCGCTGTACTATAAGCTTGTGTTGTGTGTTTAAAAACTTCAAATTAACAATTGGTTGGAGTGTTGTCCAACTTTTATCTGCAAGGTCATAAAGGTGATGTTGGCTGCTCTTCTCGGCTACGTACAGTTTTGTAGGTGTCATGACACATACTTGCTCAATCCCAAACAACACCGGTGCGTTAGCAACATCTACAGGTTGCAGGTGTTTGTTGAGAAGTGTTATGACTTTACTCGCCACCGCAACTGCCACCGGCTCTTGTTCATCTGTTGCGTGTGGTGCAGTGATCATTTTTGTAGATTTTTTCTCTTGCCAAATGCGGGTTGAAATTTCTCTATTTGTGGATTGGCCCCCACTTTAATTACAATGCAGAGTGATCACCGACTACTAAGAATTTAGGAGTGGAGCTATTCTCTAAGACAAGTACTACCTGGTACCAAGGGTAAGCATCATGTTACAGGACATTAATAAGATCTCTGCGGTACTTTATCGTTCTACCAACTGGATAACTAGCAAATTGTGTTCGACATGTACTATGGTTACACCAAATACCGTAGTAGTCTTGCATAGTGTTCGGCAATGTTACCTCACAATGGCTGCTCTTTACCGCATTCCTCCCATACCGCTGTGTATTGCTGTTTAATATGTTTCTGATCAGCATCTGTTTCGATATCTAACTCTTCTATTCGACTCCGTAGCGCTACATTTCATAGGCCATTTGTACAATGTTCCATTCACTTAGCATCTGTTGCCCTTTTACCGTTATGTAAACCGTTACCAGCTTGGTACGGTAAACTCGGTTTGGGAAGAGCATGACAATAACAAGCTTGATAACACTGTTCTTTCAACTCACAGCTTTACTATCCACCGTTTGATATAAAAGCCAACCATCACAATGGTAACCAGCATCAAGTATAAAAGAACTAGTAGAAATGATTCCGTTTCACTCTTCCAAAGCACGGTTTGCACACCAATGTTGATAGCTCCAGTTGCCAAGTTAGCTAGCAAGAACGTAGCAAGCTGATTATTATTAACAGCCTCCCTTATTACGCTGAATCCTGCATCTACTTCCATGTTCAACATAGGTAATACATGACTGTACAAAACTGAGAACCAAGTCAGTAATACCAAATTGTACGTCACACTCCATAAAATATACCCAAAATTTGTCATTTGCCGAGACGGTACAAAAATGTTAGCAATATATGTGAGCGGATGAGAAGATTCTCCAGCTAGTACACCAGGTACTTGGTAACTAAACGTTTCGAAACCAACTTCAGGCACAAGATCAGAATCTATTTTAAGAATAGCATTGTGATCAACAAAGTAGGCGTTACTAACGTAACATAATACAAACAGTGGAATAGATACGATGGTCATGTACAAGGAGAACTTTCTCCACAGATTCTGCGCTTGTGGCTGCCTATTAGTTGCAAAAATGATACTTCCTAGCGATACCGCAAAATAGTAGATCGATACGTACCCCAAAATTGAACAAATTCCTTCCTTATTTGCAGAAAACAATGTTACTCTAGGGGATTCTTCAACATACGTTTGCATACCAAACGAAAGTAATCCTTGTTGCAACACCGCGAAAGCGACACCTAACAAAGCATACACAGTCGCACTTGGTTTCATAATAAACATATCTACAACACTTACGAGTACACCAACTACCAACAACGTCATAAAAAAGTTCCAATGCACTCCATACTCTCCAACATGCGTTTGGTACCCAGTTGACGAAACCGTTAAAAATCGAGCTCCACCTAGAACAAGTAACGGAATATTATGACGAATAATTTTCATCATCGACGTTTCCGTTTTTGATCCTCGTGCAGGTGCAGATACGAGTCCTCCTGAGAAAACAAAACTTCCTACGCCCAAGTCCATTAAGCTACTTCCGAATGTTTCTGTTTTTGCAACGCGGCGTGGGAAAAGTGCTGGAAAATCAACTGCGAGAATTGCGGCTGCTGTTGCGAGCATCATTGAGGAGCGGTACTCGCTGAAAAAGGGAATCTTTTTTTCGTCTAGTTTTTCTTGTTTTGTATTTGGTGTGGATTTGCGTAATAGTATACTTGAGACGATAACGAGTGTGTAGAATAGAATTAACCGTGGTGGGAAATAAATTGTAGTTGATGTTGTATCATTGGTTGTGGGTAGTAATATCGAAGTGGTCACTGCTAGTAGTGGCGCTAAGCGCGTAAAAATTTCTATCAGCCACCACAGTAGTATGTTTCTAGTAGATGTAACGTTGTTGATTTTAAAGTTTCTAATGATAAATGATTTTACAGTTTGATCGAGAAGTGCAACAATCTAGTTGTTAGATGAGCGAAAATGGTTCGTACAGGACACATAAACGCAATACAAAATATTTCAAATATTGTAGAGCCAGTATTACCGGTAACGAGCCGCTCTTTCAGCTCTTTGTAGTCCATGTTTGCTTTGTTTTGTAATTTGAAAAGTTTGCGATGTTCAACATGTGTTTGTTGCTCGTACTCTGCAGTTCTGCGGTACTAGCACATCAAATAGTGATGGATCATGTCGGACAAACATTACCACCGTACAACGAAACCGGAATTATCAAAAAGAACTTTGATGGTGAAACATTAGCATTCGTACGCGTTTTCACAAGTATTTACCAAGATCTAGGTCACACCATGGAATGGTAAAGGATACGACGTAATTAAAAATAATGCAGCCAAGTTTGACTATGTCAGTCCAGTATGGCTTCAGATCAGGTATGCGTTCCAACACATTGCTAACATGTAGACCCAATGTCGCTAAAGCAAGCAAAAACAAATTTATTATAACCGGACACCACGACATCGATGCAGGATGGGTATCAAATGTACAAAACCAGGGTGTTGATGTACTTCCACGACTACAATTCGATTGGGCGCACTGGAAAGAAAATGATTTTCAAATCTTCTTCTCAAAAGGATACGACGAGTCAACACACTTACCATTAATCGAATCTATTATCAATCTAGTAGAAGAGAAACATTTTGATGGCATAGTGATCGAATGGGGTTTCGTAGACACTTCACAGATCATACACGTCATGAAACCGCTTTTACGCGAGTTACATGTTCGTTTACATTTTAATCAAAAAGTGAAACAATTATTTTTAGTCATACCACCGTATCGTGGTGCTCAACAAACGTTCAATACGCAACATTATGGACAATTAATTGACATTGTTGATCGATTTTGTGTGATGACTTATGATCATAGTGGAGGACGACCAGGACCAAACGCTCCATTAAAAGATTTTGTCATTCCAACGATACAGTACTATGTGACTGGTACTAACGAAGAACAAGAAGATCGCGCGTCGAAACTATTACTAGGACTTGCGTTCTACGGATACGATTACCAATTCACACAACAAAAAGTTGATGCAATAGTTGGACATCAGTATTTAGAATACATGAACAAATATAAACCAAAAACGAATTGGGACGAAGCAGGTGCAGAACAGTGGATGGATTTTTCAGATGATAAAAAGAATCAACATCGCGTGTACTACCCTAGTGTTAAAAGTATCGAAAAAAGATTACAAGCAGCAAAAGAGAAAAAATTAGCAGGTGTGATGATATGGGAAGCAGGTCAAGGACTAGATGAGTTTTTAAATGTTTTGTAAATTACAGTATTGTTAATTCAATTTATACTGCCAGATTTAGGTGACAAAACAGCTAGTATGCGTCTGTACTCACAAAATGAGAGTCTAAATGGCTCAAGTTAAAGGTTTGGTTCTATTTGAACACTTACAAAATTTCTCAAACAAACAAATTTTGAATGGGAGCAGCATGCTGTTGCTTCCAAGATAAGGTACATTGCCGTTTAATTGTCTCTGACACGTAAAAGTTAATCTACGAGCGAGTGGAGTATCATACAAGTCCTGCTCTGTATCACAATTTTACTGCTCACTCCCCAAGTCCCAAATTACCTGCACAAAACACGCAATATTATACAACTCCTGTTTCTAACACAGCGTACAACACACGGTAGTAAAAATCTCCACTTATTTTGATTGAATAACGGTCTTGTGTCAACATTCACACTTCAAAGCATGGCAGGCTTCTTGTGTACATTAGTACTGCTGTTAGTTGGCTACAATTGCTATCTTGACCGATCAAAGCCTGAAACACCCACTGGTAGTACACCATGCAGATATGCGGGTCGATTCTCTGTTGAGAAATTATTGAATGACCAAACAACACGAGACTATTTCGTGAGTAACGCGTCCTACTGGGAGGGAAACTTTAATGTACATGGTGTAGGCTACAATGCTTATTCTGGTCTATCATATGACGGTCATGGCATAGACTACAATTCTGGAGAGAAACACGAGCCACTACATGGTTTTAGCGCTTCAAGCAAAGAGTCTATTCACATCAACTTGCTAACATTGGCTGTTGAGGGCAATAAGAATGCTTTATTGTTCTTTAACGCTACAGCAACCAAAGATGCGAAACTATTTGGAACTACAGATCCATACAAAGTTGCTCTGTTAATTTTAGAACGAAAGATTAACAGTTATGAGGTATAATAGACTTGTTTATTAACCATTTAGAACTTTAACAAAAAATATCCAGGTTTCGGAGGGTATCTGCCATGGTTCAAAGTTAATGACGATGGTATCGATCTTTTGTGGGACTGGCTTTCTCGTGTTCCATCACTCGACAACGGACAGTTAGTTTGGTCAATAGTAGCAGTCATAGATGTACTCAAAAACGCAAAAGAAACAACATTGGCAGCACGTTACGAGAAATACCTACAAATACTCATAGACAACTCTTTGACAGTATTCTATGAGTCAGAAGGTCGCATAAGAACAGTCACACTCATAAACGATACAAAAGCGCCATGCACACGCTCCAATTACAAAGATTCTCCCTGTTTCGGAGATCCATGTTACTTGGATGATCCATATGAAGGCGAGTTGATGGCCTTCTTCATGGACTTGTATAGCGACTGGAGTAAAGATTACACTATCGCAGAAAGAGAAAAGATTTGGACATTCAAGAGGAAAAAATTAGTTTCCATTGACTATGTCACTCCACAAGGAAACATTACCGTCGAAAAAGGATGGTGGTACTCCTCACACGAAAAATGTAACTTTATTTTATAATAACTTATTTTTATAGGGAAGTATTTGGATTTACCGTACACGTCAGTTCCCATAAATAATCGTGTATTTTTAAACGGTGAAAAAGCAAGAACATGGCACTCGTATTTAAATAAAATTCCAGGAATGTACGCATCCGTAACCAACGTCGGCAAAGACGGTAACTATGATACTGGATACATTAGTGCGTGCGGCATTCAGTCCATTAGTTACGAAAAAGTTCAATATACAAATGTAGTCACTCCTTATGGTGCATTCCCTGTGATCATGGCAAGTCAAGCTCATGGATTAGCATGGTACTTTGCTATGATATCAGGAGCAAGAATGCAAGGTCCATACGGTAGTACCGAAGCATCAAACACTGCAGGTAGCATGATTAGTCCAGTGGTAACTTGGGATTCCAAGATTACAAGTGTTGTAGCCATGTTGGGTGGTGTAGCTCCCATCAATGAGCGTGTTATGAGGCAACAAAATGTGTATGATCGTTTCCATGACATTGTGGATAGGGAATGGAGCAGAGTGTTTACTACTTTGAGAGGCGAGAATTTAGAGTTCAAGGAACCATCGGCAATTGTACCATGCGTTGGACAATGCGATTTTACTACGTGTAAAGCGTAAAACTATTTATTAGAAAACCAATCCAATTGTAACAATCAATGCTACAAGCAAAGCCGCAAATGGTAAATTCTTCACTGCAGAATTACAAATGATTTGTCCTCTAATTTCTCCAGAAGGATTATTCACGGTGTGCAAGTTGATGTAAAACGATTGGTTTGCCAAAAGAGCTCTATTTGCATCATTAACTGTAAATGACTGTGTAGGTACGCTTCCAGAAGTACCACCTGAAAGATTGGTGAATACGAACACTATGGGTCCTGATTGTCCAGCGGCGCCGTTATGCACGTGACCTACATGGTCAAGATGGAGACGATATGCTTACCTGATACAAGATCACTACTCAAGCCACTGTATGTAGCAGTTACAGTAAGCGTGCCACCTGCATATGTTACTACTGCATCTCCTGTACTCGATGGTGCAGAAGACGGAGCAGGTACCTCCTGTGCAGTGGTTAGCGCAATGTTTCGTCTAGCTAAGTCAGGAGTCAACTATACTTACCCGGAGCACGACTGTGCGCTTGTGAAAGAGACGAGTACGAGTAGAAGACTTAGAGCAGCTATATTTCTCATAGCGTTTCTACAATTTTCGAAACAGTCAAAAGAGCTAGTATAATTAGCTAAGAGGCTATTTAAAATTTCTAAAAGTCTTTATTCGCATGGCAAGGTTACAAGTCTTCTCATCAGATTTTGTTCAACAAGAACAACGGATACTTGTCCACTATTCTTACTTCTGATTGGTCGTTGTGCATCCACAATGCAAGGTACATAGGTTCCATTTCACTGGGTTTCATTACTCCGTTTGCGATAAGTTGTCCATTGCAGTAGAATGAGAACACGTCGGTCGATTTGTCTACAACAATTCCAATTACATCACCTTGTTTTGAGTGTAATGGTTTACTGACAAATCTTATTGCAGACGATCCGAGTGATTTGCCATTGGTGTACACGCAAACTGTTTGAGAACGATCCATGTAAGCACTACTGCTAACGTTGTTGGTTTTCGAAACTCCAATGAACATTGGTGACCTGTTGGTGAGTACTTCGATTTGTATGTACGCCAATTGGTCTTGAATTGGTTCTTCTGAGAAAAGTGGCCTCTTCCAACTATTTTTCCCACCGGTGTTCTTGGTAGCGACGTATTGGTCAGCAGTGACTGTATAATTTCTTTTCACTGCCATCCACTTGTGTTGCTGCGGCTCTTTCTGCCGCATTCGTTGTGTGAGCAGTCGTACAAGCGATTTTGGTGCTGCATTACCGACCAACACTATCACCACATCGTGCATTATTCAACATTTTGTGTGGTTGTCCTGTGTTACAATTTTTATCCGATTAACATCGCATTTTGAGATTGATTTAGGCTTAGTAATACGCGAGTATAATCGTGACATATTAACACAAATGCACTCACGAAATTCATTAAATGAGTTTTATTCAGCACAAATTTTAAATTACTAATTGTGTTGTTGTGTCGGAGCAAGACGGTGACCTATATTGTATGCAGCATTCAACTGTTGTCAACGTTTGCTCCACTCAGATCAAGATGTACCAGCCTTTTTGACAGTAAACTTGCATAATACCTTCTTTACAGGTTTTCCAAAAGATTCGTTTCTTGCTTTTGTGTTTTAATCTTGTCTTCCAGGTAAGTAGTAACACTAGCTTCATGTAGTTTTGCGTCTGGATTATCTTTATACGTCTCAAAAGCTGCACTTCTTTGTGTTTTGTAAAAAATGTTTTTCTCCGACATAGACATCCTACAAGACGAACATGATGTAACTTTCAACCCTTTTTCTTACTGCATGAAGAAACTTCGAGAACCAGCAGCACGAGTAGACTTCGATTTAATTTGCACAACTGGGGCAGATGACACCAAGTATCACTTCAGAACGAGTAAGAGCGTTATAAAACACTATGGGGATTGGGGTTACATATTTGTATCAAATGTACCGCTAGATAATTCAGTAGCGTACTTTGAAATAGAATATGATTTCGTAGGTTCACAAAAACTAGATGGATTGTTTGTAGGGGTAACAGATGATCCCAAAACGAAAATAAGGCATCAATCTGTACCGATAATAGTCGATACAACATGCGCGTTGTACAATAGCGACAATGGGAATCACCATACTAATATAACAGTCACTCCAACGGGAACTTTACAGCACGCCTCAGCGTCAGGTGATGTTTTTGGAGTAGTAGTAGATAGAAATACAGACCAGATTCTGTTTTACTGGAATGGAGTATTTGTCGCTGAAGGTATCAAGAAGCCATCAGAACTTAACAGACCTCTGTATGCGTTTGTATCCCTATTCTATAAGAACTCTAGAATCGCATTGGTAGAAAAGTATGAATACCGAAATTTAAAACGACATGAAAATAAATAATTGTTGTGCGCTTTAACGCGTACAATTTTAATAATAACTCGCGCTCCAATTTTTTTTCAATTTTAGTACCAAAATTTTCTCTCCTAATCGACCAACACAGTATCGTTCGTTAACGGTGCCACTTAACTGTGAGTTACTTGACGATCCAAACAGGATAACGTAAGGCTGAACAGCCACTACATTTTTAATCAAGTCGAGATATGCGCGCAACGAACCAGATTCCAAATCTGAATGACTATCAATCTCCGCCACTTCTACTAACTTTTTCTTTACTTGTTCAAGTGATAGTTTTTGCATTTTTCCACTGGTATCTACTAGTTCTTGGTAGAGTGTATATTTAATATCATCTAACGGAACTAGTACCAGTTCTACTTCTAAACTGTATGTGTAATCGTAGTCGTCACGTGCAACGTTTTGTTTCTTGACGGTAATCGATTCGAATGTTTGAAGATTTCGTGTTGTTTGAGCAGTGTTGATATATGCTTGCCAATCGGAACTCACACCGCGCATTTGTAGCAACGATTTGGAATCTATAAACGAGAAAATATGTTCTGTTATAAGATGTGCAGGTAAAAACTCTGTGTCGTGTAACTCTGTTGTTTTGAGTT
>JAESGV010000680.1_pt1 | contig 14732 bp, 17 predicted proteins | sample 9269781 | NCBI WGS metagenome assembly JAESGV01 (sample SAMN15741586, study PRJNA653496) | algae metagenome | isolation source: Tildeniella torsiva UHER 1998/13D and co-occurring heterotrophs from... | place: Slovakia: Slovak Paradise National Park, Hrabusice, Kosice Region | collected 2000-01-01 | reverse complement strand
AAGATGTAGTTAATGTACATAAGAATTTGATCAACGCACAACGTGCTCACAAAAAAGCAGAATATCAATTACAATATTTGCAAGAAAAAGCTTTTTGGGTAGAAGATGTCATCAACTCACGAAACGCACCAACCAAAAAGATTCTTTCACCATTCCGCAAAACACCATTTTATGCAAAAGCAGAGTGGTACTATTACCGTTACGTACGCGTTCATTTGTTAAGATTTTTATCTATTGCGTGTATACCAATGATTATCATTCTATGCTACTCAGAGTTCACACCATTGATTGGAAAGTTCACAAGTACTGACGTATCAGTAATTAGTTTATTCCTAAGAACGATGGCACAATTTCGATTATTACTACAAGTATGTACAGATTATTTTATACTAACTCGAATAGTTGGTAGCGTTGCTCATTTTAACTGGAATTGCAACTTTGTTGTATTTTGGAATGTTTAACATGAACTTGGCCGATTTGTATCAATTGATTCCTCACCATTCTGACGCTGCTTCCATTTTATACACTGCACTGTATGTTCCTATGTTACAAATACTAATATTAGATTCCTATGTCGTTGCGTACCCGCATTATGCTTCAACTTTTTACAAATGTCAGCTGTTACAACAAAAGATCACGTTGCCTACTTTATGGTCATGGGTCAAATGAAAACAGATGGTATGGCCATGTTGGGAACTATTGGAGAATGGTACAGTGACTATTTCCCCATCATGTTGTTTATCGTTGCCATTTTGACAGCTTTGAATATCGTTGATCGTATTGGTGCTTGTTTTGGAATTGAACGATTTAAGTTTGCGGAAAAGATGAATGACGAAGCTGTACGAGAGGGAAAGTCAGTTTTCCAAAGAGAACGAAAGAGGAAGATTGATGAGTTACGAAGAAACGGAACATTGGATGACTCTGATATTGAGCATTCGATGCAAATTAATCCAACAAGTCCAATAAGTGATTTGAGTGATGAAGAGGATGATTATGATTATGATGAACCTGTGCAAAAAGGTAATACAAAAATAATAGATTTTAAAAGTTATAGGAAAATATTCAAAATCAACTGCGTCACGGTTACAAGAAGTGTACAACAAACATAAGAAAAAGGATAACAAGCACAGGTTGGGTGTTAATTACTTTTAAATTAATTTAATAGTTCATCGTCTGGATGGAATAGTGTATTGTGAGAGTAAAATAATTTATTTTGTTATAGTATAGTTTGAGCCATATGATTATTCGAATGCATCTCTATTGCTAAACTTTTTTCTTCTTTCGTCTTTAATCTTCTTGTCTTTTTCTCGTGGATTTGTCTTGCTATTAAGATCTCTGTGAATACATGTCACAGTCGCTACATCTTTTAGTTCTTGTGTCATTCGTTCTGCCATTGACACAGATCGATGTTTGCCTTTCTCACATCCAAATGCATACACTAGATTCGTTGTGTTATTTTCCATATCTTTTAGAATTTTCGTTTTACATTCTTGAAAGAAATCCTCAGCTTCTGTATGCGAAAAGAAGTCTTCACGTAGGTCTTTACTCTGTCCTGATAATAAATCAGATACTCAACAAAATACCTGTTTGCTTTCTTCGTATTGCTTGCGAAGGGTTCGGTAAATTGCGACAATTAAATATATGCACGTTTTCGTCTTCTACAACTTCTGCGAATGATTTACCGTTCTTGTGTCCAAACGAGATTAGCATTATGTTCATTTTCAAACTTTTTTACAAAGTTTTATTCGCACAACACGTAGCTGTAGTAGGCGCCACATCCACTCGATATGATCCTCTTTCCTGGCATACAAATATTGTTCTTCAAGTACTCATTCTTTGTTCCACCAACTTGTCCAGCATTATTCGCTCCAAATGCAATTACCTCGTCATCTGTATGAGCAATACCATGGAACTGCCCTGTTGTGAGCGATCTTACACGTTTAATACTATTCAAGCACAACATTTCTCGCTTGTAGACAACATCTGTTCTGTTCCAGAAATCATATATATGAATGTCACCTTTTCTCAATAACGCAAGTAACAAATCATTATCAAAGATGGAAAGTTGAACAATATCAGAAAAAATGGTAATACTCTCTACTTCTGAACTGACATCATAGTGAGTGTTATAACACTTGGACACAACGTTCATACCTGCGTTTACTAATTTTTGAACATTTCCTTGTTCTAGAATGCACATTAGCTTAATAGATAAACACTTACCCGTTAGTATATAGACAATTTTTTGACCCATACACAGTTGCATAATACCTTTTTGCTCTATAAAAACAGGAACTGCACATACAGCATTGCTGTCAAGATTTCTATAATCATTTAACAAGAATCCAGAATGATGTGATCCACATCCAAACGCATTTCCATCTCTTGTGATGAATCCGCTCATACCAAAGTTATCGTACCCGCCAACAAAAATCTTTTTTGCTTTTCTTTTACTGATAAAGGGCAAGAGTATAGGTTCATAGTAGAATAGTTTATAATTACGATCGAAACTGGCATGGCATAGTTGTCCGAATTGATTTGAGCCCCATCCGTATACTTCACCTTTGCTGGTGAGTGCGAGTACATGTTTTGCGTAACTTGAGGTTGCAATGTCGACTATGTGAACTCCACGAAGTGATTTGACTTCTTGTGGGGCAGAGATAGGTTTTTTACGACCCAAGTTTCCCCATCGGTATAATGCACCGTCTTTTGCCAAACAGAAGCAAAAGTCAGCTCCACCAAGTTTGATTACGCGTCTATTTTGTAGGAATTTAACTAGTGTTGGTTCGAATTTTGTGCCTTTTGAGTGATACTCGCCTGGTTTCTGTGCGTTTGTCAGCAGATTTTCACCGAACACAGTTCCCCAAATGTATACGTCTTTTGCTCCTCGTTTACCAGGTCTAGTGAGTTTCGAGTACAGTAGTTCGAATACATTTGGTGTTCCAAAAGTTAGGTAGTCACATGTGGTACGAACAGAAATGTCAGCCCAGGCCATAAAAAGTTAGTTTTTGTTGTAATATGCAAATGTAAAAGCATTTAATCTTGAACAATAGAAAGAAACACTCCCTCAGTTGGAAACACATATGTCTTTTCTACCCAACCAGTGATTGCATTTAAAATGCACAATTGTGTTTTATCTGCGCATCCAATCCTATTGAGACTTAGTTGCACAATATCTACGTCACTAATAGATACTGTTGCAGAGTGTACCAGCCGTTCATCTCGAACAATTCGTAAGCAATCTTGACAAGCAAATACAATGTTTCCACTATCTAGCACAACAACACCCATTGGTACTTTGTACGACCTATTTGCATACAATTGCGTTGGTTCCCATTTGTCAACACTTATCGAGTACAAATGTGTTCCATAACAAATAATTGTTCCTGGTTTGGATTCAATCCAACTTTTGAAGAACACTTGGCCATCAATAACTCGTAGCGTATGAAGTGATTCATCGCAAAACAGTATTTGATTTTTGTGATTGGCTAAAAGAATTCTTCCATCGTGGAGCTCTAGTATCTTGGTGATGTCTGCTTGATTGTGGATAATGGTTTTTCCAGAGTTACGAAGGTACTCGTACAGTGTACCATACGACACTAGTAGATTTCCATTCGCAAGTTCCACATGTGCGGTGTTTGACAATTTGGGTTTGTCGAACTGGTTTTGTAGAAGGCCTTCGTCATCGTACTCAAAAAGTGTGGTAGAGTTGCATGGCTCGTAGATGAAACTTCCATCTTTGAGTTGCCACGCATTTGATGAGTATTCCGTGCCATCTACACCTTCGTCGCACAAATCGTCATTGAATGAGAGCTCTTTTTGTTCTGTAAACAAGTTGTACACATAAGCTGCGCCCTTGTTGTCCATAAGAACTCTACCTCTCCAACCAGCGCGTTCTTGCTTCTTTCGTATTTGTCTTTTTAACAGAGTTGTTAATTGCTCAAGATGTACTTTTTGCTCTTCTGCGTCTTGGAAATGAAACACAACACTATGGTGTTGCATAACAAGTGTTCGCAAAAAGCTACCGCGCCTTCTCCTAGAGTGAGTGCTCGCTTCTGCGTTCAACTGCATTAACCTGTCTGGCATGTTTGTAAGAAACTGATTTCAACTTGACATTGACATAGCTTCGTTTGTCCTGCAATACTACTGTTTTTGACGTAACTCGCTTCATTTGTCAAATTTTTAAGATAGCTTTTGGAACTTTAAATAGCTCGAACAGAAATCAAGCCATCACTATGGTGTTGCCAATGGCGATAGAGGAAGATGCAGTCGTATTCAGCGAAGACAACATCGGCACTTCAGCTACAAATACACAGGACGTAGTTATTGACATCGATGAAGATATTGAACGACCAGATGATGAGGTCAATCCTGTCAAAAACAAGACATTTCATATGCGAATGCAGTCGGTCGTACATCGTCACCAGTTTGATTTGCTTCCTAGTGTGGTAGATATCATTCACCAGGACTTGGTGCAGGAAGCTGTAACAAAAAGTGATCAACTCACAGCAGATGAGACAGAAGATACTTGTCCAAATGAACCAGCTCAAGAGATACAACCTCTTAACAAATTTGGTTCGTTTAGAGGAGTAGCTAATTTTGTACTCAAAGAGTATCAAGTAAGTTTGTACCTAAGTGACTTACCATGCAGTGGCTAAAACGAGCACAGCTTCGTAGAACTCCCAGACGAGCAACTCAATTATATCATCACTTACATATGGAAGAAAGAAAAGATGTTCGTTGGTTACTGATGGACATGGCATATGCTTTTGCAATGTGTGGTGCAAGTGCTCAAAGCGTAGAGTACAACTTGATGCTGGTATCAATGTACTACGGACTAAAAGGATACTATTCTGTAAGTCAAACGACTAATAGCAACTCACTTCTAGGCAACTCCAGCAGGTATCTGGCTGAATTTCGATCCTCAAAATGATATCATACAGCATGACAAAGACTTTAAAGATTACGACGATCCAGAACCACTCAAAAAAGAAACATCAAAACCAAAAACACCACATCATACGCGAGTACGAAGTTCATCTCTTCACAAAAGAACAGCCTCCGTAGTCGATGAAAACAAATATACAGAACACGATACCCATACCAGTAACCACTTTATCAAGTTGGGAAAATCTCACTTGGATATGGGAAAGTTGAATCAACTACACGATTGTGTTGAAGAAATTCTACAAGGAAAAATCGCATCACCTCTTGACGCAAGAAGAAAAGTAGAAGAAATCGTAGCTGCTCCATCAACCTATTCTAATGCAATTTTCAATTGGATCTCGTGCATCACTATGACTTGTATCGGTGTAGCGTTTCTCGGTGGTAACGCAGGAGAGATTATAGCAGGAGTAGTTGCTGGTATAATGGTCGGATTGTGGAAAATGTTATGCGAAAAGATTGGAAAAGTTGGAAGTAATTTAATCCCATTAACTGCAACTTTAATTGCAGGAGGTATCGGAATATTGGCAAAATGGATTTTCGAAACGACATTGCATTGGAATCATGTCGATGTACTTTTAGTAGTCATGGCTGGTATCATTGTTGAGCTACCTGGAATGGAGTTTGTCATTGCTATTTCCGAGTTGAACATGGCTAATATGTTAGCTGGTATTGTTCGTTTGGTATCAGTACTAGTAACGATTATTCAACTTGGTTTTGGAATGTTATTGTCTGGTCGCGTATCTGCTCTTGTATTTGGCGCTGATGCTGCAGAAATAAGAGAAGATACTCAACCATGGTTAGTAGCTCTATTGGTACCTCCATTCGCTATCGCGAGCATGATAGATCTACACATTCCATTCTTACCGATTACTGTACTGTTTGTGATGTTATCGTCGTACATGGGCTTCTTCTCAGCAGGTCTTCTAACTGATTGGATTGGTTGGGAGGCAGGTACTGTAATATCTGCTTTTGCTGTCGGTGTGATCGGCCATTTGTATTCTATTATCACCAAGCGTCCTAACTTGATTGTTAGTGCATGTGGTGTTTTGTTGCTCATTCCAGGTATTATCAGTGATCAGGAGGTACGTGGAATGTTAGATAACGATGCATCTTTAGGGGTACAATCTATCATGCAATCGTTGTTGATATCATTTGCTTTGGCTGTTGGTTTGATGATATCTGATTTTGTAAGCTTCTTTAGCGAAGAATGTACAGTATGATTTTCATTAAAACTTCGTTCTAATTGAATACATTTGGTATGGATTAGAAGCATTTTAGTGCTTTGATAGCGTCGAAGAAGACGAAATCGTAGACATTAATCACTGATCTACTTGTGGTGTACGATGTTCTTCTGAAAACTGTTAATTTCCGTGTTATTTATTCCAACTTAGAATTCGACGAGATCAATTGGAATATCATTTGTTTTTGAGTCAGAATCGTTAACCTAACTCAATTTTAAACGTTACACAACTAAAATTCAAAAAATCTTAATGTGTTCAGGTCTCCTTACAATCAATGCAAAACGACGAACGTGGCAGAGTGTTGGTACCTACTTGCAGTTACATTTCCGATTTGTGTAGACTACAACTCGCTCACAGAGTGATACATGACGACTCTACGAGCAGTATGAGCCTTTCGTGGTGGCACTTTATTGTACGCTTATGTTGCAGTTACTTAACATGCTAGCCATACGATTACACTGGATCTAAACGAACATTAATTTCTAAAGGGAGTACATCTGACACATCTATAATAATCGCGCTTTCAGCGTACTCTAATAACGTCGAAGTAATAATTAACAAAAATACTATTATATCTGAGCATGAGATACAAATACACAAATGGACTCACGTTTGCGTCACGATAGACAACACAACAAACTCGATTACGTTGTTTATCAATAGTGCAGAAGACAAAAAAATGGTTCTCGACGAAGAGTTTATATTAAACAAGAATCCACTTTTGATCGGGAGAACATCAAGCGAAAAACACGTCACAGAGTTCGGAATACAAGATTTAATATGTTATTCGAAAGCACTTACACAAGAACAAGTGTTCACTCTGTACCAACAACCATTCACACAAATCTATCCACCCACAAGCGGTACGCAAATTAATAACATTATTGACCCAATAGTGACTCTTATTCCACCAATTAAGACAGAATCTTTTCCGTTGCAGAATCTCGATCTACTAGCAAAATGGAGACCAGGAACAGATCCCATAAACATCTGTACAGTACCACTAAAACGTAGAAAACGAACTCCAAAGAGAAGAGTTATCCATTGTCACGACATGCGCGGTGGATACCAAGAAGATCGCTTCTCGCAAGGATCTAACCAACTCTATTGCTACAATTTCCGATATTGGCAGTATATTGATATCTTTATTTATTTTTCACATCATTGTGTGACTATTCCTCCACCTGGTTGGACAGAATCGGCTCACAAGAATGGCGTGAAAGTGTTGGGTAATTTTATAACAGAATGGGGACCAGGTGAAATTGAAAATCTGAAACTATTAGATGGTCCTCACGCTGATCCACGCGAAGATAATACCAATTTACCAATGAGTACATTTTATGCTGATATTCTCGTTGAAATGGCTATGTATTACAATTTTGATGGATGGTTTTTTAACATTGAAGCCAAACGTAAGCGTACTTGACAAACTAACCACTAGTTCCGAACGAAATGTATGCGAAAAAAATGGCACTATTTCTTTCCTACATGACAGAACAAATGCACATGAAAAAACCTGGATCGTTAATCATATGGTACGACTCAGTCAAAACAAATGGAGAACTAAAATGGCAAAACGAACTCAACGAACACAACAAACTCTTTTTGGACTCATGCGACGGAATCTTTTTAAATTATTTTTGGAAACCAGAAATGATAGAAAAAAGTGTAACCTACGCAGGCGATCGCAGATATGATGTTTTCGTTGGAGTCGATGTTTGGGGAAGAGGCTCATATGGAGGTGGAAAATACGATACATATGTCGCGCTACAAAAAATCGTTGAAAATGATCTTTCTATTGCGATCTTTGCTCCTGCGTGGACTTTGGAATCGTTAGGCGATAGAAAACCAGAAAGTGAAGAATACTTGATGAACAAGTTTTTAAAAAATGAAGAATTGTTCTGGTCAGGTCATATGGAAACAGAATTACTAGTGAACAGTAAAATACCAAGTTTAGAAGGATGGAATATTCTAGAAGACGGTGGAAATGGATGGAGTGTTATAGATGATGGATTTGCAGGTCACAAAGCGTTTATAACTTCCCACAAGTACTGCAAAAAGTCACAAAAGATAGATGTATCGCATGTAGACTGTAGTAAGGCTTTCCAACTGAGTGTTTGGTACTGTGGAGTAGGACCTAACTATAGTGATGCGTTTTATGTCAAAGTAGAGTTACGAAACGAGTATGAAGAAGCCATATCATTCTTTGATTCGGGAATAGTAATCGCATCGAAAGAATGGAAACAAATATCCTACATTTTACCAATGCACGATCAAGTCAAGTATTTGTACTACGAACACGGTGGAAAAGATGCAGAAACATGGGCAGGTCACTTTGGAGTGAAAATCTCTTGTGCAAGTGTCACCGTAACAGGACAAAAAGTTCCATGCGCAGCAACGTATATCGAAGAACGTTCCGTACCATCAAATCAACTTTGTACCAATTTTAATGTTGGAATGGGAAAGAATTATTACTTGAAAGGGAATGTGAAACGACCAGGAGTTTGGAATGATAATCGATTGCAACAAGTGTTACCAACATTTAACAATGTGAAGAGAACAAATATTGGAAATAATGAACTGAACGTGTCTATCACTTTAGAACAAGCGTATAGTGGTGGATCGTGTTTACTCGTAGGAGGTGCGTGGATTCCATTCACTATTTTCAGACTATTTGCAACTAATTTGGAGATTGCCACCGCGAACTCGATGCTTGTATCGATTACGACATTATCGCATAATTTGTACAATATTGCCTATTTGGTTTTGATATTAGACAATGGATCAACAATGGTGTGTTTGAGTGAAGGTTTAACATCACTGCGGAGCGTACGAGCATTAAGTCACGCTTCGTCTGTAGCTCTAGCCATACCACAGAATACACAGTTAGAAAAAGGTGGTTGGAAAACAGAACAGTTCACTGTACCTGATGTGCTTCGAGGAAGAACAATAATTGAAGTACAACTATGCTGTGAATGCTTAAAAGAGCAAGTTGTAGCAGAAATTGGCGATTTGTATGTAGGAGAGATCAAGATAGTAGATACCGCACATGTCGAACGTGTAGCGTGCATACAGGGATTCAAAGCTGAGCTCTGTTGGAACAGTAAGAGTTTAGAAGATGGCGAAGTGGATGTTTATGATGTAATACTCAATTGGGATCAAGTACAGCAGCCAAACCACTATTATGTCTATTTAGACAAAGAACTAGTGGGTATTGGATCTACCAACATGTACACTATTGCACAAGTTCTATTCAAGAAGCTACAATCAGTTCATGTGCAAGTTGTGCCTGTTTCTGAGACGCTTCACTTTGGTGACGCTGTGAGCTGCAATCTTTCAGCCTTGTAATGCAATAGATCAAAACGGTACACGATGTCATGTCACTACCTGTCAGAACTTTTTTCCGCCTTACGCACAACTGAAAACCAGACCACATCATGTCCACCGTTAACAAGTTAGCTCATACCCTCTCAGAACAACAGGTATGTCCACCAAACCCATCTAAATTTTAGGTCCGCGAAGCTCGCGTAGCGTTTGATAAACATGATAAAGATCGCAGTGGAACAATTGACTACAATGAACTCAAACCTCTTTTAGAAGAAACTCTCAAACAAAAACTCAGTGAAAACTTGTTCAATCGTTACGTATCAGCGCAATTTAGCTCAACAGACAAAAACCAAGACAATGCTATTCAGTTCGACGAGTTCCTAGTCTTGTACGATAAGTTGTACCACTCCAAGGAACTACCAATCTCTTTGCAAAGAAATTCTTCATCACCAAAAATGGTCACTTCCAAGGTAGAGTCACCATCAACAAACTCTCCAAAGGTCGAGAAGAGAGCAGATAAATTATCCGAACAAGATAGACAAAACGCACGTCAAATGTTCGACAAGTATGACAAAGATAAGAGTGGAAACATCTCAAAAGATGAGTTGAGATCTCTTTTGGAAGAGTACTTGAGAACCAAAAAGATGGGTAACATGGTATTCGAAAGGTATGTTCATATTACAAAACATGTAACTGTTGCAGATTGGTTAACGGATATATGCAACAAGCAGACAAGGATGGATCTGGTGATGTTGATTTTGAGGAGTTTTTGAGCATCTACTCACAAATCGCTGAAGCAAGCAACAAATAAATTGATTGATGTTACATTAAATACAAACCTGTTATTGCACCTGTGCGCCAGATGATAAAAGGATAAGTGAACGGTACCTGTGTACCATCCTTGGTATCAAAGGTGCTTACAAACGGTCAACAAAAAACACAAACAAAACATGGGCAAGAAGAAACAGTCAAGCCCAGTCCAGGTAGATTTATCTACTCTTCATGTAAAAGAAGCAGAGAATTCAGTTGAAGAGCAAACGCAATCACTTTTGGACGAAGTAGGTGCGTGTTTTTATTGTTCCATTAGTAACAAAACAGCAACCGATTTACCAAGACTCACACGGCACCAGAAAAAAGTAATAGGACTGGGAGTGCAAATCAATGACGAAACGAAACACAACAATACTACGAACACTGACGAAGAAACACCCACAAAAAAAAGGAAGAAAAAACCAACAAAGAAAAAAGTATCCGCTGTTGTGAAAAAATCGCCAAAACGACCCAGATCCGAAACACCAAAAAAATCAAAAACAAAACGCATAAAACTTACTGCATCAGAGACACCTACTCAAAAATCGATACCAGAAAATGCACAAGTTTATACATTCGGCGGCGTAGATGTTTATGATCACCGGTTTGGAAACAGTACGATACACATCGCAGCGAGTATGCCTATTATAAGCCCCATATTTCGACAAACATATCCAGAATGGTTTTCGCCAAGTATTGAAGAACATACACCAGTTAATCGATGGATCGTAAGCTTGTGCAAAACTATCATTGCAGGTCAAAAAGGTACAAAGAACATAACAATCAAAGCGCACGAATTTGAACGTGGAATGGACTTACTACGCGAAGGATCACTATACTGTCACTGCTGCAAATCGATCACGGCACCAAGACTATTGTGTTCTTCCTGCAACAAAAGTATTTGTTTGAAATGTATTTTAAAGAACGATTTTGGAAATCGAGACGAGTTGATTTATAACGAACAAATTGCAGAAAAATGGAAGTGTAGTCATTGTATTGGAAATTGTCCAATATCTTCTGGTTGTAGAGATAAAGAAAGAAAAGGTATTTCTGGGGGAGCAACACCTAAAAAGAAGAAAACAAAAACTGCATTGTCAGATAGTAGTGATAGTGAAGTAGAGGAAGTTGAGTCATGGGAAGATACATCCATTGATCATCAAACAGGATTATCCAAATTCAAAGTGAATAGGAGAACAAAAAAACTAGTCCAATTTCAAAGTGCATTGGCGTTCGCTCAATTTTTGTTTACGTGTGTAGAACAGAACAGAAAAGGTGAACCAATACCAGAACAAGGAAATGATCGAACATTTGTAGACATGTTTGGAAATACAGTCGATGAAGTACCTGCATTGAAACGTGGATTCAAGGAAGCACGAAAAGATGTAGCTGTAACGCCAACGAAAGTTATTATTAAACGGGAACCTACGCCAAGAAAGAAACCAATCACAATTATTCCTGAAAAAGATGAACACCAGAAACAACTAGAGGAGCATTACGCAATATTGTTCTCAAGAGGAGAAATTCCAATAAATATTTAAAAAATACGATACAAAGCACCCAATCTTTCTTGTAGACTGTCCCAATCAACATTTCCGTCGCATAAACCATTGTACAACACGGCGAACAATTCTCTTTGTGTGTCTGTTAGTACATTGGCTGCACCTGGTAGATCCGAAGAATCAGAGATTTGTAGAAGCTCTTCAAAGTTCTTTGAAACTGATGTTGCATTCCCGGTGATGTCTTCTGGAATTCCTGCTTTTTCTGCAACAGAAATACCATAACTCTGTGGCGAGACACCTTCGACAAACTTGTACAAGAACGTGACTTTGTCAGTTGCATTCACGAGCATCTGATATAATGATACATTTGGATTTCCCTTCAACTCTTCTGTTAAATGGAAATAGTGAGTAGCGAACAATGTTCTACACTGGGTTTCTTCTGCCAAGAATCTTGTTACAGCATACGCAATACCGTATCCATCAAATGTACTTGTACCTCTTCCCAACTCATCCAAAATGATTAAACTGTTGCAGGTAGCGTTACGAAGAATATTACTTGTTTCGTTCAACTCAACCATGAAAGTACTCTCACCACTCATGATTCGATCATTTGCTCCAATACGTGTGAAAATACGATCAACAGGTGATAATCTAAAACTTCTCGCAGGTACTTTGCAACCAAGTTGTGCCAAAATTACAGCAACACAATTTTGACGCAACAGAGTGGACTTACCACCCATGTTTGCTCCTGTAACGACTGCAAGTCTTGGCTTGTTTTCTAATTGTCCATTACTGTTTCTGATAACTCCAAGTTTGGTGTCGTTTGGAATGAAATGACCATCAGCTGGTGTGATGCATGGATGAACCATTTCTTCAATGTCCAAACATACAGCGTTGGTGATAAACTCTGGTTTGCACATTTCTAATCCACTCTTGCGACCAACCAAACTCAAACTAATCATGCAGTCCAAATTGGCTATTTGAGTGATAACTTTCTTCCAGTCATGGTAGTAATTGTCGAACAATTTGTAGACACGACGTAGTTCACCTCTGAGAACTGCTTGACGTTTCTCTTCTGCTTTTGCACTCTTTTCGATCAATGGAAGTAGGTCGTTTGGATAGTATCTTCTCACTGCTTTGGTTTGTGTTTTGATTTTCCAAGAATCTGGTACTTGAGTTGCAGCAGGTACTTCGATTTGGTACAAATTCTTTTGCATGTGTTTGTATACTACTTTTGACTTTGAAATTTTCAGGATTTTGACTGCATTTTCCAGGTATTCTCCCAACTTTTTCTCACAGTCTTCTTTCTCTTTCTTGGCATCGTCGTACTGCTCGTTAGCTCCATCTGCTGGCACAATAAAGCCAGTAGAACGTGCTTCTTCGCGATCAAACATTCCCTTAAAAGTTTCAATAACACTCTCGATGTCAGGTGAGTCTTGATAAATCTTTTTGATGAGTTCACTTTGCATGTCGCCTTCAATAGCTTCTCCTACCATTCCAATGATTCTATGCGCTTGTTCAAGGCCATCGATGGTATCTAACAAGAGTGCAATCTTCTTTTTGTTGACATCAGGATCGAAGCTGACGTGATCTCTTGAAACGATTGCCTCTGAGTGAATGCGAGCCAACATTCTCTCCAAATCGGGAACTATTTTAAATGCTTCTCGAATTCTCTCAACCAAGTCTACATCGTTTTCTATACTGTTAGAAAAAGCAGGTTATACATACCTAACGCCTCTACGGCTTCTTGACGTAATCTGATAGCCTCTGCGTTACGAAGTGGATGACATACCCAGCTACGGAATAGTCTTCTACCAAAACCCAAAACACAGTGGTCCAAAAACTCGAGTAAACTTCCTCTCTTCTCTCCATCTCTGTTATTTTGTAAAATTTCGAGATTGAGAAGTGTTTGACCGTCAAGTAACATGGTGATAGTGTCACTGTTAGGGTCGTACACTTTGAAGTTACCCAACGAGTAAACATCGGTATCCAATTTGAGGTCGATCAAATATGAAGTCATACCACCAAATGCACTATGAAAAGTTAATAATTTCAAGTAAAACTTACCACATGACGAGATCGTTATCTTCAAAATCTGCTAGTGCTTGTGGTGTACTACCGTTAAAGTAATCTTGCATCGAAAGATGTCCTTCTACTCTTTTGTTGTCCCAAAACTCGGTACCTGGCTTACGCTTGGTCATGATGGTGTTTTTGTTCTTGATTAGGAGTTCTGTTTGTTTTGACAGACCTCCTCTCTCAACCAATAATTCTTTAGGCATGATTTGTTGAATCAAAGTCTCTAATTGAGTTCCACTGGCGTCATCTTCGATATATCCCAAGTTAACCTCTCCTGTTGAGGCATCAACATAACAGATTCCAAATCGATGTTGAATTGCATCTTCCTACCAATGTTAGTCGAATTCAATAATCATACCTTGATGCAGAGTAGATAATTATTAATGCTCGAGTCGACAATCATATCTGGATCGATCAACGTTCCTGCCGTCAAGATTTGTTGCAATTCTCTTTGGACAACTTTTTCTGATGATCCTTTTGGTGCCTTTTTGTTCTTATTTCTAGTTTTCGCTTCATCGGGGGTTTCCATTTGTTCGACACGACCGATTTTGTATCCCTTTGCGATAAATTTTGATGCCCAGTTTTTGAATGATGACTCTGGTACGCCGACCATTCTCATGTTGACTCTATCTGTGAGTTTCAAGTCGAATTCTTTGTGACCAATATCAGCATCTTTCTCATACAATTCATAGAACTTTCCCTATTGCGTGTTAATATACTTTCATACATACTTTTTTGAAAAAGATAACAGTATCCCATTGCTTCTTTTTGATATCCCAATATTGTTTTTCGAATGGTGTGAACGCAGAGTAGGCAGATGCTGGAATGAAAA
>JAESGV010000679.1_pt1 | contig 14737 bp, 17 predicted proteins | sample 9269781 | NCBI WGS metagenome assembly JAESGV01 (sample SAMN15741586, study PRJNA653496) | algae metagenome | isolation source: Tildeniella torsiva UHER 1998/13D and co-occurring heterotrophs from... | place: Slovakia: Slovak Paradise National Park, Hrabusice, Kosice Region | collected 2000-01-01 | reverse complement strand
TATATTGTGCAGTGCCGTCACCAGCCAGGCCATAAGTATTTGACCCTATAGAATATAGTCGTACAGCAGATGCGAACCCGACAATGAGAACAAGAAGCAATTCCCTTGTACTCATGAGTAATGTTTGTGGTTGTCGCCAAGTTGATACAAAACATAAAGTGGATGTAAAAATTGTAACGCTAATAATGAGCAGCTAGAAAGACAAAAGAGTGACTTGTTCTGCTTGCAAAAGAGCTTGTTTTTGCTCTAATAAACTTAAACGATACGAATCTGATAACCTCGTCACAGGACTAGTTTTTTTCTCACTCTTTTTCTCAATCATACTACCAACACTCACTCGCTTCTTCTTTTCCTGTTTCTTTTTTTCTTTACTAACAAATTTTTTCATTATTATACAATATATTAAAAGTAAGTACAAATGAAAATGTTAATTTCTTTATTAAAATAAGTGTATATTTGTATTTAATAATATATATTATCATACTTTTATATTAGTTTAGCTTTTTCATTTTCTATATTTTTTATAATTATTTTCTTTTTTACTATTTATATTTAAGTTAATTAATAATAAAACAGGCTATAGTCTTATTATTAATACAAAATATTAAAAGTTATGTTAATTTATAAAGTTTAAATTGATTAAAGTTATAAAGCTATTTTAAATACTTATATTTATATAACTTTAATAAGTTTATTTGTTAATTTTATAACTTTAAAAATCTTATTTTACATAAATATTATAAATATTTAATTAAAAAAATGAAAAAGAAACATTATAGTTTAATAACATAAAAAGCTTTAATTATTAATAAAATAAAGATTTATATAAATAAACATTAATAGTTTTATATTAATACTTTTAAAGTTTTTAAGTTTATTAAATCTTTATATCTTTAAACTTTTTAAGCTTATATCTAATTAATAATTTCTGACACTTAGATTTTAAAGTTTTTACTATCTTTTTCATATTAATTAACTGCTTTATCTCTTTATTCTTTTATTAAAAAACTTATTGAAAGATGATTGAATAATTTTATTATAATTACAAATATAATTTTTTTAAATCTTTAAAGTTAATAATTCACTTTAAAGAAGTATTTAATAGAAATATATAAGTATAATCAAAGTAAGATAACTTATATATTAATTTTCTTATTAACTATATCTTTTTAAATTTTTTATTTTTTTAATAATTTTAAAATATTTAAAATACATATTTTATCTTTTATAATTTCCATTGCTTTTTGTTTTCATACTTTCTGTTTTAGTTATATAAGGCTCTAAATTTTAAACTTAAAAAAAGTTTGTAATATTGATGTATTAATTGTTATCTTTTTATTTATATCATTTAACAGTAAAAGCATGTTATTATTATTCTAAATAGCTCTTTGTTTATTTTTTAGCCTTATTAAAAATAACTCTTCATTGTTATCATCTTTAAATTCAATTAATTTGTTGTTTTCTGTTAAATAACGATTTTTATTAATGCAATCAAGTATGAAATCTTGTTTTTGGCTAGATTTACAATATTTAACCTTTTTTTTCTTACTTTTATAATATGTATCTTTTTTATTAAAAATATAATTAATATTTACCTGTTTTTTTTATAGTAAAACTGAGATTGTATAATTATATATTTTGTTATAATTCTTTAAGTAGTAAATGCAAGATATTAAATCTTATAGTAGCAGTAAGTATATCATAATTTTTTAAATACTTTAAAAGTATGTGTTTTTTTTATGATTCACGTTTTGCAGGTATATGGGATATGTTATTATATAAAATGATATTTCATATAAAAAACAGAAATTCTGCAAAAGAATAAATATAATATTTAAAAAGAGAATTTTACTTTTTTACTTCTGTGTCCTCTTTAATTTAGACCATAAGTAATTATCCTTCTGTCTACACTTTCTTATCTTTTTTACAGGTGATTTATATATTTTATTATTAGAGTGATTGTCTTTATCATCACTTGTTTTAGAATCATAAACTACAGCTAGAGCCTTTTTTTTCTTATTTCTGTCCTTGTTATACAGATCAAAAATATACCAACAGCTTGCTTTGCTTTGTGTTCAAAAGTTCTGTAATCATGTCATCTTTCATTAATCTTTTGACCAGCATTAACAGACATCTCCTTTGTTTCAATTTGAAGTATTTAAGAACTAATAGGAGCTAAACTTACACATTTTTGCAAGTAAGTCTTATTTCTTGTATAACAACACACAGCTAATACATGTTTGCACAAACAACAAGCTTTGTAAGTCTAAAATGAGTTAGTTGTTCTGGTTGACTCAAAGTCGCAAATTGCAACTTTGAAAATTAACATACTTTACAACAAGATAAGTACCACATCTATGTCTAGTTTATATTACTTGTATTTACATTAAACCATTGTAGATTTCCAGCAGAATCAGGATTATTTACTATTGTGCATAGCTTGCATTCATGCTCAACAATTATTACAAATCTACAATTAAATATGTTTTCAAGCTCTGCTTTGTAGATATTTGCTTCTGCCATTGTGTTATTTGCCAACACTTTTATGAAGTATGAAAATCATGGAACTTTTAATAGAACCTCTTTCTTGGCAGCTATCAACGCAGAACATCTAACTTGCAAAGGTTTTATTAGCTTTATGTTTAGAGTTTCCCAAGGCTTGAATGATAAGTGAAGTGCAAATTCACCATAGTTCTAATATCTTATGGCTATTTTAATCTGCATGTTGTCAAAAAATTCAATGATTTTTTATGACAAATAAAATTAAAAGCACTTGCAATTTGTTAACATAACAAGCTGTATCATATTATTGAACAATTCTACCAGGGTGGTTGTTATGTGCTCTCTATTTAGCAGACTTGATTTTGCTTTTACTGTTATTGATATCTTAAATCTTAGTACAGGTATCTTTTTTTTGAACAAATAGTCAAATAACAATTTTCTATTTTGTGGATTAGCTCCTTCTCTTGTATTAAACAGCTTATTACTAAATTCAAGTTAATAGTTCTAAAAGGATACTTACATTATAACTTTCATCTGTAGTAGAAACTTATCAATCATATCAGTCAATCCTGGTCTACCAACTGTCTTATCTCTGTGAAGCAGTAGCATAACTTTCTTTTGTTAATGTTTAGTTACTGCCTTTATCTTGTACTTTATCTTGTCTGTAACATTTTTAGTAAAATGGATATGGCATTGCAGATGATGCATATGTGGAAATATAGTGCGCTATGCTTTAATGATTGGAGCCTTTCTATCAGTAACTACAACATGCTTGCTTTGCTCTGCTGGTGTCAAATTGAATGTATTTTGAATTTTTTAAAGCATTGCCAAGTGTATACTATATTTCTTCGACTGGTGGATGTACATAAATCCAGGTGCAATTGGATGTCTTTTTGAATTATTAACAAGATCAATATTCTGTGTGATCACACTTGTTATATAACCTTGCCACATATTGAATATTATATCAAACCATCAAACTTTGTTATAATGAAGAATCTTTAATGTATAGTAAGTGTAGAAAAGTGCTTGTTTTTCTGGGACTTGGCTTTAATATCTAAATGTATCATGATAAACTACAACAAGTCTAGTAATTTTGTCAATCTTTTGATGTGGCTTTTTAAATTTTTGTTGCATATTATTAACTTGTTTGGAATCTCTTAATTGTGTAATTATAATATCCTGAGACATAACAGTATATGTGGCCTTTAAGTTGCACTTTACAGCTACTTGTTTCACAACAGTGCGCATATAATTGTTGCTCTGACGATAATATGGCTTGAGTGAATGGCTATTCTTGTGAGGTGAAGCAATAACAGATGTACTGCTAATATTCTTAGGCTTGTAGTAGAGAAAAAGGCCTTGATATTGCTTTGAACAAAAGAGTGTAATAATAACATTTCGCTTTCAGGTATGAATAGTGCATACATCCATACATTAATATTAAGATATACAATACGCAATTAAATTGGCTTGATATAATCATTTTAGTTCATAGTATTTGTTTGATAGCAAATTGTTAAAGTTGCAAGTATAATCGATACAAGCAATTTAAATGTTGTTTCAGTACTTAAAAATGTTACAAAGACTCCACTCGCTAAAGCAAGACTGCACACAAAAGAATTCAAAAAGCAGGTTATCAAAATTGTTAAAACCAGACAAAAGACGCTCAACAGTAATTTTTATAAATTTTTTTATTTACATTTAAGAGTTTTTTACATCTTGTTCTATTTAAGAGGACATATTTATGTTTATTGAAAAAACACCACAAAACAAAGCAGCTGCAAAGACAAGTGATAATTCGAACTCTGACAGTGACAAAACAACTGACAGACTTGATGTAAACAAGCCTAAAATTGATGCTGAGGCTTTTATTAAAGTTTATGGTGTTATCACTCGCTCATAGGCCAAAAGTACTGCTATTAACACTGCAGCTGATGTAAAAAGTTCGTTAAACAAGATCATAAGTCACGATTTGGACAAACCAAAAACTTTAAAGTTTGTAATCAAGAGTAGTAAGAAGGAAAAAGACTTCACGCCAAAGAGAAAGGGCAAGAGACAAGCTTGCACACAAAAAGATGATCTTGATCAAAGGCATATTGTACAACAGAATATTCACCTAATATTGCAACCCTGTAGTTCAATCAGAGAAGATTGAGGAATTAGATTTCTATTAACTATAATTTGTTTACTTCTGCACCTTTCACACCCATAAGGGCAGCTCATAATGAAAATCTTTCACCAGATATTGCTACCTCAGATGAATTAGCAAGATCCTTGCAAGAAGAAGAATTTTAAAGGCTTAAGAGAGAGGATCTGGTCAAAGATCAGGAAATGGCCGAGTTACCTTCATTAATTATGAATACCAAGCAACCTTACTATGCAAGCAACAAATTCTTAATGGTAAAGCAGATTGATATATTAAAAAAGGCTGTTCATGAAATTTTAAATAATAGTGATAGTAATAAAGATGATAAAATAGGTAGAAATAGAGATAAAAGCAGTGATGATAAAGCAAAAGGTCAAAATAGGTCTGAAGATGATAGCAATAGTGAAACAGAAACTTAAAAAAACCTTGCAGACTATGTAAACTAAGTTAAAGACAAGTTCAAAAATTTGGGCCTAATCTTTAAAAAAAAGTATTAAAAATCAATTTTTAAAAGATAAAAGGAAAAACTACTAATAAAAGATAAAAAGGCCAAAAAGTTTGAATATGATTCTGAAAATGAAGAAAAAGTTCCAAACATTAAAATAACAGTTAGTTAACTTTAGTGGTTTTAATATAGAACCCATAACAACTTTTTCTTACAAGGTTAACCAAAAAACTATTACATCAAATAAAAACAAAGTACTATATAAGTGATAAAAATATTAAAACTGCTGTGTTTGAAACATTACGCAAGCTGATAACAAATTTTATTGTGTAAGAGAAATTTAAACATTATTATATGAATATATGATGTATAATAAAAGTGACAAAACAAAGATACAAAAAGCAGTGTTAAACAAAAGGAAAAAAAGCAAACAAAAGATGGGAAAAGCACCAAAGTATGACATATTTTTTATTTAATATTAATAGAACTAAAAAAATAAAAACAATCAGAGAAACTTAAAGAAGTTTTAACAACTTTCTTGTAAGGCAGATGCAGCAATTTTGCTATATATGTTGATGAAACAGCAATTAATAATAAAGATAATGATTTAATATTTATCAAAAAATGTAAAAAACACAAACAATTTTAAGAAATAGTCAACCTAGAGCCAATGTCAGACAATTTGTGGCAAATAATTTTTCTTATTAAATAAACAATTAATACAAACCATATCAAACATGTATATCTATATATTTTTATGAAATACTTTATATATATTACAATAATGGTAAACAATGTATCTTAGCGGTGGTGTGTAGTATATGGCTCACAAACTACTCAAAAACACTATACACTGCGTACTACATGGCAGCAGCTACTATGCTATCCAACACCACCAAAGAAGAAGTTAAATCAAGTGTGTACTACTTGTTATGAATACTGGTACAAGAAGGTAAGTCAATACAAGTAGCAGCCCTCACTTCTACTATGGTGCTATGTGTAGAGCTATTAGGCATATGTTCATACCACATATCGAAAAATAAGGGCAGCTACTTGTACTGGTATGCATATTAACAAAAACTAGGAAAAAACAGAATTTATAGACAATTTTCAAGAATTAACTCGACAATATATGCAAAACAAGGTCTATAGCAGTAGTACATCAAGAAGTGATCTAGTGCAAGAGGAAAATAATAACAATGTCCATATGCTAGCAACAAACAAGCTATTTTGAACTTTCTTTCATGAAGTATTCCAGCATAACATGCAGCAGCACTATTTATTATTCCAGAAGGTACAATCAATGCTGCAAAATCAATGACAGATCAAAAGCTTGCACAAACATTATTATTTGTTAAACAACGAAGTGGCAAGCGAAACCGATTGAAAGTAGCTGAGTTGAGTCATTTCAAGGAGTTTTTGGTACAGTTTTGTCCTACACCAAGTGGAGCAAAAACAGAAAAGTTCAAGCGAACTCTTCCCATTGACGATCTTTATCAAAATTTTATCACCTAGCGTTCAAATGAGATAGAAAAAGAAGCTGCAAACGATTTATACTTGAAGCTATCAAATAGTGTTCAACATAAGAAACAAACAAACAAAGTTCGATTGATTAGTCAAGAAAAATTCCGAAGATTACTAAAAGATTTCCGAGTGCATAAAGTAACAAAGTATTGGGGATGGGCATCGTGTAAAATATGTCCTATTCCATCAACTATTTTAAATAAACGAAAAAAAGAAGACGATTTAAACAAAGAAATTAACGAAGAAAATCAAACAAAAATCACTTGAGAAATTAAGAAAATTAAAGAAAAAATCAAGAAATTAGAGTTACATGATCGTATAAAAAAACAACATTGCGAATTATTAGTTTAATTACAAAGTGAAGCACGTACTGATCGTTTAATTGTATTTATGGATTTTGTAGGTTTTAATTTTAATGTTGATAAATGTAAAACTGTAACTGTACAAGATCTTGTATTAGTGTGTCAAACAGTATCAGAAACTAAAGAATGGAAGTATGACTATCACGATTTTATTGCACAAGACAAATCAAAGAATGATTTGAAATATATGCGTACTGTTTTTAAAGAAATCGAGCGAAAGAAAATTTTTGAAGGATATACTGATGTATATATTTTTTCTGATGGTGCAGGAAAACATTTTAAAACCAGTTTCACACAAATGTGTGCTGCTAAGCTCCAAAAAGCGTTAGGATTTACAGTACAATTAAAATGGGTGATTTTTGCTGCTAATCATGGATGGAGTATCTGTGATAGTCATGGTGAGGTATTAAATCAAGAAAAAACAAGAATAGAAGTTTCAGGAAACCAACCTAAGTCGGCACTAGATTGGATTAATGCTATTCAGCATGCAAAGTTGAAAAACACAACAGTGGAGGTGATAGACAATATAGATCAGAGCTCTTTCGATTTGAACACAATTAAGGGAATTAAAAGTTGTTTTTATTTTACCTATCATAGTACAGGAGAGAATCACTTAGCTGTTCGTATGTTTGAACATAGTAAAGCACCAGAGGCTCTCATAACACATACCTTTTAGGTAAAATAATTTAAAAAACGTATACTAATTCATAGTAATTGCATGAAGACGAAACAAGACGAAACAAGACGCGCTCAGACCAAAGAAGACATTGTACAAGTAAAATAGAATACTTATAATTAAATTTAATTTCATATTTTTTATTGATAATTTTGACTTACTGCAGTAAGTGCTCTTTTTATTTCTTTCTAACCTTCTTTGTTTTTAGCTCTGTTGGGCACTTCTTTTCTTTTAACAGAATTTAGTAATTCTTTCCAATCCCTTGATCTTTTTGGAAGTAAACTTTGCTTTGTCCATAAATCATAATCTTTCTTATAAAATGGCAAGTATCCATAAAAGAGAGGTTTATGCTTTTTGTGTTTTGCATAATTGTTTCTATTTGCACTAGCAGTTTTAGAATTACCTACAAATAATTCACAGCACACATCTACAACATTCTTGTTTCTATTTGTTGTAGTATGGAAACATCTAATCTATTTCATCTTTCACTGATTCTGTGTCATCTCCCTCACTATCTGTGGCACCAGATTTTCTCCCCTCTTCCTCTTCCTCTGTTTGAGGCTTATCTGCTGCATCTTTTGTACTAGACATGTTGTGTGAAACAAAGAGTTGACCAGGCAAAATCGGACAAAACCAGACGAAATCAGACGCACTAAGACGTGTAAAGACATTGTAATACATAAACCATGCAGAGTCAAAGTCTCTCATCTAGCTCACCTGTAACTAGTATATGTAATAGCTGTAATAGTGTATGTTTGGAAAGCCAGCTGCATAGCTGCTTTTTATGCTATACAGTTCTTTGTGAGAGATGCATGTTTGAATGCATAAATTGTGAAAGATATTTTTGTTTTGATAGCTGTGGGTGGGGGTGTGAGGGATGTGGAGAATAGACCTGTAATTTACCTGCATGTAGGACACAATTTTATAATCAATGGAATATTGCATGTAAATGTTGTATTAGGCATGAACTAGCTTTGATGGAGCAGTAGCTTATGTTGAATAGGTGCATACAAGTAAAAATTTGAAGTATTTTTATTATTTGGTTTTTTTTGCCAACTTGTTGATATTTCTTAGAATTGTTTGTGTTAAAGTAACACAAAGGGTAGTTTTACTTGTTTAAAAGTAAGTAACATAGATATTCATACTTTGCAAACACCACAACTATCAATTTTATCAAAATTATTAAAATAAAAAGTCGCAAAAAAGCAATAAATTGAAAATAGAATTTTTCTTCAACATTTCTAAAGAAATTATTTGTTGTTTAATTGTTTCCATAACTTGAAAAAAAGAAAACAAGTTCAATTTATGAAAACAATTAAACAACAAATAATCTCTTCAAAGATGTTGAAAAAAAATTCTGAATAAAACATATTTATGTTTTTTAAAGATTATGCCACTTTTAATACTGACAGTATTAATAATATCTTGACTAAGATCAGTAAAACCTCATAACAAGCTGTTATTAACTATAACTTCACACAACTCTACAAGTTGTATAATATTACTAAGGTGTTTTTAATATGTACAACATTATAACATTATATTGTGCCACAATACAAGAGTTAATTCTAAAAAGTGCGCTTTTTTTGAAATTATAATAGTCTTGTAAAAAAGTAGTCAAATACTCACTTTAAGTAAGTTTATAATAAGTAACAAAGTGTTAACTTCTACAGATATGAGAAAATCAAAAAGTATTACACATTGTTAAAATAAAAATAAACTGCTGATACACCAAAAACCTTTAATCCAACATGGGTATTGTAAGTACCACTTCAAAGCTAGTAAAGATAAAGTTTTTTACTAACAGTTCTTGTTTATAACAATGTTTTGATATCTTGCATTTATGCTTACTATTACCAGTCAAGACAATTTCATTGCTGATAAGAACAAAAATCAACTTATACAATACTTGGATAATAATCCTATTATTTATACCAAGTTTGAATATCTTGTGAAAAATCAATTATAAGTATATTTATTTATTAAAATTAGACAAAATTCTTACTTTTTTATCAGTTAATGAGGTGAAGTTGATACTTAATGCTTAAAGATGTGCAATTAGCAATAATTGTTTATAAGCAAACTGGACCAAATGTATTTTCTCTCATTAAACAAGGTAAAACTCTACTTTTTGTTCAAATAAATAAAATAAATCATGTTTTAAAGTATAATAATCAAGAAAACTTCATGTTACAAAAATATATGACATGTGTTAAGCAATACCAGTAGCTCTTTATATTTATAATTAATGATTATTTAGATAAAATTCTAAGCAAGTAAAAAAAGTCATACTTATTAAGTTAACAAGTAAGTTTACAAAAAGTAGCAATGTATTAACGTAAGTAGATTACATTGATTCTATCTACATTAAGCTAACTTTACTATATGTGGGTATTATATATTATTATCAGCTAAAAACTTGCTGAATAAAAAACATATAACTATTGAAAGTAATAAAATTAAAATTGAATTCTTTTTTGAAGTAAACTTGCTTTGCTTAGAGATATATAAACACTACCATTAAAATTACTTCAAAAAATTAATGTCACCTTTATTAATTGTGAAAACTAAGCAACCTTACTATATAAGCAACAAATTCTTAATGATAAAGCAGATTAATACATTAGAAAAGGCTGTTCATAAAATTTTAAGTGATAGCAATAGTAGTAGAAATGATAAACCAGGTGGAAATAGAGATAAAGGCAGTAATAATGAAGTAAAAGGTCAAAATAAGTTTAAAGATGATAACAATAGTAAAACAAAAACTTAAAAAAAGCTTGTAGACTATATAAATTAAATAAGAGACAAGTTTAAGAATTTAAGCCCAATCTTTAAAAAAAAGTACTAAAAATCAATTTTTAAAAGATAAAAGGAAAAGCTACTAATAAAAGATAAAAGGTCAAAAAGCTTAAATATAATTCTGAAAATAAAAAAAAAGTTTCAAACATTATACAGCTAAAAAAAGGTAAATAACAAAAGTAAGAGGACAATAAAGAAGAACAAGAGGAGGAAAAATAGAAAGACAGTGAAGAAAAAGTATAATTACAAGATATAGAGCAAGCATAAGGCAAACAAGAGGAAAAATAAGAAGTAATATTATAAAACTTAGAGCAAGATGATAAAGAAATAAAAAATACTCAAGAAAATGTTAATAATGATGAGAAAAGTAATAAAAAACTATATTAGGAAAAGAAAAAAGCCAAAAAGGCAAAGAAAAATAGCAAGCTTAAAGATACATCTGTAAAATGTAAATTACAAAGAAATTATAAGCTTTTAAAGTACTTAAAGAATTATAATGCATCTATAACATTACAATCCTTTCAAAATACAGGTGGTAAGAAACAGAAGGCTCTTGCAACAAGCAAGCAAGCAAATGTGGTTAAAACTGCATTAATGATATACCTTGTATAACATTAAAAAGCTATAATTAAAAAAAATCATAAAATAAAATTGGCAAGTTTTATTCACATAAAAGCATATTGCTATTTATTATAACAAAAAGTAAAAAATAAGTTCCTATTTTTTTAAATAATTTAACCTACAGATTTTATTTTTTACTTATTCTATTTTTTACTTATATAACTGTAAAAGATTTTTTTTATTTATTTATTATTTTATTAAAAACTTAATAAATATAAATAAGTTTAAAAATCGTCTAAAGAACGGAATCTGTTTTTTACTCATTCTGTTTTTCTTTTGCTGTAGCTGTTCTTCTTACTTTTGAATTTTTTTATTAAAAATAAAATTTTTGATATAAAATCAAGTTTATTCTAGCTTTTGTGCTTTACGCAACATTTCAGCTTTGGATGGCCTTCCACATTTGCGCTTTTCAGTACATCTGGGAGATGGAACATTAGTAGTGCTGCTTTTGGGTCTTCCTCGTTTAGCTTTTGGAGCTGCGGCATCTACATCCTTGCTATCAAAAGAAACAACGTTTGGAGGTCTACCACGTTTCTTGGATACTTTGGCAGCAGAGACAACAACATTTGTTCTATTTGGTGTACTTGTGCTTGATTTACTTGATCTTTCAATAGCTATGTTCCTACAGTTGCCAACTTCATAATTAAAATCATCTTCATCTTTGAACGTAATAACCGATGACTTCTCTTCTACATGTTCATCAAGGAATGTCAAATCATCCTCTTTCTTTTCCAGAAAAATCTCAAACTTGGCATCACTATCACTGTTTTCATCAGAACTGTTGGCAATCTAATTGCTGTTGTCGTCGTAGTCATCAAGGATACATGCCGCTTTTTCACTTGCTCTTCGATGATCCTTTGTATGTCGAGCTCCGTGGCGAAGTCTGCTACCTTTGCGCCCAGCATGTTTCTTTAGCTCTTTTTGTTAAACTCGAATAATCTGGGTAGCATTTGGCTTGAACGACTTGCTGTAATTGCACAAGTACGTAGAAGCACCAACCTTTTGACATGCTAATATTACGTGGATACAAAGCTTTCTTGTACGGTAAACAAAACAGCTACATCTTACAGTTGTCCATTTAATGTCGTTCGTTCGCACTGTCCACCATGTAGGCTTGTTTTTGTCTGTCATTGTATCGTATACACAAACAGCATTTACTCCATCATCTCTCTCCAATATTTGTACGTCACCAGGCTTTATCATAATCTGCCTTGCAGCAACCTCATATACTTCTGCCTCTACTGACGTAATCAAGCACATTATATCGAGCTTCAATGCATATGCAAATGAAGCAAAAGATGTTGCACTAGTGCAATGCAAGAAATTCTCAACACATAATCGAATAAACTCAAAAGCACATGCAGCTAGCTGTTTTTGAACTGATTCTGATGCACTATTCACCAAACAGTACTTTCCTTTGCCTTGTAATCCAAGTTCAGTGTGCATGGCTTGCTTAGTATAAAATTTGACAATCTTCTCAGTCAGGGTAAAAACACTTGAGTTTTGGTTTATCTCACATTGTGTGATCATTGCGGCATTCCAGGATTCAACAAGATTCGTGGTATAGCGTTTTTGAAGATCATTTTCGAAGTTTCCACTGTATTCAGGTACACGAGCGTACAATACAGGAAGCTTCTCCTTTAATATATACCTGCAAGCTTCAATGACATTGTCTTCTGTATATTTGATGTCAAGAACGATTAATGTGTTAGCGCTACAAAATTAGTATTGAACAAGAAACCACTTACACTGAATGCAAGATCTTGTCTTTATTTTCTTTTACTTTGTCAGCAGGTAAGTCAAGCAAACCATACTTAACAATACTTCCATTGAAGATAGACAGAACCTTCTTGACCTGGTCTTTGGTAGGCCTGTGCGGTAAATGATACTACAACTTGTTATGGATGTTCTTGAGAAAATGCAAGCTACAACGCTTTTGTGGCATATTCGGAAAGTGGGTACGCCAAGCGTTGATAATAGCTGCTTTGCCATCACTTACAAGCTTGTAGTTTGCTTGCTCTTCTTTGGAAAGTTTCAGAGCAGACACGAGATGGTTTAACGCTTCTACATGCTTGTAAGCCTTCTTAGTTTCATGAAGGTACACAAACCCAGTCATATACCGATTGAAGATTTCAGACTTGTACACTACAGAGCACACATAGCCTTGTCACATGTTAAATGTAACATCAATAAACCATTTTTTTGCCTGTTTTATTAGAACCAAGCTATGATCAGTGAAGAAAACAAATAATTACATTAGATGTTGTCTAATATACCGAATTATATCAGAACGTACAGTCGCTAGTCTCATCTGGTGATCAAGCATGTTTGCAGGATTTTGATATGCATGTTGCATGTTAGAAACCTGCTTTACATTTCTCGCAGGATTTTCATCGAAGTTGTCAGCAAGACAATTGTACTGCTCGTTTGAGTTGTTCAAAAAAGCGACTTTTATTCTTGTTCGCTCGCAGCGCTCATTACTGTGATGCTCATAAGGAACCTTCGATGAACTTTTGGAGTTTTTGTGTGATGAAACTAATGTAGCATTGGTTATAATAGAGACACCTTCCAACTTATAGTATACCATAATTCCACGGTATAAACTATCACTAAATCAAGACTGTAGATGGAATTCTTGCTTTTGAAACTTTGGATTTCGAACATTGTACCAGTAGCTACACTTAATCGTAGCTCTTCCATATTGTAGTACTTTCATACCATTATTCTTCTAGTACCCGTAATGGTTGTCACATTGTTGTAAATCTGAGTCTGGCGAAGTAGTAGTGAAAATGTAGAACGAGTTAACGTGCTCTGCTATGTACGTGGCAGCGTCATTGTTAACAAAGGAGTGATTTGGTAGCTGCTCGATAAGAAATCTAAATGCATTTCCAATGAACATAGTGTTACACGTGGAATGTAGCCGAAGGCACTTCGAATTCGAATCAATGTGTGTGTGGAACCATATTAATGTCTGCTTCGACGTGCTTTGCAGTGGTAGAAGGAGTGCAATAAAGTTGCAATTCATTCTAAGTTTGTGAATTAGTTTTAGTTGACTTAAGTAAAATAACGGTTAGTCAACTTTAGTGGTTTCAATGTAGAACCTATTGTAAACTTTTTATAACAACTTTTTCTCACAAGGTTGACCAAAAAACTGTTACACCAAACATAAACAAAGTATCACATGAGCGACAAAGACGTTGAAGCTGCTGCGTTCGAAGCATTGCGCAAGCTGGTAATAGATCCTACCGCGCAAGAGAAATTTAAGTGACAGTTTAAACATTCTGTTACAGAGTACATTAAAGCGTTACTGTCTGACGAAAACAGTCAAAATATCATCAAATCAGCTGCTATCATCGACAACAATAACGACGATGTAGAAGAAGACGACATCCAAGTTGTCGCCAAACATATCACTCGGCGTATTACCGTCAAAATTAAGTCGTCGGAAAATCTATAAAAGAAAAAGGCCTTTACTGTAGCTAGTATGCTCGAAAAGGTCAGAGAAAGTGCTTTGAGTTCTTCAAAGAGTAGCGACAAAACTGTAAAAAATAAAGCTGCTACTTCCAAAGATTTTGCTCCTGCTAAAGACTTTAGTGCTCGCAAAGTTGATGACCACGAAGATAGCTCCTCTTCCAAAGATAAGCAGCCACAAAGTCCAT
>JAESGV010000678.1_pt1 | contig 14765 bp, 14 predicted proteins | sample 9269781 | NCBI WGS metagenome assembly JAESGV01 (sample SAMN15741586, study PRJNA653496) | algae metagenome | isolation source: Tildeniella torsiva UHER 1998/13D and co-occurring heterotrophs from... | place: Slovakia: Slovak Paradise National Park, Hrabusice, Kosice Region | collected 2000-01-01 | reverse complement strand
TGGGCGTCGCCTGAAGATTTCGGGCGCTCAGTGGGACGAAGTCAACGTGCAACAAGTGCTGCATCATCGGTGCGCGTATCTCAATGGCTATTTCTCAAGGTGAGTCTTGCAAGACTGGGATGCACCCTGACGCTTGACATGGCTCGTTATTTTGATAATATTCAAAATATGGAAATAGGCAACCCTTCCGAACAGTTTGTTGAGAGCATTGCTGCTACCTTTGCAGCACTAGGGCAACCATCGCGACTGCGGATTGTGCGGCTGTTATTGTCGGCTTACCCTAAGGGGCTGCCGGCTGGGGAGATTCAGAAGGAACTGAATATTTCTGCTCCGACCTTGTCCCATCACCTGGACAAGCTACGGCAAGTGGGTATCGTCACCCCTGAGAAAGACCGGCAATGGATTTGGTACAGCGTACGGTCAGAGGCACTCAAGGATCTCATGGCTTTTCTTTTTGAGGAATGTTGCACCCGCAACCATGTCGTTGAGATGGACGATGTTGCCGAATCGCCTCCGCTAGAGTGCTGCGACTGAAGCATAAAAGCTTTGGCCGTTATTTCGATGTTTGCCTAATTACCAAAGAACTAAACACTATTGAGGACCAACCTCAGATGGCAACCAACGTACTAACCAGATTTAATCGCAGTGTACGGCGATGGGATAGGGTCGCCCTGACGATCGCTCTGATGCTCTTGCTCCTGGCACTTTTCGTACCAGCGCAAGCGTCTGACAGCCTAGCGTTTACCGCTGTCAATCTATGGGAAGTCGCCCCCTTTGTGCTTTCGTCTGTCGGCATTGCCGCCTACGCTCAGGCCAGTGGTGCCGACAATCTGATTTCTAAAGCATTTCAGGGACGCATTGGGGTGATGATTCCGGTGGCGACCCTATTTGGGGCGCTCTCGCCCTTTTGTTCCTGCGGCGTGATTCCGCTGATTGCGGCCTTACTGTCGATGGGGGTGCCCGTTGCAGCCGTAATGGCGTTCTGGCTGTCGTCGCCGCTCATGGATCCGGCTATGTTTATGTTGACAGTTGGTACCCTAGGGCTGCAATTTGCGATCGCCAAAACCGTTGCCACCATTTTTATTGGCCTACTCGGCGGGTTTGGCACCCTAGCCCTGATGCGATCGGGGTGGTCGTCCGCGGCCTTTGCCAATCCGCTGAGAGAAGGGGCCAACAATGGGGGCTGTGGTGGCAGCCGGGTGCGTAATCCAAAACCGCCTGTCTGGCGGTTTTGGGCACAACCAGAGCGGCGACAAAAGTTTTGGCAAGGGGCAGGTAAAAATGCCTGGTTTTTGGGCAAATGGCTGGCCCTGGCGTTTTTGATTGAGAGCCTGATGCTGGTTTATGTGCCGGATGGATGGATTCAAACTATTGCAGGTGATGGCGGTCTGCTTTCCATTCTGGGGGCTGCTTTGGTCGGCATTCCGGCTTATCTCAACGGTTATGCGGCACTTCCCCTAGTGGGCGGGCTCATCCAGCAAGGCATGTCCCCCGGTGCAGGCATGACGTTTCTGCTGGCAGGCGGTGCAACCAGTATTCCGGCGATGATTGCTGTTTTCGCGCTGGCTCGCCGTCCTGTTTTTTTGGCCTATCTTGGCTTCGCCTTCCTCGGCTCCGTGCTCGCCGGGTTGCTGTATACCGTGAGCCTGGGATGAGGGGGTACATTATCCCAGCGTTACGCAACGCCACCCAATTATTGCTGCCCGGCCCACGGCCTTATAAACCCCTAAATCGTAACTATGCACCCCATCGAAGCCTTACCTGACGCAGTGCTCCAAGCCCACGGCCCGATCGCTGAAAAGTTTTTACAGCAGGGGCTAAAGACGTTTCACGAGGCTTGCCGCTGGACAAAAAATTTGCCCTACGCCGCCAACTCCAATAACGAGAATTCTCTAATTCTGTTTGAGGAAGGCTACGGTAGCTGCACTACCAAACACGGCGCGATCGCTCGCCTTGCTCAAGAACATAGCCTGCCGGTTCACAAAAATTTGGGGTTCTACCGTTTAAACGATGAGATCGTCACGGGGGTCAATGCTCTGCTACGACCCTACGGTCTAGACTTTATTCCTCAAATTCACTGTTTTTTGGTCTACGAAGACTATCGGGTAGACCTGACCGAAGGGAACTGTAACGGGAAGAACAAAACCATAGAAGACTACGACTTTGTGATTCAGGTCGCCCCTGACCTCTCTCAGGCCCAACATCAAGCCTTCTATTTAGAGTTTTTGCGGTGCTATGGGGCTTTCTCGACCCAGTTAGCCGCATTGAATGACACTACTGTTATGGATCTGCTGGCGGCCTGCGATTGCCAACTCAAGTATCAGTGCTCCATTATGGCCGATGCCCTTAGTCTCGGCCAACTGGCCTAGTATTTGCTTCAGCTAGTGCTGTGTATACGTTTCATGCCCTTATCTCTCGCCCCTACTGCCAAGGTGCAAGAGCTGAGGCTAGGCGTTGACTTTTCGGCGGTCTAGAAACTGTTGGCGGCGCTGTTTCACGATCGCTGGGGTGTAGCTGTTTTTACCCTCTTGCCCGTCAAACCCTAGGCGATCGTAAATGATGCCGCCAACCCCTGGCAGCACTTCGCCCTGGTCGGTTCGCTCGTCGTCTATAGCAAAGTAGAAAAATTCAAATTTTTGGCTAATGTCGGGTGAGAATACCTGGCGCAAGGCTGCTTCGGCACTGTGGTATAGGACGGGGGCAGCAATGAAGATGCGCTGGGGGGAGATTGTCTGGATCAGGTTTTGCAGATTGGTTTTGACGACGCAGCCGCCAGAGATAATCGACTTGACCACAATGAGCGTGTCTACCTGGTTGGCTGGTTCCTGGTACTGTTTCAAAATGGGCGCAACCGCTAAGGCATTGAGGTCAAAGAGGGTGGTGCGCTGGTTCCAGAAGCAGGCAAAGCCAACGGAGTCAATCTGTGTTTCGAGCTGTTTCAGCACTCCTAGGGACAAAAAATCGGCATCTTCTACCGTGGCAACCAGGTAGGCCCGCTGGTGCTGGTTCTCAAGGGCAGCTAGCATAGCAGACCCCAGGCGTTTCCCCAATTGGGTCATGGTGCCTTGATAGGCCTGGGGAGGCGTAGACTTATCCGCGATGACGTTGAGCAATTGCTTCACATCGGCATCGACGAGGGCAGAGTATTGGCGAGTCATAGCAGGTTCTCTAACTCCTCAAAGGTGGCGGGTCTACGGTCTTTGATGCGCTCCTGTAGTCGGCGAAAGGGGGCAGTTTCGATGCTGTAGGGTGGGGTTCCTGACTGAAGCCCATTTGCATAATCCCAGTGCAGGAAGCCTTTGGCCAGATTATATTCAAGATCCTCAATATTTTTCAGGATTTCTTTGACCTCTGGGTCTAAGTCTAAATCAGGCTGAAAGCTGCGAATGTATTGTGGCGACTGGCTTTGGGCCTGGGTCAGCAGATGGTGACCTGAAGGGTTAGAGGCGCTGCTGGTTATCCAGGCACCGATCAGTGCCTTGGCCACAAAGTCGATTTTGTCTGGTTCTGGAGCTTCAAAGGCTGACAGGTAGATTAGGGCAGAATGGAAGTCTGGCACCTGTGTCACTACGGACAGGATGTCTGGGCTATAAGGAAAGTAGAGCACCTGGCTGAATGCCTGCACCATTGGAGGAATGCTGGCTCTCAGGGTGGCCGCGCAGGTCGTATCAGCGACGACTAGGAACAGTTGGCTTGCTCTGGTGCAGACCGCCTGGTTTAGGTGGTGCTGGTTAGCAAAGTCGTCTTGAATGGGGTGCGGCCCTGTAGACCAGGAAACCGTTTTGGTGTTTTTAAGCTGGTAGTGCTGAAGGGGCTGGGAGGGAATGTCGATAATGAGGTCATCCACAAAGGCGAGAATTTGACCTGTAAAGTAGACGACTAAGCCTGTCTCTAAAATTTGCGGGGCAAGCTGGGCGATCTTGTAAACGGCGAAGTAGTCTTCGTAGCGGGTGCCTTTTTGGCCACTGCTGCCGCCCCTGTTTTTGTTTTCTAGATATTGCCGGGTTGCGGCATTAAAACAGCGCTCGATGTCTTGTGATGTGTACATCCCGCTGGGCCAGGTAGTTCATCTGTTCATAGTACCTGGTCTAAGGAAATCAGGCGTAGAGCAATGAGAGCTTCTTCGCATCGGCGGCTACAGTTCGTCCCGGAAAGCGCGATGAAGGACGGTTTGAAATAGGTGCTCGGCCTGGCGGTCGGCTTCTCGCTGTTGAGCGCGGAGTCGTTCAAAATGCTGAACAACTTGAGCAAATTTCTCTTGCATAGAGAGTGGTGGAACAGGAATCTTAAAATCTCGAATTTTCTCAAAATTAAGCCCCGGTTTCGTTTGGCCATATTGAGTCTTTCGGATCTGTTCTTGACCACCTATTTCACTTGAAAGAAAATAAGAAGTAAAAAGTGTATTTAATGACGACTTCAAGCGTAGAATAGCGACATGTTGGCTGACATAAGCCTCGCCAACTGATAAAGTAATTGGTGCAACTCTTCCTATTCTTGAGCCTGTAATTGTTAACAAAACATCTCCATGATTAACCTTTGTTCGTTTTGATTCAGCACTATCTGGAGGCTGGACAAAAGCAAGATCTATATTTGAAATACTGTTCATCTGAACATCAAAAGATCGAATAAATCTGGCTCCAGAAGGTGCATAATATTCTGCCCAACCACGTCCTCCACTAGTAATAAATGATAAATGTTTGCCCAGGGAGTCAATATCCCATCCTGATGGATTAGTGGCAGGATCGCCGAACATTTCTAGAAAGACAGATTGGAGGTAGGTGTCGCTGAGCTGCTGGGTGAAGCGGCGGGTGCGGCGGAGGCGATCGCATTTCCGAGCGATCGCAGCAATCCGCTTCTGCTCCTCCACCATCGGCAAAGGAATGGTGCACTCCTTGAGGATAGTTGTGTTAAGACCATCCATAATAGCCCCTCTAGAAGTTTTATCTAGCTGGGCTTTCAATCCATCATATCCATTCAGAGCAAAACATAAATAGGGAGGGTAAACTTTTGATTGATCAACTCGCATACGGAAGAGATGAGAGTCGATAATACAAGTTCCAATTCCTTGAGGGACAACAGCTGCGCGTCCTATTGTCCCCATTGTCGTGACTAGAACGTCTCCAGGCTGCACAGAATAATGAGATAATTTTTTATATTTTTCTTGGGTTATAAACTTTCTAAACTTGGGCAAAAATTCATTAGGAAGTACATTTTCAATTCCTGCCACTGGAATGCCAGACTTGACCAACTCTTCTTTCTTCAAAGAGCTTCCGAAGGGGCCAATTTTGAAAGAGCCTTTTTCACTATGAGCCAATTCTCCAATTTGCACCTCGGACTTTGACACTATGACAATCTTCCAATTTAATATGAATTTGCAGGAATGAAAGTTCGCTTGTTTTTCTTCTGGCAAGCAGTTCTTGATTTATAAGCTTAACCAGCTAAAAACCTGTTCAACGGTCAAAGTCAGCGGAATCTCGCTGAGGACAGGCAGAGAACGATCACCGCTCAAGATCTGCACCCTCTGGTCAGCGGCCACCGTCAAAATACTATCAACCTCTGGATCAATCAGCCAGCCGATTTCAGTGCCGTGCTCAGAGCAGTAGAGCAACTTTTCCAGCACCTTCGTTTGACTCTGTTCTGGCGACAAAATTTCAATCGCCCAGTCAGGGTGCAGCTCAAACCGATTCGCCACCCGCCCTGACGGCTGCCGGGGAATGCGCCCCCACCGAAACACCGCCACATCCGGCACGATCGCATTGCCGCCAAAGGTACACCGCAGCTCTGGAAAGGCATAGGCAATCTGTTGAGGCTTGGCGACCTGATTAATGCGATCGCACAACTCGCCCTGTAGAGTACTGTGTTCACCTTGCGGCATAGGCTTTTGAACCACCTCTCCCTGAAAAAATTCTGAAGCCGGTTTAGTCTCTGAACGCTGCAAGAACTGCTCCAGCGTTAGGGATTTAGTCAGTACCATGGGCCGCATTCTCCCGTCATATTGCCATTACACGCCTCAGCCTACCAATCACCGTTTTATGTGTTTGCCATTATGGGGGTGCCTCGTTAAGAACCCAGCAGTTTCTCTAATTCTGCCACTTCTGCCGCCATCACATGCTCTAGCTTTAGCAGGCGATCCATCGTCACCTGGGGCGCTTCGTAGTACTGCTCGTCTGGCTCGACCTGGCGGTAGCGGCTAGCCGAAAGGTCGTACTTGTTGGCTTTTACCTGGGCCTTGGTCACCCAAAACTGGCGAGTCAGCTGGTCAATTTCGGCCCGCAGGGGGGCAATTTGGGCCTCTAGGGTGGCTAGCTTTTGCTGGTCGGTCTCTAGGGCTTGCTGAGCGGTGTCGTCGTCTTCAGGGGCGATCGCCGCCTCAAACAGCAGGCGGTTCATCTCCTTTTGCAGCAGCAGCTTCTCAGCTTTGAGCGGGGCAATTTGCTGGTTTAGGGTCTCCAGACGCGCCTGGCGCTGGGCAATAAACTCGGCATCTACCCGATGCTGCCAGCACTGCAAAATATCAGGGATGTCGTTTTGCTCGGGAGTCAGGTGCCGCTTGTCGTCTAGCGAGAAGCCGTCATAGGCCATATCGTAGAACCAGATGAGATCGGTTGTGCCCCCACGGGTAAACAGCAGCACCGCCGTCGAGACCCCCGCATAGGGCTTAAACACCCCGCTGGGCATTGAGACCACCCCATCCAGGCGGTTATCTTCAATCAGGGTTTTGCGAATCTCTTGGTGGGCCTTGCTAGAGCCAAACAGCACGCCATCAGGCACAATCACCGCGCAGCGCCCGCCCATATCCAGTACCCGCAAAATCAGGTGCAAAAACAGCAGCTCGGTCTTGGTGACCCTGGTGGGCAGGCTGGGGTTAATGTCTGACTCGTCCATCTTGCCCTTAAAAGGCGGATTCATCAGCACCACATCCAGCGACTTCTCGTCGTTGAAGCTCTTCGAGAGCGTGTCCATATAAAAGAATCGTGGCTGCTGAATGCCGTGCAGCATCAGGTTCATCGACCCAATCCGCAGCATGGTCATGCCCGAGTCGTTGTCGTAAGCGGTGAGGGCTCCTTTTTGCAGAAATTTCTCTTGCTCAGGGGTGAGGCGATCGCCCACCAAATGCTTTTGCCCCTCCCCGTCGTAGAGAATATCTGAGCTGGTGGCGTGCTCCAGAATGTACTGGTAAGCATTGACCAAAAAGCCGCAGGTGCCCGCCGCCAAATCGCCAATGCGATCGTTGGGCTGAGGCGCAACCATCTCCACCATCATGCGAATGATGTGCCGAGGCGTGCGAAACTGCCCATTGCGCCCCGCCACGCTGAGCTTGCCCAGCAGATACTCATACAGGTCGCCCTGCACATCCTGGTTCTGCTCTGAAATCTTCATCTGGTCGATCAGATTGCAGACTTCGATCAGTGTCCCTGCCTTATTTAGCTTAAACTCGGCCCCCTCCATGTACTGCCGAAAGGAGCTTTTGGCAGCCCCCATCTCGCGCAGCCAGGGGAACACCTTCTCTTTAACGTGCTTCAAGGCCGCCGCCGCTGGCTGATTCACCCACGCCGCCCACCGCAACTCCGCCGGAATCTGAGGCGTAAATTCCTGCTTCCGCCGAATCGCCTGCTTCTCTCGCCGCGTCTCGGTGTCATCCAGCCGCTTCAAAAACAGCAGGTAAGAAAACTGCTCGATAGAATCCATCGGGTTCGACAACCCCGACGACCACAGGCGATCCCAAATGGTGTCAACTTTTGACCGCAGTTCCGAATCCGTCAGCATGGTGGGGCGCTTCTCAAAGGCTTGGTGTGGTTATTTCGAGGCCAAGGGTTGGTTTACCAGGTTTCGTCGTCAAGTCCATCGGCGATCGCGGTTTCCCACACCCGATCATCAGCTTGGGAGGCTTGCCGATCAGCCACTTCCAGATATTTCAGCCGCAGCCACGAGAGAATGCTGACAATCATGGGGCAAGATCCATCTTGGGAGATTGAGCAAGCGCTATTAAATGAGGTTTAAGCCGCCAGATTATCTGTTAGAGCCAAAAGCTCCTGCACATCGACATCGCTAAACAATCGCTCCACGGCATCCTCCCCAAATCGGTCTAGCGGTTCATCATACAGGTCAGCCACCTCAATGCGCCGCCGCTGTAAGAAAACCGTCATCACCGCCCGCAAAAAGCGAATCTGGTCGGCACTGTAGGCATGGCGGGCAATGTGCTGGTCAAAATTGCGCTCCACCACCGTCTCATAGTCCGGTAGCTCCTCCATCTCAAGCTGTGCCCGCAAAACGTTAAATGCTTTGCGAATGTTAGAGACTACATCCGTCGCCGCCACCCGGTAGGTGCCCACCACATCAGCGGCGATCGGCGACACCGTTGCCCCTTCCTCGCTAAACAGCTTCACCCCTAATTCCTCCCGCAGAGTGCGCTCCAGGGCCACCAGCTGCAAGTCTGTGGGGATAGCGCCCTGGCGCAGAGCTGCGATCGCCGGGTGGCTCTCCACAATCTCCAGCACCCGCCGCTCCACCCGCTCCCGGTATTCCTGCACGTACACCTGCACACCCCCATCCCCCAGGGTGATGTAGCCGCTGTGGGCAATGCGATCCTTCAGATCCAGCTCTAAAAAATTACTCGGCTTCTCGCGCCGATTCCGCATTTGCCCAGCCAAATCCTCAATCACCTGGTCGAGCATAGCTGGGGTGGCCGAGGTCAACCGGGTCGACAGACAGGTTTGCACCGCTTCCTGCTTTTGCGGGTCTCGCAGCACAAAATCCGGCAGGCGGCCGACATCCTCTATGATCGACTCCAGCGTAGAAGGCTGCACCGAATCAGTCAAAATCTCATGCTTCAGCCGTTCCACCTTATTGGTAAACGTCGCTGCCGCCACATCTGTACCCGCCACAAACCGCAGCAGCGGCCCCACCTTGGCCCGCAAGAAGCTAATTTTGCCAGGGTTCAGGTAGAGCCAAAAGCCATCAGTCCAAGCCTGCTCTACATCCGTAAACACCTTCTGCACGCTAAAGGTATCGGTGGGGATTTGGGCAATTTGCGATCGCAGGTCTGCAATCACCCGCTGACTATCCTCCGTCTGCTGAGCCTGGGGCGTTTCCAAATACCGCTCCAACACCTTCAGCCGGGTGTTAAAGATTTTCACCAGCACCGGCAAATCCTGGCTCACCACCTCCTCGCTGGCATCGCGGTCAAACTCGTTCTGCCAGAAGTCAATGATTAAAAATCGCTCCTTCTTGCCATTGGGGAGGCGATCGCGGTACTTGCAGGTCTCATCATTGCGGGTGCCCCGGCCAATCATCTGCTGAAGCTTGATTTGCGACTGCACCGGCTTCATAAACACTAGATTCACCACCTCCGGCACATCCACCCCCGTATCCATCAGGTCTACAGAAATGGCAATGCGGGGCAGGTCTTTCTTTTTGAAGGCCTCAATCAGGGCATCCGTCCGCTCCATTTTGGAGGTGATCACCTGCACCAAGTTGGGATACTGGGGGTACATCTCTTCAAAAGCGCTGGCCAGCCGTAGGGCGTGCCTTTGGCTGAGGGCAAACACGATTGTTTTCGCAGGCAGCAGCCCCGACTGGTCTTTGTAGCAGACCTCCATAATCTCTTCCCACTGCCGCCGCAACGTGTCCTTATTACTGACGGTCTTCTCTATCTCAGTGCCCTCATAGTCGAGGTCATCTGGATCGATGCCGTTTTCAATCAGCTCGTTCCGCTCCTCCTCGCTTAGAGTCGCCCCTCGAATCCCCTCCCGCTGGAAGTTGGTATTGGCCTGGTACACGTCGTAGTCCACCAAATGCCCTTCTGCGACGGCATCTTTGTAGTCATAGAAAAACGTGGGCTGGGGCGGGTCATCAAAGCAGTGAAAGACCTGAAACGTATTGCGGTCTAGAAACTGAGCTGGGGTTGCCGTCAGGCCAATGATCCGAGCATCAAAATATTCCACCACTTCCCGAAACAGGTTGAAGATGGATCGGTGGGCCTCATCAAACACCACCAGGTCAAAGAATCCGGGGGTGTACTTGCGGTAGCACACAGACAGGGTTTGCAGGGTCGCTACATAGAGCCGCTGCGTAGTGTCGGTGTCGAGACTGCGAATGCGGTGCCGGGGCTCTTCAGGGAGAAAGACCTTAAACCCATCATCTAGGGCCTGCTTCACCAGCGTGTCGCGATCGGCCACAAACAAAATCCGCCTCGCCTGGTCGGCTTTCAAAAACAGCTCAATCAGCGCCATGGTAGTGCGGGTCTTGCCCGTACCCGTTGCCATCACCAGTAGGGCACGGCGATGGCCGCCGTCAAATCGTTCACAAACCCGCCGAATCGCCTCCTGTTGGTAGGCTCGACCTGCGATCGCGGTGTTCACCGCCAGCGTATGGAGCGGAATTTTGTTTTGGGAGAGATAGAGCAGATTCTCCAGGTCGGCCAACGAGAAGAACCCGGCTACCAGGCGCTTATGTTCGCGATCGACATCCCAAAAGTAGGTCTCCCGACCGTTGGTTAAAAAGGCAAAGGGCTGAAAGCTCTGGTGCTTGGCGATCTCAGTCACGTAATGCCGCACCTGCTGCTCGGCCACACGGGGGTCACGGCTTTGCCGCTTGGCCTCAACCACCGCAATCACTTCACCATTGGGCTGGTACAGGCAATAGTCGGTCACCCCATTCCAGGGCTCGGCGTCATAGCCATCAACCGGAATTTCAAACCTAACTTGACCGCTGCTTGGGTCTAAGTCCCAGCCCGCCGACTCCAGCTTTGGGTCAATAAAGTCCTTCCGGGTCTGCGCTTCATTGGGCGACATCTTGAGGTTCCATCAGAGGGAGTCAGGCTAGAGCTTCAGGGAACACACCTCACTATTCCCACCAGTACAGGGCGATCGGGCAAATTCTTCCAAATCCTCGCAGAGTTTATATGACCAAAGTTTATTCAAATTCCCTCAAAATTCGGTTCTTTTCTCTCTTACATCATCAATAACCTCCATATCTCAGCTCACAAGTGATGTCTCGATGCCACTTCGCTCCCCCATAAGTGATCACTGCCTTCATAGGCTACAGCCGATACTGCCGCACTTTCGCTATCGCCACCTGCTGCACCAGAAAGTACTCCACCAAGTTTCTGTAGGACCAGCCCCTTTGCCAGTCCCTCAAAGGTGGCTAAGCCTTTGCTTGGTGGTGTTGCGGGCGGCGATCGCCTTCCCTTAACTTGTATTTGGCCCCTCCAACTTGACCCCGCATAGCCTCGCTTTCTCCAGAGAACACGCCACTATCTGAACCTCCCTTGGCTCATAAATCTGTCGCTCGGCCTGCTCATCTCATGCCATCTCCTCCAACTCGGTCAAGGGCACTAGACTAGGCTCCTGATTGCCGTGCCACAGCACCTCGGCCATGTCGCCCTGTACCCGCACTACTGGGCCACACCAGCCCGACTTCCCGCGCTTGCGAACTAATTTGTTGACCCACTTAGACTCTGGGCTGCTATCAACGTCACTGTTGTCACCGCTGTCATCTACCAGCTGCATCCCCCAACCGCTGGTGCTTGAGGTAGTGACATCTTGGCTCTCCATAGGTGACGGATTCGCCAAATCCGCCCCACTGTCAATGTCACCGATGACATTGACATCTTCTCTGGTGACAACAGACCACGGGCCGCTGTCATCAGCAAACACCTCTCCCTGACCAACCTGTGACAGTGGTGACAAGGATGACGTAACTTTCTCGTCCCGGTCTATAACGTAGAAGCGCCTGAGATTAGTGCGATCGGGGGTGATCAGCAGTCCAGTGGCCCGCAGGTCAGGGGCAAGGCGTTTTGAGGGTCCTGCCCAGCGATCGCGGGTTCCCAGCCCAGCCTTTGCCCAGCCTGGTCTTGTCGTCTACCAGGTGATCTAGCTCCTCCAGCAGTTCGCTGGCCGTCCCGTGCCAGTGCTGCCGCGACGCCATAAACCGTTGCAACGCCAATGCTACCAGCGATGACTCCAATGCCGCTGCATGAGCTTCCTGACGGTTACCTGAGTAGACCCTCAAAAAGCTGCCTGTCTGCAGGCCCAGGGCAGATTCAGCGGCGATCGCAAACTTGGCAAAGTCCGCCATCCGGGGCAGCCGCTCCACCTCGACAGTAGGCAGCACTTTTAGGGTCTTGCTTAGGGCTGTCAGCAGCGCTCCAAAAATGCGCCCTCGCGCCTGCTCTAGCTTGGCCGTCAATTCCTCATCGGTCAGCCGTTCTGACGCGGCAATGGTGTATAGATCCACCAGCAGCGATCGCTCTAGCAGATCCCCTCGGCTGGCCAGCGAGTCGATACCCGTCACAATTTGGGGCCGAGTAAACTCGAAGACCGTTTCCTCTTCATCTTCGTAGAGGGTGCGAGTCGAAAATCCCCCCCCGGTGCTGATCCGGCAGAGTGCATCGGATTGATCCACCGTCAGGTACGAAAGATTGTCGTAGGCCAGCACCCAACGGTTCCTAGCGGCGATCGCCAGGTCCCGCAAATTAGCCACATTGGGAATCAGCGGCGCTTGACGAGGGTCAATCAACCATAGCAGCAGTCGGGCAGCGAAGGTCTTCCCCGTCCCTGGCTCACCGTGGATCACCAAAATCGGGTGCGGGTGGTTGGGGTAAAAGCAGAACAGTAGCCAGCACACCACCAAAACCCAGCCATCCTCATCCAAATTAAGCAGCGATTGCAACTCCTCTAGTGTTCCGCCCTGCTCTGGGGTTGGCAGGGGCAGCATTGTTCCAGACCGCCGAAACCGCACCAGAGGATTTGAGATAACTTCCCACCCTTCAGCGCTGACGGCGATTGTCCGCCAGTCGTTGGTACCTAGATCGATATAGACCGTGCCGTCCTGCTCCGCGAGGCGCAGGTACACCTCCCGCTCTTCCCCGTCAAAACGGGCCTGGCTCTCCAGCACCGTTAACGCCTGATTCAAGGTTTCAGAGCCTGCTGTCTTACCGTCCTGCCGAAACAGCTCTCGCAACAGCCACAGCTTAAAAGTCTTGTGGCGCACCAGGAAAGTTTGCCGTACTTCGTTGATCTCAACATCCACATAGGCCCGCTGATCTGGGGTATGGAAGTAGTGGTACGGCTGCGCCAGCTCCAGCAGCCGTTAGGAGATAACTTTTTTCTTGGGTTGCTCTTCAGTGGTTTTGCTGGGCTGGAGCTGTATTGGGGGACGTTTGGGACCAATGGCCCCCAGAATCTGGTCACCCCCTACCTGCTCAGCCGCAATCCAGTCCGCGATGTCAAGACCGTTTTTGGTAGGTAAGTTATCCCACAGGGGCGAGTCAGGAAAAGCGTAGAGCCATTGAGCTTCAGGAAAATCCTGCTCGATTTCCAGGCAGTGTTTAACCCCTGGCTTGTCCCGGTCAGGGCAGAGCACAACCACCGCTCCGGCCAAGTCTTGGCAGTAGTTTGGATAGCCGTAGTGCTTCCACTTACCTGCCCCGCCGATTGCCGTCGTTGAGGCTATCCCCATCTTCAACAGCAGGTCAACGATGCCTTCACCTTCCACCAGAATGATTGGTGTAAGAGTGGCGATCGCCGCCTGGTTAATGGGATCATCAATCCGATAGAGCCTCAGCTTTGCTTGGATCTCCTTGGGCACCCTTCTCACCCACGCCTGCCCCTTCCAGTGCGACTGGAAAAATTGCTTTTCCCCTCACCGTTATCAATCCGGGTAACCTGAACTAGCGGATGACCGTCCTTGTCGCGGTAGACAAACTCCTTTTTGGCTTTTGGCCGGGATTGCTTGGATACGGGTTCCTGGGCCGGGAAGTATTGCCCCCAGATATCCTTCACACCTCGGTACACATAACCCTGGATCTGGGCATCTCGGTCTTTGTGGGTATGGCACAGCACCACCTCATTGTTCCAGCGACAGTCGCCGTCTTTGGTGCGATCGCAGATGGGGCAAGGTTTACCCTTCCCAGACTGCTGCAACCTGCGGGAATGGCTAGAATTAGAATCAAAAGTGTTTTCATCTAGGCGATCGCTGCCTGGAGTTATTGGGGCGATCGTTTTTTGCTTTCTAGTCATCAGCTGGCCCTCCGTCCACGCTTCTTGGGTTGATTACAGGCCAGTAATGCTAAATATGATTCAATCGCCCGCTGATGGGCCGCTGGGTTATTTCGGTGAACCGCCCAATCCTTGAGCAAGGTAATGTTGTAGCGAATAAGGCGTTGATTCCACCGGTAGTAGTGGATATCCTCAATTAAGTAGCCTCGATCGCGATACTTTTTTTAGAGTCTCTGGACTGATCCCTAAAATTCTCCCGGCTTCGCGCTTGTCAACGAGAAACTGAGGAGACAACTGCTCTATCGGAATTGAGCCAGAAGATGGGAGCTTAGAACCTTCCCCAAATGGCAAGTCATGTCTTGTATCGCTATTTTTAGCCATAAGAATCCGTCCCATCCATATAGATGGGTTTTTATGTTGTCGAACTAAACCTGTATTCCCTGTCTTGAATGACTTTTAGAGAGTCATGGGCTTTTCACCTGGAGGTAAATCAAGATGGCAAGTCTAGCCAGTTTCGCTGGCGGTATTTTTTCCGCTTTTGCACACTCCTTCAAAGCTTGTAGCTCTGAAGATTCCATCCGTATCGAGTAGACTTGCACGATGAACCACCTCGACTGCGGGGTATTACTGAAAATCAGTCTAAGAGTGCTCCAGCAAATAAAGTATCCATTTACTAGGCAGGCTGTGGGGTGATTTCGACGAACCACTTTTCTAACCCTGGTAAACGACGGAACTGCTTTTCCAGGTCTGCCATCGCTGCTTGGG
>JAESGV010000677.1_pt1 | contig 14766 bp, 4 predicted proteins | sample 9269781 | NCBI WGS metagenome assembly JAESGV01 (sample SAMN15741586, study PRJNA653496) | algae metagenome | isolation source: Tildeniella torsiva UHER 1998/13D and co-occurring heterotrophs from... | place: Slovakia: Slovak Paradise National Park, Hrabusice, Kosice Region | collected 2000-01-01 | reverse complement strand
TTGCTGGCTTGTTCTTTTCGAATACAAAGTGGCCAACCCATGCGAATGCGTAACTGATAATGGTTAGTAAAGAGAATATCCATACCCAATGACGAGGGCTAGTAGAATGAACATGTAACGTCCGCTTAAAAGTGCGTACAAAGCGAGGAGGGCGCCCATGGTGGAGCCTGCAACGTGTAGGATGCGATTAATTGGATTGGCTAAATGTTAAGATAACGTTCGAAATATACGTACAGTGTTCTTTCAAGTAGTATGGGTAGAACTCTGTCATGTTCTTGTATACAACTTCTTTCTTGTCGGACATAGTTTCACAGTGTGTTTCTCTTTTTGATAGCGTGGGATATCGTCAAACATCATCGCAATTTACAATACAAAGAGACCATTTTATCAAAAGAACTAGTTGATCGCTTTGAAAATAGCTGTGAATTTCTACACGACAATAGATCATTACTATGAAAATTAATACACCTGTAGGTGCTAGTTCGTACATGCCACATGAAGGATATCAGCGGAAGGTCACCGTACAACTGATAAAACTTAGCGAGAAGAATCTAGGATATACAGTAGAGCACGCGAAACAGTTGGAGGTAGAAAAGTTCTTACCTATTTACAAGGCAATGATATTTGAAGCATTACCATACAACATTCACAAAAACTACAAAAAGTTTGCTAAAAAAGAGAATAAACGATGTATAGGTATGAGCGCACTACTTGGTCATCATCTTTCGCATTACGAAGTTAAGTATTTAGTGAATGAACAGAACTGGGTAGCACTCAATGCGGCGTGTAAAGAGTGGATACATGCGTGGAGTATAGGGACGAAGCACTTGTTAGTCAAATACGCTAAACATCTAAAAAGGAGATTCCGCAATGCTGTCTTGTGTCCAGCTGTTTTGAATCATCTAGACAATGGTTTCACTGTGCTCCACACGGCAACATCATCTGGTGAATTGATGTCGTACTTACGAAGAGGAGCGAACCCTTATATCCTGAGCGTCACAAACAAAACTGCGCCGCAGATGCAAAAAGGAGCTAATATGAGAGCTGTGTTTTCAAGATATCTTTGGATCTATGAGCCTATAAGCACAACAGCAAAACCATTTGTTTTACCATCTGTAAATGATCCAGATGTACTATTTGTTTTCTATTAAACAATTCCCAAAAAGATTATATTTAACTAGACGTAGTGGTAATGTCCTAAGGATACGTCCTGTTTGATATGAGAGCAACGCACAACAGCTGTTGTGTAAATGGCAACACTTTGCCAAAGAAATTTTACAAGATTGTCTCGAATTCCTTTGTGTCAGATACTATTTGTTCTGTTTCTCGTTTTGCTAGTGTTACGAATAGTCAAATACACAACTAAGAGACCATTTTGATCAAAGGTTGATCGTTTAGTTAATACCTATGAATTTCTTCAACTATGAAAATTACTGTAGCTAATTGTACGCGGAGAAAGGCCACAAAATATTATTACGAACAGAATTGGGTGTGCCGATGCATACTACAGTAGATGCAATGAGATTTATGTAGTATGCAACGCTATGTGTGAAGTTTCTGCTGAGGACTAAGACTGAGGTCAAAGCATTTTATACTTAGATACATGGACTTACAAAAGAGTATCGCGTTGTTGATTAACGAGTGGAGGTTGGAGAAGTAACTGGCTAATCTGCTGTGCTTTGTGTTATGATGGAGCGAAAAATAGAACCAAAACATGACGTTGACGAATTAAAAAAGCAAAAAAATAGATTCCTATTTTTCATACAACAAGCAAGGAGAAGGTTTAACAACTTGTCGTTAGATGACTCGTACATGGAGGGTTCTTTGCTCTACGAATGTTCTGAAGAAGAAATCAATGAGTCAATGGTAGTGTCTGAATCGTTTGACTTGAGTTTTATTGAGATTAAAGAGGGTGGAATAATAGTGGACAGCAACACCAAAGACTCACCAATACCAGAAAGACGTTCTATGCGCAACATTCTAAATTCTTACAAACCAAGCCCTAAACGGTTTACCATTGAACAAAGAGCCCCCAAAAAAAGACTATTTGAAACATTTGTGTACACAACGGATGTTATGAGCGACAACGAAGTCAAAAAAATCAACTACGGTTTGCGGACGTTGTGTAAATCATTTGGAATCTACTTCACTGCCAAAGATTCATTTTTGGAGTTTTCGCCGAAAGATGAGAAATCTATTATCGGGTGGGAACAAACATTTAGTAAGTTGTTGGTTGACTATGATCTCTCTGCAAAAGATTCATTTTTGAAGCTAGCATCTTCTGGTCATTACGACGTTTGTTTCTCCATTACTAGTTTGTTTTTTGCAACCGCATACTTCCAAGGTGGAACACTTGGTGACAGTGAGCTTACACAAACTGTGAGGGGACACTCATGGATATACCAATTGGCAAGCGAGTATGAGTTGAGCGTGGATGGAGACAATCAAACAGATATTCCTTGTTGGGATGAAAAAGTTGCATACGATGTGAAAATTGGAAAGATACGACAACTTCCCTTCTTCTTCATGGAGAAAAAACCAAGCAAAGATGCGAAAGGTTATTTGGAATGGTTTAGTGGATTCGATGTTATCCGCATCTTGGCAACACTTCGCCTTCATTTAAACATGATTGTCACCGAATCTGATTATACAATGTTGAAACACATTAGCGACATTGAAAAAGTTGTACGAATGGGATGGGTGGTAGGAGACCACAAGTTACTTGTTTGGATCATGAGAGTCAAAATGGAGGAAAAACACAAATCCAAAATTGAACGCTATATTCGTCGTTTTGAGGCTACACCAATTATTATTGATCTTTCAACAGCATCGGGAGCAATCACAGCATACTTTTTGCTCAGAAAGTATATCGAATACGAAAGAGAAAGAATTAAAAATTTGGCCAGCTGTGCGCGATTCAAGTCAAGAGTAAAAGTAATATCTAATGACACACCCCAAATGAGCATACCAGATACATTGACACTTGTCAACAGATCTGGTAACACCTATTTCAACGTCTCACCAGAGGAGAGCCCAAGTTCGACTACCAGTAATAAATCTTAGGTTGAGCAAACTTACTTTTGCTAATAGAGCGCATTACTCGATATTTTGTCCATAAACTTTTAAAAAAGTGTTTGCGGTTACAACATGCAGTGGAGTGTTTGTGAGGTTGGAGGTGATCCATTTGACGGTCGTACAGAGCACTCCACGTTTCAGCTACGCAGTCGTTCGCACAAGAAGAGTTTCTTCGTTTTTGCAGGCAATTCAAAATCAAATATTTGCAACGACCTCGTAGAACTGACATTAAAAGATGGAGACACTCGTAATTAATATTTCTACAACTGACAGTAAGAGTGGAGATGTAAAATAATAAACAAGGGCAAAAAGCGGGAAGATGAACAACAAACTAGTTTTTGGAACCGATTTCAACAACCATCACCAACAAAAATACAGGAATTTGATGAAACGTATCCGTGCGCACGTACAGGACATACTACAGTTGTTTACACCAGTACCGACGCGAAAACAGTAGATACCGAACGTATAATACTATTTGGCGGAACAGATGGTAAAAAAGAATTAAATGACTGTTGGATACTTGATCCAAACGAGTGGAAGTGGAAGTACATCAAAACAAAATCGAATATCCCAGCACGATGCAAGCACACAGCTGTTGTACATGAAGATAAAATGTACATATTCGGTGGACTGAGCAACAACACTACATTGAACGATTTATGGGTGTTCGACACCGCGCGTAGTACTTGGACAGAAATATCGCATACTGACGCTTGGCCATTCCCTCGTCAAGGTCACACAGCGACACTCGTAAACTTTGCCGAAATATCACAAACAAAAAACGCAAAAGCAGATTACAGAATGATCATCTGTTTCGGACATAGACGGAGCTCCACGTTAGGAACAAATTACAACGACGTTTGGTCGTTTTCATTCACAACAAAAAAATGGATTCAAATCGTCGCAAATATGCCAAAAGGGACAATGTTAGATAGTTTTGTCAGTGAAGATGTAATTGATATTACTACAACAAGTTTACTGGATCCACCACCAGAAAGACAAGATCATTCAGCGGTGTACATTGGTCGTGGTTGTATTGTCATGTATGGAGGAAGTAGAAAAACAGATGAGTTGACTGTACTTGATTTGCAAAATCAACAATGGATTAGTATTCCTAGAAATACCAATTTTGAGAAAAAGTGGCCAGTACCGCGTCGTTACGCTTCGTTTTTGCGCGATAAAGAAAATATTTATTTACAAGGAGGAACACAAGCTGGAACGTTGCTGAAACTCGTGTTAAATGACGTTTGCACGTTGAACATCAACTCGTTGATGAGTTCTATTCACACTAGTGTACAAGAAACATCAGACGCAGGAATACGTATCCAACAATACACTAGCAAGTTACAAAAGAATCCACAAGATATCGATGCACTTTCTAGACGTAGTGAAGCTTACATGGAACAGAAAAATTGGAAAAACGCAAAAGTTGATATTGAAGCAGCGTTACTGTTACTAAAAAAGAAACCAAATCCAGAACTCGAATTATCGATCAACTTGGATCGTGGTATTGTACTATACAAGGAGAAAATGTATCAAGAAGCAGTGGAACACTTATCTATTGCTGTAATCACAGAATGTGAGTCACGTATGCGAGTATCAAGTGTTGATCGACAAGATGTACTATTAATAGAATTGTTACTACCAGCACTGCGATTTAGAGCAAAAAGTTACTTGAAACTTGGTTCGGTACACTTGGATATGTGTATTAAAGATTGTAATCAAGCGATACAAAAGATACAATCGTATCAAGTACCCACGCAAGAAGGTACTTTACAAATCCAACAACGATGTGAAGATTGGTTATGGTTTGACGTTTCATTTTACATGTTGAAGACAAACGCGTTGATCTTGCAAACTGATTTTGTAACTGCTGCCGAGTGCGCAAACACTTGCATGTTACATATCACTGAAGTTGTCACAAAACCGAAACGAAACGCTGCTGTTCCATTTTTGAACCAAAATTTGCGATTTGATATGACAAACTTGGTCAAACAAGCAAAAGATTATGAGAAAAAGTTGGAAGAGATTATCAACAAGATTTCACAAGATCACAAATTGTCGCAAAAGTCTGATGACAACTTTGAGCGTGGAAAAGAGTTGTTAGCAAAAGTCAAACAGGAAAAACTATTACAAATTGTTGATTATGATTTTGTGGACGAGAACGATGGTGAGGAACCATATGTGAACGATGGCAATGCAGAAATTGATCAAGCTATTCGGTACTTGGAAGTTGCAGCAAACTTTAGAAATCAATTTGATCCTATGCTTACATTAGCAGAAGCGTACTTGATCAAGTGTCAGTTTCAGCGTGCAAGAAAGAGAGCCGATGATGTGATAAGATTGTACAGTACCGAGCAGATCGAGCAACTTTGGCGTGCTTATTTGATCGCTGGAAAAGCACTGGTCAACTTGCGAGAGTATGAAGCTGCAATTGGCTACTTGACACTGGCATTTGACTACGTCACAGATGTTATGAAACATTCTGATCATACCAGTGAACTTTTACCATCGTTAGATACAATCAAGCAAGAAATCAAAGACGCTGAACGTTTGAAGAATGCACGTGATTTGGCTTACACAAAGTATGGTCAACGCGGATTAGAAATGGCAAAACAAGAAGGTAAACAAGAGCAAGCACTACTCTCATTAGAGAAAGCAATCGAAATAGATCGAACCAACGCTATCTATCACGCAGAGTATGCTGTACTATTATGTAATCTCGGAAAACTCGAACAAGCGTACAAAGAATCAGAATTAGCTGTCAAATTGTCACCAAATAGTGAACAAGGTTATTTGGCTTCTGCTCATGTTCTACGAACACTGAATCAGTTTATACCTGCTGCTCGCTTACTAGAGCGTGGAATTCAACGTACAGGCAAGGAATCTCTTCGTGATGAGTTGGATAAACTCCAATCAGCGTTCAAAGATCAAGAATCAGCAGTGATATCATACGAATGCGCGTTACTCATGTTTGAACAAGCAAAGCGCGACTTAGGAATAGTTAACACTGGTTCATTGATTGATACTGTTTGGTACTACTGTTTAACACCTTCAGATACCATGTACGAAGTGTTAGACATGTTGAAACGAGCAACAGCGTTGTACTCGCATCACTCGCAACTACAAATGCTATACGCCAAAGTGTTATACATTTTAGGACAATTTGGTGTTGCTTTGCAAGCTGTACACGATACAGTCAAGATATACAAAGAAGAGAAGGATACCCTAGCAATCGTTCAACACAGGTTATCATCTCCACTTGATGATAATTTCTTGTTTGAGGCAACTGTTTTGGAAGTGAAAATTCGTACAGAAATGTTTCAATTCAAAGAAGCGTTAGACTTTTTGGATACTGAGGGAGGACAGCGGTATCAGAATTTGATCAATGAAACGTCAAAACAAGAACATGTTACAGTGTTTCAACAATTACACGCACGGGTCACGGAACTATCTAACAATGATGAGACGTATAAAACTTTGAAATATCGAGCGAGAACACTATCGGCAAAAGGTAACTTCCAAGATGCGCTGCCATTGTACACACAATTAATTCAACAAGCAGATAAGAACAATGCAAACAGATTGGCTACAGAAGCTGTATATAGTTTCACACCTGATTTAATATGCATAGCCGAGTCTCACTACTTCCGTGCTTGCTGCGAGTATGTATTGGAACAGTATGAAGCGTGCGAAAATGATTGTCGAAGATCAATCGACTTAGTACCGTCCCTTGCTCACTATTACGTACTTTTAAGTCAAGTTTTGATGAAACAAGGAGTAGATCGTGCAGAACAAGCAGTGACGATGGTTACAGATGCTTTGAACAAGTACGCGCCACAAAACTCGCATTTGAATAATGCATGGGCAAGTTTGCGTCTATTTGTAAACGAAAGTGAAGCAAAGAAAGAAGCACAACTTGCTAAAACGCTATTTGCACAAGTTGTGAGTACCAAGTACTCTAGCGTCATGTCAAAACCGACTATTAGCATAAACTCGGGAGAAGATCCAATCGTCAAGGAGTTATACAGCACTGCGTTGGTTCACTTGAATAATTCATTGTCGAAGCGACCTAATGATATTGAAACGTTGAACATGCGAGCAAAATGTTTGTTAAAACTCAACAGGCCTTCCATGGCGCTCAAAGACGCAAAGAAAGCAGTCAAGTTGGATAAAAACAATAGCGACGCACTCTACCTCAAAGGAAAATGTGAAATACGCAAGATCGACCTCACGCGAGCAAAGAACACTTTTAAAGATGCGCTAGGACGTTTTAGCACAAATAGAAAATTCCAAAAGAAACTAGAATACGTAATTCGCTTGGAAAGTATATGGATTCGAGCACAACAAAAGTGTCATGATGCTATGGAAGCAGCGTACAAGCAAAACAACGATTTAGCGTATCAATACTTTTCAGAAGCGATACAAATTTATCCAGAAAATCCATTGTACTATTGCATGAGAGCAAGATTGTTGTTATTGATGGCCAAGTATCAATCAGCGTTACAAGATGGTGAAAAAGCTACCAGTATTGATCCTGCTGGTCATGAGAGTTACATGTGCCGTGCTCATGCGCTAATGGAGTTAGGAAGATACGAAGAGGCTAGAAATGTCGTCAAAGAAGGACTTGTTGTAAACGAAGCAAATGATGCGTTGTTGGAACTCTATGATGAGATTGATGATCGTGAAGATCGAGCGAAACAAGCTATTTCTATGCAAAAGAAGGGAAAAGAAATGCTAAAGAAAGTATTTGAATCGTCAACGAGGACGCAAGACTTTTCTCAACGAGGGAATATTAGTATCATTCGACTATCAGCGTTAGCAAACAATGAAAATGACGCATGGAACGCTGAACAGTTACTTAGCTATCGAGATCAAATTACTGTATTGAATTTGGACGCGTTGACAAAAGCACAACAATACCTACTAGAAAGTTCCAATTTAGATCCACCAAATCCGTACTATTTGCGTGATCATGTCGAATCGTTAATTCTTTCACAAACACAAGCAGGACAGAAACGCAAGAACGAAGAAGCGTATGATCAATGCGCAACATTAGTACAATCACATCCAACGTACGCTGATGGATATGAACTTTTCGCAAGATTAGCATCAACAGTATTTGATGATGATTACGAAGCAATGTTCTTGTGTATTCAAGGTTTGGAGCAACAACAAAAGAATGTTGGTATACTCTACCGTTTGTACACGATTATTATCGATCATGAACAACCAATCATCAGAGATGGTGTTTTAATGGCACAACTCAAAGAACGCGCTGAAAGAGATGAACAAAATGATAGTTACGAACAAGAAGCAGAAGATTTGATCGATTCTGCGATTGATGCTCCTGATAAATTGTTATCACCGATTTCGTTATCGGAACTCATTGGTACAGAAGAAATCGATGACAAGAAAGATAGTGGCATACTGGGCATGATGTTCGCGATACCGTCACATGTTTCTAGTGTATCCACAAAAGTGTTTGATGTTGTAAAAGCACCGTTCAAGTGGGGAAAAGAAGAACAAAAAGATGATCGAACGCAGTATGCACCTTATCAAGCAATTCAAGCCATGAGAGCGTTTAATCATGAATTGATGCATAGTGCGATGAACATGTTAACAGAACAACTCGAAAACGCGTTTGAGAATGGATTGCGAGCGTTGTATGTTCATTACGACGAAGAGCAAAAAGAAACACTTGAAAAAGTTGCAATTGTACTTGCTAAAGGGCTGAATTTTACAAAACAAGAAGCAAAGAGAAGGTTACGTTCGTTAGCAATGAAAACACGACGAGAGTGTGCCAAAGAGATCATTACAGAGTTTCAAGCAATAGATCGTGAGAACGAAGGTTTAACGTTACGGGCAGTATCACACAAGAAGCGAAAACCGTTTTATCACAAAGCTACGTTCAAAGATAAATCTTGGGAACATTGGAAAGAAAGTAGAAACAAACCTTTCCAAGATGCCATGAAAAAGCTCGAAATAGAGAACAAAGATATTGGTCAACCACCAAAAATAGATTCACGTTCGAGAAGGAATTTGATCCGCACTATCGTTGATTCATTGAGCAAAGTTCCAGAGGATCAAAAAGACGACGAATTATCAAAGAATGTTTTCTCGATTTCTGATGATGCACTTTGTGCGATGAAAATTGTATCAGCGATGAATGGATTTGGAGAGGTGTACCCAATGTTGGTATTATTTGAGAAACTGTCTTTACGATTCGAAAATCGTTCAAAAGCACCAACTAGCATGGCTAGTGATATCATCAATGTGTACAAGATTCTACTACACATTTTACAAGCTATCATAGAGCGTTCGTTACCAAATATGAAAGTGTTTGTGAACTCTAGAGAGTTGGAACTATTTGAACATAACCAGAAACGCATTGTTGATTGCTGTCAACTTGTACTCGATCATCACTGGCGAGTACCTAGCACTGACTCTAAAATGTTACGTGTAGTAATCATATCATGCAAAGTTTTGCAACTTGTCCATTGCTTCAGAGTACTAAGCAACAACAATGTCGTTGTGAAAGATTATTTGGCCAAGTTGACCAAAAATCGAAAGAGAGCATTAAGTAGATCACCACCAGAGCGCATTAGTAGAGTGAGCAGTTCCACATCCATTGATAACTTATCTGCTGTTGTAAGTGACTTGGATCGTGCACAAGTGTTGTCAAGTATGATCCGACAAACGTTACTAGAAAGTGTAAGAAACAGCTGTCGAAACGCGATGACCTACTTTAAAGAGAAAATTCTTAAAAAGTATGGTGATGGTGTAACATTCAAAGCGCATCATTTGATTACACTTTCAGCAGTGTTAATTGAATTTTTAGAACGTTACGCGGTACAATTTGAACATTGTTTCCCTCGTTCGCTCAATTTGATGAAACACGTCGCAGAGTTTTATTACTATCTTATCCGAGACGAGTTGGAAGCGTTTGCAAATCAAAAGTTGGGTAATTTGGAGCAAGTACTACAAATTCCCGCATCCATTGAGAAACTTTATGAATTTTTATTGGATTACTCGGCGAGATTGAAACCGTACGATTTGACAAGAATCTTTTTACCTGTTATCGACGAATGGATAAATCATCGGGAAATAGAGTTGATCAAAATCGTAAATCGAGCAGTTTCACAAGACAAATGGCGACCCGTCACAGATGACGTGCATTTTACAACAAGTGTCATTGATTTGTATACGTTCATCAGAACAGACACAATTCGACTAAAAGAGCACTCCAAGTTCTTAAAAGATAAACCATCATCAGGACAAAGTTTAGTGAGTGATACACACTCTACAACATACACGACTAGTCCCATGGTACAACAATTCGACGGAATTCCACTAATCTACGTCACATTTTCATCAGTTATCAGTACCGTATTCGAACACTATTCCAAAAAACAATTTGAAAAGTTTAACGAACATTCGACGCAAGTGAAGAAGAATCGAGATCAACAAATTGAAATTCATGGAAATTATCTCGCAGCTGCGTTAGATACCATGAAAAATATCGGTGAGAGTGTGATGATTTGGAAAAAACAAACAAAAGTTGCGTTTAATTTGACAGAACATACGACCATGATGGCGTTTGCAATGAATAATATTTCGGAAGCAATGATTCGACTCAAAGATTACAAAAAAGAATTACAAGATCAACTTCAACAAGATGAAAATCCAGATGAAGAAGACGATGATGATTTTGATCGTGGAACGACATCTGCTCCGTTGACAGAACTTGGTTTACATACTGAAACGCTGCATCGTGCACGAAAAAAGGCAGGAATGTTTGACGCGTTACGCACGATTGATGAAAATTTGTCTTCTGCTCAGAAACAAGCAAATCGACACATACTAGAGATGATCAAATTTTTATCTGATAACGCGTTTGTTACAATTGACAGAACATTAATCGCTTTTGTAAAACGAGAAGGAACTGTTAGAAATTTACCATCTAATTTGATCAACAAGTATATTCACCAACAAGCGCGAGAAGATGTCAAAGAAGACCAAACGGATCAAGTACTAGAGCAAGTGTTAACGGATATTTTCAATCAACTGGATTCACAATTGTCCATATTGCAAACCATGTTAGCACCAAAGTGGTACCAACTGTTACAGCAAAAGATTTTTGATTCGTTTATCAATCAAATCAAAGAATTAATAGTTCCTCATGATCCAAATCATATACCCAATGTCAAGCAAGTGAATCACATGTTACAATTGATCAAACGTGTAAAATCGTATTTACACGCTGATGGAATCGAAAACGAGTTATCGACACTTACGACATTGGTAAAAATGTCAGTATGGGAAACGAGTAAATTGATCGATGCGTATGGTAAAGTGTACAAGAAAATTGGTCTGTACGAATTCGAAAGAAAACGAATTGTTATTAAAGAACGAGCAGATGTGCCAAGTGATGATGAAGATTCCGAAATGGAAGAATCAGATGACGAAGAAGAACAAACGTTCCAATTCAAAGATGGACCTGACGAATGGGATAAAAATCAAGATCTAACGTACAAACAACGATATGAGAAACGTGTCATATTAAGGAACTATTTGTATGCATTTTTACAATCTCGCATTTCACACGATTCACAAGCACAAAAGTTTTTGCAACAAGAACAGAAAACGATACAAATTGAACACAAGACGTTACAAGAAGAACAACATGCATTAGATACAAGTATTTCCCACGTTATTAAAACGTATGATGAACTCAAACAAGAGTGTGTACAACTCGAACGAGAAAATAAGGAGAATTTGGAAGAGTACAAAACAATCAAAAAGATTCGTCAGTTGATGCGTAATGTGAAAACTATGCGAACAAGTATTAAAACAATACGTGAAGAAAAGAGAGAATTTGGAGTCAATCGAGAACAAGGAGTTGATTTGTTACTAGAGAAAGAATTTTCCGAATTGATGAACAAATATGAGAAACGACAAGTGGAAGATGTACCCATAGGAGAATCACAAAAATTGATGAAATTGTTACAATTGACCAAACGACCAGTGATTGATGATTACCATCGGTGTTTGTACAATTTGGTAGATGGTCATTTGTGTATCATTTCACAACCAGAAAACTGTTTAATATGGGTTCCTGCTGTGATAGAGTTGGATCGTTTCGAATGGTCAAATACAAAACTTCCATATGTGCGCATTGACACATCAAAAATCACTTCAGTAACGGTGACAAAAGTTAAAGTTGACCAAGTAACAATTTCATGTGGAAAGAAGCAATATGTGTTCTATGGCATTAGTGATCCTGATATTTTGGACCATTTACAATCATTTGAGAGAAAAGTGGTAGAAATACAGCCTACTGTACGAGACAAGTTTAAACACTTGGATGCTAACGAAAGCATAGTAGGACACTACTTGTGTCAAGAAGGTGATTTTTACATGTTCACCAAATCGATTGGATTTGTAAATGAAGCAAACGCTACATACTACTTGCAACTAAACGCAATTTCAAAACTAGTCAAGTTGAAATTGGATGGAATTATCATTTATGATTCGAGGAATCATACTGTAACGTATAATGGATTTACCAATCGTGATCAAGTGTTTGAGAGGATTTGTACAGCTGTGAAAACGTGTGATAGTACGTGTAATATTACGAGAACGAGCAATAGTGCGATTGTGGTTAGGAAAGGTGATCAAAGAGGAACAACATTCAAGTCGTTTTTAGAATTTTGGTAAAACTGCAATTTCACAAAATATGTCTTCTTTGCTAGTTTGTACATCCGCTCTTAGGCACCCAACTGGTGTCGTCGTCATTTGAAGACTTGGAAACGTATTGTATCAACTGATCTGCGACATCTCGATCTCTAAATAGAATCACACTATTTGAATCTCTTTGCATCTGCAAATGCTATTCGAATATCACCAGTGGTGTCACCAATCCAAGTTTCGATCTGTGTGATATCGTTCTCATACAATGATAATGTATTAGTTGGTAAGCTTCCAAATACTTGCAAATGCAATAACGTCACATGCTCAATAATTTCTGATATCACAATATCGTCTTCCTCCTCGTCAGTTACGTCGACTGTGTGCAACTCTTCTGTGCAGCCTATACAATCGTTCCAATCTTTTATCAAATCGTTCACGTGGTTTGTCAATGTTTTGTTTCTGGTAACTCTAGCGTCCGATCGTGCATAGTCTAGAAGATTGTTCAGTACGAGGCGTGCTCCTGTACAAAGGTCCTTGAACTTTGTCCCCATAGTTGACCTGTTTGTAGTTGGAACGTAGTTTGGGTATTTTAAAGACCTAAACGGTTGTCCTTGTGCGAGTTTTGTTGGTTGAATTTTCGCTTTGGGAGAAAGCCTTTTTGCTAAAATGATATTTTGTATCGCATTCTTCACGGCCTCTTTGTTTGAATCATTTGTTAAATATTGCCATTCACATGCAGAAACGATTACATCTCTATATGCTCGTCTATCTATGTAATTTTTTTGTTTTAGAAGCAAACACAGTTTAGATTTGACTCTAGTGACAATTTTCGTTGCTACGGTACACTCGGATTCCATTAAGTCTGAATGCTGCGTGAACAAAATGACTGCCGTTAAGAGTAAATTTCTTGTGCTGCAAAAATCTAGTTTTGGAAAGATGACTGAGCGATATCCATAGTGCATGGGCTGAGGCAAGCTCATGGTTGATTTAGCAAAGCATTCTAATTCACTGTTACAACGTTTCTATGTAACAGCAACTCAATATTGAAAGGTGCTGTGGCCCTCGAGATAGAAAACATGACAACATCTTGACAAGTATCAAAAGGTTTGGTTCATTATCACCATTTTGAAAAGTTAAACTTTTGTTTCTTTGTATCCTGCCGTATCGTTTCAGTAACAGGTGCCTCTTCTACAGGTCGTTTCGTACCCTTCTTCTCCTGTACATACGTTTTTGGTAAATACTTTCCTATTCCACCTTCTTTCACATCTATCGGATTTGAAAACCATTGTCCCATTTCTGCTTTTTCTCCAACGGTATCCTTGTTTTGTTTCGCTTTCTGTTCTTCAGCATCTTCATGATACGGATTTTTCAAAATTGTTGTTCTTAATATAATGATCGGCGTTAATGGTCGATCTGCTTCCGTTCTTACTTGTTCCATTTCTCGTAGTACATCCATGCCACCTACAAGTTTTCCGAAAATAGAATGCTTCATATCTAAATGATTACACGCTCCGAAAGTAATGTAGAATTGACTTCCGTTTGTCGCTTTGCCACGATTGGCCATGGCCAGAACGCCAGCACTATCATGTTTTAATTTTTGATAAAATTCATCTTCAAAATCTTTTTTGAAAATCGACTCTCCTCCTTTTCCAGTTCCTGTTGGATCACCTCCTTGAATCATGAATCCTGGAATAAGTCGATGGAATTTTGTATTATCATAGTATCCACGTTCGCAAAGGGAAATAAAATTATCACATGTTTTTGGTGTCCAGTGAGGGTACAATTCGAGATTTAAATCGCCCATATTGGTGTGTAGTGTGACTATTGCATTTTCTTTTCGTTTTTTGATTCGTTCGTATTGTATGTTTTTGAATTGTTCTGTTTCTCTTCGTTGAACATCTTCTGGTCGTTCCTGCGTTACTGAAAATGTTAATAATGGAAATAGTAAATACATACCTACGTTCATGGCAGTTGATGTTAACGCACTTGATTTTG
>JAESGV010000676.1_pt1 | contig 14774 bp, 14 predicted proteins | sample 9269781 | NCBI WGS metagenome assembly JAESGV01 (sample SAMN15741586, study PRJNA653496) | algae metagenome | isolation source: Tildeniella torsiva UHER 1998/13D and co-occurring heterotrophs from... | place: Slovakia: Slovak Paradise National Park, Hrabusice, Kosice Region | collected 2000-01-01 | reverse complement strand
TATGAGGACTATACGTTGCCATTGTTACTCGCTTGCCTTGTGTTGCAAGTATGATCGTCTCCCCTGTTTGAAGATCAATTTTGGAAATGATTCGTTTGCTGAATAATACTGCATGACGGCTATCTATCGGCGCCAAAACATGTCGATACCTTATTTTCATGCTTGATACTTGTACACATTCTCTTCTGTGCTCGTCAAATCGTAGTAGTCTCTTTTTCTTTGCACAAATACAATAAATTGAATCACCAGCGACGAATGCGCTTCTAATGGATCCCCATTGACCATCATGCGTAAGTTGTGCGTAACTACCGTCACTAACATCAACTTTGTACACATCTTTGCTAAAAATATACAAACAATTCTTGAACCCGCAGAAAGCAGTGTAATTTCTCCATACTTCAGTACCAATGTATTTATATTTGCAGGTGAGCGGGTTCCAATGCATTAAACGACCGGTCAATGAAGATATCAAATACAATTGATCGTTCATGGCAACACCTCGGCATACACTCCATCCAAACTCTTTGCTTGCTTTCTTATACGCACCATCGTCGTGCAGCTGGTATATCCAACGACCAAGTACATATGTTCTTTTGTTCACGACGAATAAGTCTTTCGCTATAGTCCAATTCTCGTTTGAAATAGTTTTGAATGTTTTTGTTGTCAGATCGAACGCGAGAATGGGGAAGACTGCAGGGTATCCCGATATAGTTTCTTTAGACTCTTCCTCGTCAGAATCATCGGTAGACTCTGTACGAAGTTCAGCCTCATGTGCAGGCTCTGTTTCTTCGGTATTCAAATGCAATATATTTGAAATGTTTGCAAGTGTAAAATTAATTTTTAAATCCTTTGGTGCAACCACAGGGGTGCAACTTCTACAGGTCGGACACGGAATATGATCTACCGCTGCAATGTTATTTCATAATTATTCTAGTTACCAAAGATATGTTCGAGGCAAGTTCGGCAGAAAGTATGAAGACAATCAAGAATTCTGGGGTCTTGGAAAGTACCAAGGCATATCGAACATGTGAGTTCTTCACCTATTCGCTCTTTGAGTGATGTCATGAAGTGTTTTGTAAAATATTTTTTTTTGAAGAAACAACAGCGACAACAAAAAACATGTAGTAACCAATAGAGACCGCTCTACCATTCCTAGGAACATGCCGTCCCGTTTGCAGAGTTGCACTATGACGAGTTTATCTTGCTATTGTTAGAGTTGTGACAAAGACACGCCAAGACACACCGCTTTGAAGAACTCAAAGCAATAATGTCCCAGTACACGCTTTGGTTGCGTGAAACATGTAGGAGATCACAACATTTTAACCAACGTGCTTGTATTGATCTCGTTTTCATGTCAGCTACAACACTTGTAAAACCTATCGCTATTTATGGTACAAGTCAACCGAAGCTAAACAATGCAAATGTATGGTGATGTCACGTTTGTCGATTATTGTCATGGTACTGCCTGTGAACTACATACAGGACTGAAAAATACGATGAGAGATAAACCTAGAACTATGATTGCCACTGCTTCGGCTGACGGAAAAGTTTTTGTTCGGTATTTCGATAACGGTGAGATTATAACTAAATTTACTGCACATACCAGTGGTGCGTTCGTCGTACAACAACTATTCGATGGAAGGTAACTTTGAATAATAGTTTTATAATTTTTAGAATGATAAGTGGCGGTGAGAGCAGCGAAATTTTCGTATGGAGCATGTACAAAAACGAAGTGCTCCAAGAATGGAAAGGTCATTCCGATGCTGTTCGTCGTATCATACAAATTAGAGATGGGACTGTCCTAAGTTCTGGTCGTGAATCAAAAATTGTTTTATGGAACCCAATAGACGGTACACAAATCAAAACATTTACTAGACATACTGGATTTGTCATCGCAATGATTGAAATTGGCGATGATCTAGTCGCCAGTGGTGGTTCTGGTGATTTTGAAATATTTCTATGGCATCCTAGTTCTCTTGAAGTCTATCGTACTCTGCGAGGTCACAATGGTGAAGTAGATGCTCTTGTGTTGCTACAAAATAAAGTATTAGCTAGCGCAGGTTGGGATACAACCATACGCTTGTGGAACACTGACAACGGAACTTGTTTGCGCGTTCTAGATCGTCATACTAAATACATTCGTGGTTTAGCGCAACTACGATGTGGAGAAGTCGTTAGTGGTGGCGATGATGCTTTACTTGTTGTTTGGGACTTGAATAACCAAACAAATCCTATGATGATTGACCACCACAATGGTACCTGCGTGAACTATGTTCTATCGATAGAGGATCAGTTTTTTAGTTGTGGAGATGATCATCAAGTTGTTTTGTGGGAACGAGTAGGACAAAAGTTAGAAAGCGTGAAGACGTTTAGTGGTCACGGGAATCGAGTGTGGTCCGTAGCGTTAGTAAGACCAAACTCGTATCGTGGTGAAGTGCATGCGAGAGAACTTGACAATTTTACGTTGTTTGATTAAAAATTTTTATAAAACAATTCACAACCAAGTTATATAAACCTAGAATAAAGTGGAATTACCAATTTTTCAAGATCAGAAAGTGCCAGCACATCTCTAGCAGTCACACCTTGTTTCATCTTACTAATCACATTCAACAAAACGTTACGTACATACCCATGATCTTGTACTGGCTCAAATATGCCATCAATATCCAAACTTTTCATACTTTTAGCGATATCCTTCTTTTCTGTACTTTCAAAAGACAAGAAAAGTCGATCAATAAAATCACAAAATCGAGAATACTTGAACTTTTCAGCAAGATAGCGTTCGTCACTTGTTTCTACACAAGTTGTTTTGATAACGTTTATAATATCGTAGAGTGACGCCGTGTTGTGGTACAAATTCTGTAGTGATGCGTATTGTGTACATGGTACGAATACACGATTGTATAAATCGTCTTGCACCCACACTTGAGTGTATATCAATGGATCTAATGAGTCTGCAATGTTTTTAACTTGATTTGCGTTAGAGAAAGTTTCTTGAATGATATCAGGCGAACGCCTGTAATTGTACTTTTCTAGAAACGGTGCAATCGATACTTGTTTCCTACTTTCCGTATGTATCACCGATTCCAACGACAAACAATCACTAGTTACAATACAAAACACAAAACAATGATCAACGTCATCAGGAATGCGATCACCAAGAAGTTTCCAAAATGCTGATGCGTGTTTCGCTGCACAGTCGTACCGAGTGAATATTCTCCATTTTTCGTGGTAATACAACGTTACAAGATCAGAATTTTCACGTATCCGAGTAACTGTAACGTTTTTCCATTGTATTTTTGGAGCATTCTTACTGTCATACGGGAATACTTTCGGTATTGATATTCCAACAATTTGAAACTCGGTAGTGATTACCATACCATTTCCACACTCTGCAGCAACTTTTGAAACGGCAGGTGCTTCCTCTAAACAACTCAAATGGACCAAATTGTCAAATCTTGCAAAATCTATCGACAAGCATTTTCTAATTCGTTCCAATCCGTATTTTTGTAAATATTGTTCCGTGTATGACCGATCGTTACTCCATTCTTCTTCCAATCCAGCAACTTGATTGACAATATTTCCAAATTCTTTTTTTAATTGTTGGTACTTGCTATAATACTGTTTATAGTGATCCCACTCTGTTTCCACGCAATTCATAACTTCATAGTAAATTTCATTTGCTTCTTGGTAATCAATAATACGGTCATGCAAAATGATTTGCCGACCAAACAATAAATCGCGGAACGTGTGAACAATGTACTTTTTTGAAAAATAGGAGTTTGTTGAATCCCAGGAATTCTGCGCTAATTGCCAATGTTTTCCTGCCTCTGCGATAACTGACTCTAGTACTCGTCGGTGGTAGAGTGTAAAGTCGATCTTGAAGTCTTCTCGCCATTTGTACTCGATAGGTAAATAGATGCAAAGTAGTGCCTGGTACCAGTTCTGTTTTAGCAATTCTTCCCACGCAGAGCACTTGTATAAGTTAATATTGATGGAATAGTGTTCCGTTTCGGTTGAGATGTTAAATTCGAGTGTACGAAAGGTAGATATTGTATCGTTTTTGCGATAATTTGTCCATTGATTGTGAAAAGGATGGTTTACATCGGTTGTGGCTGCTTGTTCGATTGTAGCGAAGTAATCATCTGTAACTACCACAAAGAAATCATAATCTGCGTCGATTTGTGCAGTACCGTAGACTCGCGAACCGAATAAATAGATATTTAAGCTTTCATCGTGACTGATACTTGAGTGTTGCAGCAAGAGTTTGCAGTTCATAGTTGGCTGTCCTATTGTAACTTGAAAAACTCATGACTTACTAAAACCTCATAATACTCGAAGCTAGAAATATGAACTGCAATAAACAAGGTAGTTTGCATTATAATTAAGGTTTCCTTTCTCTAGTCTCATTTAAGTTGCTCCAAATGAGCAAATTTAAGACAATTCGAAGTTGCGTGAAGAAGTACATAATGTAGCTTACGAGGAGAAACATAAACGAATCTTTTCGCTATAAAAATTTGTTGTGCTTGTTCCACTCCTACTTTGCACCTAACCAAGCTAGCAAGTCAAGCTTGTAAGAAGATAACCGAGGAATCAGTGTATTGTAGACGCAAACAATCGGCATGCTACAAAAAAGCGAAAAGTTACTATTACGATACCTAAACATGGACGACGTATGACAGTTTATCTCCGCAAGACATGCCCACAAAAACAAAGCTTGCCTATTCACGCTTTATGAACAGGTAATTAGTTGGCTCCTGTGGAGCAAACTGCGCGAGGTCTGAGTAAAAAAAAACGAAGCTATGCACATTACAGACTACGTGTTCTTGAAGAACATCGTGCCCTTTACCGAGCAAACTATTGTCCAAATGCACGAGTTAATAACACTAGCTCGTGATCCATCCACCGGTGTAGAAGTTAAAGACAGAACATACCACCTCCGCACATATAAACAATGCTTTGTCGCGAAAGAATTCGTTACATGGCTTTGCACAAGACTAAATGTTGAGCGACACATCGCCGTTAGAGTTGCCCTATTTTTGCAACAGAGAGGATACCTAATACACGTCGTCGCCGACCATCTCATCAAAGATGATTACTTATTTTTCCGATTCACAAACTTTCGCCCACTATCGCGCAAGAAGAGTTTGAGCGATACACCAGTACTGGTCAACAAAAATTTTTACAGCATCAAAGAAAGCATCAAAAAGAGATTTACAGTCGCTAGACCAAAGACTGCTGGAAGAAAAACTTTGAACGCAAGAACACCCAAACTAGATTTACCGCTATACTTGGCAAGCAAACAAGAAACAGTCATCAAGACTCCAGAAACTTTCAATCTAGATTTTGATTTGTCATCACCTTCAGGCAAGCAAACGCGCTCTCGCGCTAGAAGCGAGTTCGCTCTAGAGTCACCTATCCTTTTATCGGAAGTTCTTTCTGAAGAGAGCGAACAAAGTGGTCCACCTGACCAAGAATACGACTCTCCTACCGACAAACGCGAATTCGAGATCAAGATTTCTAGTGTTCGTATCAATGGTCTAAAAGCGTTACCTAGTAAGTGTATTGGTGGTAGAGAAGGTAAAGATATCGTTACCAAAGGCATGAACAAGCCATACTGTAAACTAGTGATTGAAGATGATGTCATCACAACTGATCACGTAGAGTGCCTAGACCCCAAGTTTTTCATGGACGCAACGTTCCGTGTTACTAGGTTCCCAGCTCATTTAACTGTAGCTGTACTAGATGAAGACAAAGCGCCCATGACTGATGGTAACGATTTGTTTGGTTACTTTGATGTCTTGATTGATGAGATTGGATCATTCGATCCAGAAGAAATCGAACTTCAAACATCTAGCGGTAGAGATAACTACATTGGCGCCACAGCGCAGATCAATTTTTCATGTAAACTAGTAAACAAATAATTTAATTGTACAACACTTGTCTTACTGAGCTTTTTTATCTCCTATGGTGAAAATTTTGCTGTAGTTTGTGTCCAGTGGGGTCTTTACTGGGCTAGCGCTCTGTTTTGTGGTTTTCATAATTTCTTGTGAAGAGACACATTACTGTAAAAAGAGTTTAAGATTTGACGTCTGAAATTTTTTAGCTCGTGCAAGGGGCGGCGTCAGCAATTGAACCGACCGTTTGAAAGCCAACAATCGCATGCTGTTGCAGGACTACGTGTTCCTCAAAGCTGTACTGCCAATGGATGAGAGCTGCACGCTACAAATGCAAGACATGCTACGAGCTGCGAAAAGCGAAGAAACTGGAGTTGTCATCAAGGACAGAGTTCGTTTCTTGAAAAGCGTGAAGAACTGCTTCGTTGGGAGAGAGTTCATTACTTGGATTAGTACCTATTTGAATGTGGAACGTCACATTAGTTTACGAATTGGATCATTTCTTCTACAACGAGGTTACATTGCTCATGCAACCAAAGATATCCAACTGAAAGACGATGCCAACCTCTACAAGTTTATCTTCAAACGCGAGTTCAGAAAACGAAGTTTGAGCGACAATCCAACAACCCGACAAATACGCAAAGCGACAAGTGAAAGAAGACTAGACGTGAAAAAAGCTGTAGATAGGCTTTCTGTTCGTTTTGGAATCTCCCCACAACGACTCCATGACAGTTCATTCCATCTTCCGGCCACTATGCAAGAAGAACTAGCAAAACGTATTTCTACAACTTTTCCATCACCAGAAGACTATGTGTTCACATTAACGGATCCAAGTCTCGACCTCGTTTCACAATTATTCGGACCTCAACCTGTGAAAAAATACAATTCAGATATTTTTAAAGTTGGCTCTCCAACGTATACGGAAGAGTCTGAATCATGCATCGATTTGGAATCTGAAATTCCAGAAGTTGTTGAATATGAAGTCATGCTGCGAGATATTCGAATAGACCAACTGGATCCGTTATTCCTAGGAATTTCAAAACGTCTTTCACGTGGAAAAACTCGTCCATACTGCAAGATCATTATGAATAAGGAAGTATTCACATCTGAAACACAAGAGACGTTAAATCCACGTTGGTTTAATGAGAACATCACGATTCGAACGACATCGTTCCCAATAACGTGTACAGTTGTTGTTCTTGATGCAGAAAGAGTACGTTTCTCTTAGCTCATATTTACCTACTTAGAGTCACTTGACAGATGGTAGTGATTTATATGGCTACTTTGATGTTATTGTTAGCGATCAAGGTTCATTAGTTTATGAAGATATCGCTATTTTGTCACAGTAAGTTGAATTGAATGATTCTAATGTGTAGTATTCCTGGTATATTTTTGCGTGGTCGAGCGAGAGTAGCGATTTCGTGTATTAGTGTAGATATAAATAAATGATTGCCTAAGTTGATGTTTTGACTTCAGCTACAACAGAACGAAGCATGGGTTTCATCGAATTGTTCCCTAAAGCTTGTAAACTTTACTCAACTCGCAATGACATTGAACTTGACAGAGGTCGTCATTGAACGCTTCTGTGACGAACTCAAAAAGGGTTACGAAAAGACCTACGGTACTTTGCACTCAGATTATGGAGAAATCGTCGCATGGGCAGGAAGAATGGTTTTTATATTTTTATTTTTCTAATATACAAGGCTTTAGAAATCATTTCCAACACTGATGCACTTTACCACAACGTAGAACACACAACACTTGTTACTCTAGTAGGACAAGAAATTCTACGAGGCAAACACATTCGAGAAGGTAAGGTTAGCCCCTTGGACTGGGTTAACTGTATCATCTCCTTGTTAATGCACGACATTGGGTACATTAAAGGTGTCTGTAAGAACGATAATATTAAAGAAGGAAAGTTCTGCACTGGTGTCGGAGATGAAATGGTTGATGTTCCTCACACTGGCACAGATGCCTCTTTAACAAAGTACCATGTAGATAGAGGTAAGATGTTCGTTGAAGAGCGTTTTGGTGGCCATAGTGTCATTAGTGTTGACGTAATAAAGCGTAACATCGAATGGACTAGATTTCCAGTCCCTCTCAGCGAAGATTCACCTGATCAAACTAGTTTTGCATCAGTTGTACGTTCTGCTGATTTAATTGGTCAAATGTGCGATCCACGTTACTTGAACAAAGTTGCCGCCTTGTTCTATGAGTTTGAGGAAATCGGAGCTAACGCAAGGTTGGGATACAAGAGTCCACTAGACTTGAAGGTGAACTATCCAAACTTTTATTGGAAAGCAGTGTATCCATACATTGGAAAAGCACTCGAATATTTGCAAGTCACCCAAAGTGGAAAACTTGTTGCTGCACAATTATTTTCAAATGTTTTCGCCATGGAACACATTGATATTTCTCAAACGATTTTATAAAGATTATTTAGAAACTACAAAATCGAAAACAATTGGTTGTTGTTCGTCATCAACAGCAGCGTTGATGGAAGTCAAACCACTCTTTTCGTCCTTGGAAAATCCGTATTCAGAATGGACATGACCAAACATGTGTACCTTGAGATTCTTCAAAGCGTTTACACGTTCTGTTAATTCTTCACAGCCAAAGTTTCTATCGCGAACACCAAACCGTGGCGTATGCGTCATCAAGATATCAGTATCTTCAGGAATCTTGCTCCAGTTTTCTTTCATGAATTCTGGTGCACGGAAAAACTCTTTGTTATCATAGTGTAACATATTTTTTTCTTTTGGACCCATGTTTGGAACCCATGGAGAGCCATAGAATTTGATTCCCATAACTGTGACACTGCTATCGTGTAAATAAGTCGCGTTGGAGAATTCTCGTTTGATGTAGTCGACATCTTTTGCTGATAGTCCGTGACCTTCGTGATTTCCACAAATAACACTATTTTTGTGAGCGATAAAAGATATTCATACATTTTGTGAGCATAGTTTTGTCTGCCTAGCCAATTATTAAATGGTGCCAACTCTCTGCCTGCACCAACATCTGTCATATCGCCACAATGCACGAGGATATCACCTGGTGGCATGTTTAATAAATCATGGTTGTTGTGTGAGTCACTAACTACGACAATGCGAACTGTTTCTGTTCCAGAACTTGCCGAATTAACTTTCCAGTCGATGTAAATTGGCTCTTTTGGTTTTGTAGTATTTTGTTCGCGGCGCTTTGCCAAAATGTCATCCAACGATTGTGGCTTTTTCTTGTTGAAGCAATCCATAGGTGGTGCCTCTACCGGCTTAGGTGTTGGTGGTGGAGGACCTGGTGGAGGTGGTGGGCCAGTAAGAGAGAATGAAACCATGCAGAAGTTCTTTTTTGTTCTTTGTTGATGGTTGACGTCTCTGAGCGCTACATTTAGCAGCGATGTTCTAGCTATCTTGACAGCTGCAAGTTACAAGTTTCCAAGAGTCAACTTTGCAACTTGTTTTAACACAACCGTATCGAATTGAGTGATCAAACAGCTATGCACAAACCATTTAGCTCCACCAAAAAAGCCGGTGGCGTAATTGTTGGTGCTGTAGCATCTGCCAAGTACCTTCAGAACAAAAATCAGAAGAAAGATAAGAAACGAAAAGCTGATAATGTTGAAGATGAAGATGATAAAGATCTGATTCGAGAACCCAAAAGAAGAAGGCAATCTCGAAAGAAATCAATGTCAAAAGCTGAACAACTTCTTATGGACGATTTGGTCGAATCAGAGCCGTTGATTCCGAGTCCGAAGCGATCGCCCAAAGTCGTTCCTAAAACACCCTCGCCAGAATCAGAAGAGCTAACCTATACACCAGCACACGTCTCGCAAATCCCTATCATTCCCATCACGCCGTCTATTCCAGTAACCAAAGAAAGAATCAGGCAACCATCGCCAGATCAAAACTCACTTCAAATTGAAACAAGACGAACTAGAAGAAGCCCCAGAACCAAATCTTCGAATCACATTGATGAGCTGTTGGAGAATAGGGTGTACAGACATCCAGAGAAGCCATTACGTCCACCACCATCAACCGATACACTCGCGCAATTTGAAAAACAAAACGTAGCAATTGAAAAGAAACAAGATCCTATCCCACTCATCTTTGAAAGACCATCCACATCATTCAGGCAATCCAAGGCTGCTTACGTTTTAGTTGGTGTGATAATCACTCTATTGACTGTTGCTGCTTTTTCAAAGTACACTTCATCTTACCATCCTGAATCTCAGCGCAGGGAGAAATCATTCATAATTCCTAATTGGCCAGTCGCTGAAGCATCAGAATACATTTACGACGACGTATTCTATGATGAACTAGTACCATACAATAGCTCCCAAAACGCTTTATGTGTAGTTGATGCCCGCAATGAACGAGACATTATCGACATTCTTCTTCGGCTCAGGAGAAATTTCAACGAGTTCAAAAAATTGCAGATTAAAGCTTCCAGCTACCTTCGCAAAAGAGCAAGAAACAAGTGACAATAAACATACTTTTCCCGCCAAATAACATGACCGTTACATGATGGAGGAGCAAACACAACATGTCGCGAGTGTTAACTCTACTACTCCTATGAGGTCACGAGCAAATCGTCGCAAATCTAATCGTCGAAGATCCACAAATGTTGTTACTCCACAATCTACAGGAAAAAGAAAACGAGAAGATGACGACGATGAAGAGCATGAGCACAAAGCAAAAAAGTTGTATCATCAATGGGACGCATTAGGAAAGTGGGATATCGTTTCGTGTGATAAATACAGTAGAAAAACATTGACACTACTTGGAAATCCAGTTATTCAAATTAAACAAACTGGTACGCCAACAGGAAAAGCACAATTCTGCGCTTGTAGCTGCAAAATTGAAGTCATCAAATTTGATGAGGCGAAGGGTGTACTAGAATTCCGATTCAAAGGCACTTGGGAGTATGATAAATATTCTGGAGTAGGAACGATAGAATTAAATAACGACAACCTACACGAAGCCAAGATGAAGCTGGAACCAAAACTTGCTGATGAATGTGAGTTTGTATTGAAAAAGAGCAAAGAAGCATTCGATAAGATACATATCACATCCAGCGCGAGTAAATGGAAATAAACTCATGTCTCTGGATATACACTAGTTGTCTCATGTTGTGAAAAGTCGATTGAAAAATCTCGTTTTGTATCTGCTACTACTGTCTCCTCTTCTGCGAGCACCCCCGCAAAATGATTTCGTTCAGGAACTTCTCTATCATCGTAGATTGTCTTCTCTCCATCTTTTCGTATGACCTTTCTTCCTGATTTTGTTTGTATGCGACTTCCCTTGAATCGATGACTATTTACTGCCAAATCCCATACTGCTTTGACAATGTAATTTGTAGAACCTGGAATCACGAACGATAGAATAACTTTTGCTTGTTCGAAACTGACAGCTCCTACTACATCGACTTTCCTATCTGCTAGGATTTCGTATCCTTCTATTTTACCCTCATGATTGATATCTGTAATCGATACTTGATAGTATGCGTTTCTATCTTCATCGACATCGATGGAACCAGTCCACTTCGAATTCTGTAACAAGTTTCGTACAGGAGCAATTAATGCAGTTCGTAAACTCGCATCAAACTCTGCGACGTTGTTTCTCCTCTCTTCGCTCTTCTCCAAAGCCTCTCTTTGTATTGTTGCGAAATCTTTCTTTTCGATATGGAATTTATAATACACGTCGTGCATACCATCTAGAAACTCTTGTAGCGATACTCTGCTATCTTGATTCCTATCTAACAGTTTTTTAAATCCAATAACGAGGTTTCGTATCTCCTCATCATTTGTAGCTTGTTCTCTCCATGATTTAAATCCATCCTGCAAGAACATTTCTAACGACTCGTTAAACAAGTACCCTGTTTTATCTTTATCATAAGCTCTGAAAATGTTTCTCGTTCAATTTGTGAGTATGCTCCATTCTTTTCTTCTAATTCTTTCTCTATCGTTTTGATATGCTTTAGAGGTTGATTTCCCATCGTTTTTTAATTTAAATATTTATTAAAAAAATCTGTTAATCGTTTTTTGTAGCCAACTGCGTCAACAATTCCTTGCAAACAGTGATCATGACACATGGACAGCGTACTTGGTGGAGTAGTAGCATGCGTGTCGAAATAGAATCGTTCTACAGTGGCTCCAGACTCTTCTACAATCTTGGAACATAATTCACTATGCGAAACAGGTACAATGACATCACCGTACGCGTGATCAAAGAATACAGCTCGTCCAGAGCCAATTTGACTAGCACATTCTTTTGGATTAAAATCAAATGGAGGGAACATTCCTAAACCAAGAACACGAGATGCAATTTTCGCACTATAAAAAATAACAGGAGAAAGCCACTTTCCATACAACGAGAAATGAAGTCGCACTAGAGCTTCTAAATCACAAACAGGTGAATTTGCATATCCTGCTTGAATGCGTGTATCTTGTGACAAGGCTGTAAGTAGTGTTGCGCCACCCATACTCTCGCCGTACGCGCCAACGCGAGTTACATTTCTACTGTACAAGAAATCAACAGCACCAAGTACATCGAGATGTTCTCCATGACCAAACGTTGCTGTTAACGTTTGTGTTTTGAATGATGACCCATGGCTACGCATATCGATCGCCAGAACATCGTATCCTGCGGAAAACAATAAATTAATTGTGAGAATGATGTTGGGATGCTTTTTGGAGATTCTAAAACCGTGAATTACGATAATAGTTGGTCTATCTTCTGTTGGGTGTCGTAAATACCATGCGTGGATATCTCCCTGTTCGAAATTTAATTTTTTACGACTTGGAAACACGACTTCTTCGAGAATGTGCGGTGTTTCAGCAGTGAGTGCATATTTTGATAGATCTGTATTTTTCCAGTCGGGACATTCTGAAACGGTCTGATATTTGTAAATCGTATGATTTTTGCTTTTAAGTTCGCCACCTAGACGTACCTACTCTGTTAACATTTCTAATCCAAATGCAATACGTACGGTTAAACTGAACATTTGGGTGAAGGCGAATGTACCTATAGCCAGTACAGCTGCAGACAGAACAACAGGGAATAGTATTAACAGAACCGTTGTGGCCTTCATCAGTTGCCCGCAATGTGGTTACAAGAAAGTTTGGAGCACGAAAGACGTTCTCAATATTTACTTTTCTAAAGTCACTACTCGATGCTTGACTCCCTCAAAATAAAAGTTTCGCCAGCAAAACTTGAATGAGGTGATATCTTTCTCAAATCCATTGCAACCCATTAAATGCATTGGTTGTATATTTTGGCTACCTTCGTGGTATGCAGGTATATTGGCATCAACTAAAGTTAGAACTCTTAGAAATAACCCATCATCTCTCTTTACAGATTTCCAACTAAAATATGCATTGGCGAGGTCATCGGGATATCCTTTGATACCAAGGAAATCTCTTGGGCGTATAGTTGCATGGCCAGTACAAATACTTGGCACATATTCATGTTGCTCCAACGTAATTACAATTTTATCATCCAATTTCCGCCAACAGAAAAAAGAGCTTTTTGTGAAGTCATCAGCGTAGCCTATTACACCTTGCAAGTGCGCTGGCCTAACACTCATGTTGGATGTTACTTGTCAAACACAAACATCATTCTTACAACTGGAGCTAGGCAAACAACATACGGCAAGCTGAGCAGAATTGCAGCTTCTCTATTCAGTTGTCCGCACTAAAGATGTTTAATAAAGCTCTAAATGCTAAGCAAGCTGTGTGAATCATTACGTCCGATGGTAGTCCTCACGCTCGCCATTTAGCGCCGTCGTCTGTTAGCCTCCGAACAATCTTGACCTTTCACGAATTTGTATTCCAGATGACAACAGTGTCACCTGTCAAACGCCAAACATCATCCACATACGTGACACACTTTTTCTATGGAGGAGACACCAGTAAGCAGCAGACCTCGGCGCTCTGCAGTTGTAGACCACACCAGGTCTGTACCAAAGACACTAAATACTCCTGTTCGCTTACCAACAGGGTCTATCACTAAACGAACAAACTCAACAACAAATTCTTCGACACCGCGTAAAATAATTAAACCAAAGAGTGAAACACAGTCAAACTCAGTACCTTCACCTCCTACACCACTAGCAAAAGCCGTAGGTCTCTCAATTGAAACTCCAGGAGGAACAGAGTTTATTCCTCAAGAAGTTTTCACAGTCACACCCCGCGAGACAAGTTCATCCAGTACGGCCTCATCAACCAATACATCACCAACAAACTCGGCCAACTCCTCACCATGCGCTTCACCACGGTTCGCACCAAGAAAAAAGAGTCTCGGACAAAAAGAGGAGTGTGAACAAACAGAAGCCAAAGCAAAAACCATTAAGAGAAGGTCTCGAACTCTAGAGTATGGAAGTACAAATCTCCCTGGTAATGCGGGAACAAGCCCACCAATAATTCGAGGTGGTCGCTCACGGCCTTCCTCGTTAACACCAGTGTCGACAGTATCGTTTGAGGAAAATATTTCACAACCTTCACAAGTGGCAGTAAAACCACTAGAACTAGTGCGCGAGCAACGACGAACCATGTCTGTAAATATTTGTACAGAGGATCCCATAATGTTCTTGCCCAATAATATCGAGAACGAAAAGGCGTCAGCGATGACAGCCGATCAAATCACAGAACTTGGCTTCGAGTTCGGAACTGATGAAACATCACTTTCAGAGTTTATGAAAACTCCAAATAGCCGTTACGAGTGCATGTTCCAAAATCCACTGTATAATAGCGAAAAAGCTCAAGATGTAAATATGGAAAAACTCTTCTCGGAAGAGGACACATTAATGTATAATGAAGTCGTACTACGACTTGTTGAAAAGGGACAAGATCCCAATGACTATGTACTATTTGCCAATATGGAA
>JAESGV010000675.1_pt1 | contig 14786 bp, 10 predicted proteins | sample 9269781 | NCBI WGS metagenome assembly JAESGV01 (sample SAMN15741586, study PRJNA653496) | algae metagenome | isolation source: Tildeniella torsiva UHER 1998/13D and co-occurring heterotrophs from... | place: Slovakia: Slovak Paradise National Park, Hrabusice, Kosice Region | collected 2000-01-01 | reverse complement strand
CGCCAACACGAGCGGCGTCCCGAGCTCCGACGTGCGGAGCGGAGGAGTAGCCGGCACGGTGACCGTTCGGGGAAAGCCCGCCGGCCCGCGCCGCGCCAGCAGGGAACCAGGCTGCGAGCGACACCGCGTCAGACGGGGCGCCGCGAGGCGCGGGTGCCGCAAGGCACCCTGCGGCGGAGCAATCCGCCGCCACCATCACGGACAGCGCCTTTCGGCGCCCCGCCCTTCCATCGCGGAGGGAACGACAAGCAAGACCTCGGCGGGAAACCGCGCGGGGGCGCAGGTGTTTGGCGCTCGGCGGTGCGCGAACCCTCCCCCTCGTGGGGGAGGTGGCCGACGAAGCCGGCCGGCGGTACGGCGCCAGAGATTGCCGAACCGTCGCACCGCCGTCGGCTGATGCCGCCGGCGGCCCTCCCCGGTCCGCTGCGCGGCCCGGCCCTCCCACGAGGGGACGGCGGGTGCCCCATCGCCAGTGTCGAACGACCCCACCGCTCACCGCCCACCACCCACCGCCTCCTGCCGCTCCCCTTCCCTTTCCGCCCGCCGCCCTGTAGCCATCGCCGCAACCTGCTCGGGGCCGCGACGCCCCATCGCCAACACACAGGACGACGCTCCGATGCTCTCCCCCGACGCCGCGCCCGCCGACGAGCGGCCCTCGCCGCTCGCCGCCGAGATCGCCCGGCGGCGCACCTTCGCCATCATCTCCCACCCGGACGCCGGCAAGACGACGCTGACCGAGAAGCTGCTCCTGTTCGGCGGCGCCATCCAGCTCGCCGGCCAGGTGCGAGCGAAGGGCGAGAACCGCCGCACCCGCTCCGACTGGATGGCGATCGAGCGCTCGCGCGGCATCTCCGTCGTCACCTCGGTGATGACCTTCGAGGTGGAAGGCCACGTCTTCAACCTGCTCGACACGCCGGGCCACGAGGACTTTTCCGAAGACACCTACCGGACGCTGACCGCCGTCGATTCCGCCGTCATGGTGATCGACGCCGCGAAAGGCATCGAGGCGCGCACCCGAAAACTGTTCGAGGTCTGCCGGCTGCGCGACATCCCGATCGTCACCTTCATCAACAAGATGGACCGCGAGGGCCGCGACCCGTTCGAGCTGATCGACGAGATCGAGAAGACGCTGGCGCTCGACGCCACGCCGGTCACCTGGCCGATCGGCCGCGGCCGCGACTTCGTCGGCACCTACAACCTCGCCACCCGCCGTGCCCGCCTGATGACGCCCGGCGAGGGCGAGACGACGCTCGACCCGGCCGAGCCGCTGGAGCTCGCCTCCCGCGTCGGCGACGAGCGCGCCACCCAGCTCGCCGAGGACATCGAGCTGATCGACATGGCCTGCAAGCCGTTCGACCTGCAGTCGTTCCGCGAGGGCCACATGACGCCGGTGATGTTCGGCTCGGCCATCAAGAACTTCGGCGTGCGCGACCTGATCGAGCGGCTCGCCGCCGACGCACCGCCGCCGCGCGACCAGCCGGCCGACCGCCGCGTCGTCGCCGCCACCGATCCGGCGATGACCGCCTTCGTCTTCAAGATCCAGGCGAACATGGACCCGAACCATCGCGACCGCATCGCCTTTGCGCGCGTCTGCTCGGGCCGGCTCCGGCGCGGCATGAAGGCGCTGCACGTCCGGACGGGAAAGCTCGTCGGGCTGCACACGCCGCAGTTCTTCTTCGCCCAGGACCGCTCGCTCGCCGAGGAGGCGTTCGCCGGCGACGTCGTCGGCATCCCGAACCACGGCACGCTCCGCATCGGCGACACGCTGACCGAGGGCGAGCCGCTCGCCTTCACCGGGCTGCCGAGCTTCGCGCCCGAGATCCTCCGCCGCGTGCTTTTGTCCGACGCGATGAAGGCGAAGAAGCTGCGCGAGGCGCTGCAGCAGCTCGCCGAGGAGGGCGTCGTGCAGGTGTTCCGCCCGGTCGACGGCTCGCAGCCGCTGGTCGGCGTCGTCGGGCCGCTGCAGCTCGACGTGCTGGTCGAGCGGCTGTCGGCCGAATACGGCCTGCCGGTGCGGCTGGAGAAGAGCCGCTACGACCTCGCCCGCTGGATCGTCGCGGAGAACCGCGCCGACCTCGAAAAGCTGATGGACGCCGAGCGCGGCGCGATCGCCGAGGACGTCGATGGCGACCCGGTGTTCCTCGCCACCTCGCAGATCAACCTGCGCCTCACCGGCGAGCGCCACGCCGGCGTGAAATTCCGCGAGACCAAGCAGTACGCGATGGCACCCGCCGCCTGAGGCGCCCCCATCGCCAGTAAGTCGACGATCGCCCTTGCGGCCCGAGCCATCGTCTATTGAACCGGCTGAATTGAGCGACTGTGTTCAGCCACTCGAAGCTCATTTTTTGGGCAACGGAAGAGAAAACAATCGGCTGGATTTCCACCTCACCTTCACAGACAGTTGGTATCGAAGTCTCGCGATCCTTCGTGCCACAGAGCCGGGCCCGTCGACCCGCTCCGTGAATCAGCCAGTGAGGGGTTATGATGACCGGCCGTGCCCTTGCGGAAGATGGTCGGCGCCGTGACGCCGATCTGTCGTTCACCGATCTGTCGTTGACCGATCTCGTCGGTCGCTCGGCCGAGACGCTGCGCCACCTCAGCGCCACCAATGTCGGGACGATCAAGTCGATCACCAGCCGGATGCGCATTCTGGCGCTCAACGCGCTCATCGAGGCGGAGCGTGCCGGCAGCGCAGGCCGCGGCTTCTCGGTGGTCGCCCGCGAGGTGCGGCAGGTCTCGGCGGAGGTCGAGGGGCTGGTCGACGGCCTCGGCGCGCGCCTGCAGGGCCAGGTGGCCGAACTCGAGACGGCGACGCGGCAGCTCGTGCTGCAGGCGCAGGCCGAGCGCCTCGTCGACCTCAGCCTCAACGCCGTCGAGCTGATCGACCGCAATCTCTACGAGCGCACCTGCGACGTGCGCTGGTGGGCGACCGATTCGGCCGTCGTCGACTGCGCCGCCTCGCCGACGCCGGAGGCCGTCGCCCATGCCACCCGCCGCCTCGGCGTGATCCTCTCCTCCTACACGGTCTATCTCGACCTGTGGATCTGCGGCCTCGATGGCCGCATCCTCGCCAACGGCCAGCCCGACCGCTACCGGGTCGCCGGCCACGACGCCAGCCGGGAGGCCTGGTTCCGCCGCGGCGTCGCGCTCGCCTCCGGCGACGACTACGCCGTCGCCGACATCGACACCGCACCGCTGCTCGGCGGCGCCCAGGTCGCGACCTACGTCGCGTCCATCCGCGAGGGCGGCGAGGCGCACGGGCGGCCGCTCGGCGTGCTGGCGATCCATTTCGACTGGGAGCCGCAGGCGCTCGCGATCGTCCGCGGCGTCCGCATCGACGCCGCGGAGGCCGGGCGCACACGCGTCATGCTGATCGATTCCGCTCATCGCGTCATCGCCGCATCGGACGGCCGCGGCGTCCTCCAGGAGGTCTTCCCGCTGCGGCCGCAGGGCGCCAGCGGCACGCACGGCGGCCAGCGCGACGGCATCGTCGCCTACCACCTGACGCCGGGCTACGAGACCTATCGTGGCCTCGGCTGGTACGGCGTCATCGAGCAGCGTGTCGTCTGACGCCGGCGCGCAGCGCGGATCAGGCCGGCGGCGCCGCCGCATCCCACGTGGCGCGCAGGAACGCCCCGGCCCGGTCGATCGCCCGCCCGCCGGCCGAGAGGTGGCCGCGGAACAGGTGCCAGACGTGCACCATCTCCGGCCACACCTCGAGCGTCACCGCCACGTCCGCTTCGCCGAGCTGCCCGGCGAGCGCGACGGAATCGGATAACAGCGTCTCGGCAGAGCCGACCTGGATCAGCACCGGCGGCAGGCCGCGGAAGTCGCCGCCGAGCGGCGAGGCGAGCGGCGGGATCGGGTCGGCGCCGGCGAGGTAGTCGCCCGCCACGTCGAGCAGGTACGGCCTCTGGATGATCGGGTCGGTGTCGGCCTTCGTGGCAAAGGTTTCGCCACGGCAGGCGAGGTCGACCCACGGCGCGATGACGAAGGCGGCCCCCGGCAGCGCCTCGCCAGCATCGCGCAGCGCCAGCAGCGCCCCCATCGTCAGGCCGCCGCCGGCGCTGTCGCCGGCGATCGCGATGTCGTGCGGCGCAAACCCCTCGGCCAGCAGGAACCGATAGGCAGCGAGTGTGTCGTCGAGGGCGGCGGGGAACGGATGCTCCGGCGCCCGCCGGTAGTCGATGGCGAGCGTGCGCGCCCTGGCGGCGCGGCCGAGCGCGGTGACGAGCAGGCGGTGGCTGGCGACCGAGCCGGCCACGAACGCGCCGCCGTGCATGTAGAGGATCGCCCGCTTCGCATCCGCTGCCGGCGTCGTCGACCACTCCGCCGGCACGCCGTTCGCCTTGACCGGCGTCAGCGTCACGTCCGCCTCCAGCGGGTAGAGCGTGCCGAAGGAATCGAGCCGCTCGCGCCGGCCGGGGAGGTCCGGCGGTCGCGGCCGCGACGCCATCAGGGCCCGGAACGCTGCGATCTCGCTGTCGGCCATGTCTCTCCCCGCTGCTCGCCGGTGGCGCGGCGCATGTTTCAACCTTTTCCCTGCCGGACGGAAGCCCGTCGCCGCTCCGCCGAACGCGGCGCGTGGTGGGCGGCGGTGCGGGCGCGCTTGACAGAAGGAAGGAATTCCTTCAAACCAGCAGCATGTTCCGTCTTTGTTCCTATCGCCGGATTGCCGTGCACCGCCTCGTCGGTGTCGCCGTCTCGGCCGCCCTCGTGGGCATCGGCGGCAGCGCGGCCGGCTGCCGTCCCGCCGCGGCCGCCGAGCAGCTCGCCGGGCCGTTCCCCGCGCACGTCGAGCGGGTGATTGACGGCGACTCCCTCGCCGTGCGCGTCGAGGTCTGGCTGGGTCTGGAGGTGGCGACGATCGTCCGCCTGCGCGGCGTCGACGCGCCGGAGCTTTCCGGCCGCTGCCCGGACGAGCGGCACCGCGCCGCCGCCGCCCGCGAGGCGCTGGCCGCCCTCGTTGCCGGCGGGGAGGTGCTGCTCGCCGCGGTGGAGACCGACAAGTACGGTGGCCGCGTCGTCGCCGACGTGGCCGCCCCGGGCGGCCAGCCGCTCGCCGCGGCGCTGGTCGACGCCGGCCTGGCACGCCCCTACGACGGCGGCCGGCGCGCAGGGTGGTGCGGGTAGCGGCGATCGCAGTGCCTGGAACCGCTTCCCGAAGAGTTTCGCCCTGGTTCGGCTGGTGATTCCCGCGTTCCTCCAGCCACCATTCCAGCCTACAAAAAGCTCTCAGTAGTCATCCTAGGCCTTGTGCCTAGGATCCACTCGCTTCAACCAGCACAGACGCTTGATGGGGCACGCCTTCCTCCGGAGTTGCTTAGATCCCAGGCACAAGGCCTGGGATGACTACGGAGGGATTTACGGAAAGGAGTGGCAACGGCAGGAACCCAGTCACCGACCATCCGACCCACTGCGCACGCTCTGGCAATCCGGCCTTTCCAGGTCAAACCGCGAAGGCAATGCCGCCCCGCCCTCACGCCCCGATCGGGCCGTCGTCGTCGTCCTCGCCGTCCGCTATCGGATCTTCCACCGCGGCGACCAGGAAGCCGGCGACGCGGTCGAGGTCGCGCAGCACGTCGACGACGACGGCGCTCACCTGCGCCGGCAGCGCCTGCCCGGCCTGCAGCGCCGCGTAGTGCGCCTCGCTCGCATGGTCGACCGCCGCGCCGACGTCCGCCTCCAGCGCCGCCACGTCCGACGGTGGCGACCCGGCGCCTTCGGCGAAGGCGGCCGCGGCGCTCAGTGTGCCGGCGGAAAGCCGCGCCGCGATGTCGGCGACCGCGGCCTCGGCGGCCACCGCCGCCCGCGCCGGCGCCCGCCGCAGCACGTGGCCGAAGGCGTCGGCCACCGTCTCGCCGGCGTGGTCGATGTTGCTGACGAAAACGAGGGTGGCGATCAGCCGGCCGCGGTCGCGCGGCGCGAGGTCGACGTTGTCGAGCCGGTCGAGATAGTCGCGCACCGCGGTCGAGAGCTTCGAGGCGACGGTGCCGTTGCGGGCGATCGCCGTCTCCGCCGCGGCGTCGCCGGCGGCGGCGGCCGGCAGCGCCGACAGCATCTCCGCCACCGCCTCCGCGACGCGTCCCGCCTCGCGCCCGGCCGCCTCGATCGCCGCGCTCGGCACGCCGAGCATCGCCTCGTCGAGGAACTGCGGCTCGGTCGCATCGGGCGGCGTCGGCCGGGCGGGGAACAGCCGCGTCAGCAGGCGGGCGAACGGGTCGAGCAGGGGCAGGAACACCGCCGCCGCGATCAGGTTGAAGGCGGTGTGGAAGTTCGCGACGCGCCGGTCGGCGTCCGGCTCTAGGCCCTCCACCAGCGAGGTCAGCAGCGGCAGCAGCGGCAGCGCCACGAGGCAGCAGACCAACCGGTTGAGGAAGTTGCCGACCGGCACGCGCCGCGCCGAGGGGTCGCGACCGCCCTGGCTCTCCAGCACCGGGTTGACGGCGGTGCCGAGGTTGGCGCCGAGCACCATGGCGAGCGCACCGTCGATCGGCACGATGCCGGCGGTGGCGAGCGAGCCGACGAGCAGCACGGTGGCGACGCTCGAATGCGCCGCCCAGGTGAACAGCGCCGCCGCGACGAGCGCCAACACGGGGTGCCCGGCGACGAAGACGATCGCCTCGCGCACCGCCGGCAGGCTTTCGAGCGGCGTCACCGCCGCCACCATGCGGTCGAGCGCCACCAGCACCAGGCCGAGGCCGATCGCCACCCGGCCGAAGTCGTGGATGCGCTTCGTCGGCGCGCGGCGGAACAGCACGATGCCGACGAGGAACAGGACCGGCACCACTGCCATCACGTTGAAGGTGAGCACCTGGACGATCAGCGTCGTGCCGACGTTGGCGCCGAGCATGGCGGCGAGCGCCGGCACGAGGTCGATCATGCCGGCGGCGGCGAAGCCCGAGACGATGAGGCCGGTGGCGGTGCTCGACTGCAGGATGGCGGTGACGCCGAGCCCGGAGGCGAACGCCTTCGCCCGCGTCCCGAGCCCGACGGCGAGCACGCGCCGGAGATCCGCCCCGAGCGCCCGCTCGACGCCCGACTGCACCATGTGCACGCCCCACAAGAGCAGCGCGACATAGCCGGCGAGATCGACGAGGGCGAGGAGGGCGGTCATGCGGGGTGGGGGCTCCGTGGCGCAGAGACTTGGCCGTCCGCCATCGGCTTTGTCCAGTCCGACGCCCCATTGCCACGATCTCGAGTTGCAACTTATGAAGGCATATGCTGGAATGCTACACGCTTAGGTTAAGACGCAGGATAGGGGCAAGCCATGCCGTTCTTCGGGTTCCTCGGAGGCATCGTGCTGGCGAGCCTGGTGATCATCGTCGTTGCCAACCGGAGCAGCACCCCTCCGGGGCGACGCCTCAATCTCACGACCCTGCCGCCGGCCGCCTTTCTGCTGTTCGCAGCGTACGTCGTCCTGTTCGCAATCATGTGGATGTACTTCTTCGCCAGCGTTCTCGGCCAGGTACTGGAGGACTATCCTGGCGCACACGCCTCAGTGATCTTCCGTAGCTTTCTGACTCAGATGGAGCGTTGGGATTTCATCGTGACGTTACTGGCGTTCATCGCAGGCGGTCTGCTGGTGCTCGCGACGGACAGGGCGGCGGGTTCCGGCGGCAAGTTCGGGCCGAACCCTGCGACCCCTACGCCCATTCCCCCGCCAGCCTCGGAGAAATTGCCCCCAGAGGCCGAGGGAGTGGTGGCGGCGAGCTTGCGCCAGTTGAAGCGGATCACCGCGCTGAACCTGCTCCTCGTTTTCGCGCTCATCCTGGTGACAATGCCGGCGCTGCTGCCGTGGGTGGAGCGCAGGCTGGATGTCGTCAAGCTCGGCAGCTTCGAGGCCCGCCTTGCACCTCTGGCGGAGAACACCCGGAAGACATCGACCCCCGACACGCCGGCGCTTGCGACTGCAAACGACCTGAAGAACTACCTCAGGGTCACGGACAGCATAGACAGGGCGATAAGGGTTCTCGAAGCCGCACCCGAGGTGGCCGGCGACTCGCGGGAGAAGACGAGTGTAGCGGATCTCCGGCGGAACTATGAACTGACCCGGTTCTTTTTTGCTGAGGAAATTGTTCCCCGCGTCGCACGGCTGCTTTGCATGTCGAAGATTGCGGGGGTCGGAATTTCAGACGTGCCTGGCACGAAGGAATCCGCCTCGGCGCTTCTTTCCGCCCTCCGAGACGGAAAAACGCGCGGCGCGCCAAATGATCTGAGACGGGCGGTAGCAACGCTATCAGCAATAGACAGCTACTACGATGACAATTTCAGCCACATTGGATTCGAATGTTACAACAGGATTTACGATGAATCTGAAGACGCATCCCTTGCAGCAAGAGTGTCGAACGCTGTGTTTGGAAAAGACCAAGGTCAGACAGGCAGTTCAGAGTGGAGCGACTGCCTGAACGACTGGCAATCGAGGTACTGCAGGGATGTCATCAAAAATGGATATACAATTCGATTTATCCTCGAGTTTGTAAAATTGTCTAGTAGAGAACAGGGCTCTGTGGCGTTGTTTCGCCTGTTACAGGACGGAATGCTCGATGACGATAGCTATGCGCAGTTTAATCCAACAGATATTGACAATTTCAATATTCAGTATCTCAAGACTGTTTATCTTGCAGACGCGAATGTCATGCCAAACGAAATTATTGAAGAGTATTTGTACTTGAAATCCATTTCAGAGCGTCTATTGGGCTCTCTGACTGAGGAGTGTGACTACTGCGACGGGGGAAGGCGGCCAAAAGCCAGTATAAAAGCGGAGTACGAAGTCTATCGTACGCTCGCTGAGTGGTACGTGGACGCGGAGGCCATCATCACCGTCGGGACCGCGATGCTGCGCAGGATGCCTTTGAATCGCCTGCACGATTCCGATGCTACCGCGTTGAAGAAGCTGCTCAGCTCTGCCATCCGTTCGCGGGACGACATTCAGGACACGGAGGGCTTTCGTTCTCAATCCGACAACGAAGCGTGGGCAGCTGCGATGCTCGACGAGGGAATCGCGACCGTCCGCTACGTTCAGTTGGCCGAAGCCCCGGAGTCACTCCGCGACGAGCATCGACCGCTTTGCAACGCGGCGAAAGACCGTCTTCGCTCGGCCGTGGATCAGTACAAGATTTTGCAGAAGGACGTTCCGGAACATCGCATCAATCGCATGCGCGCGGAGCGTACACTGGTTTTGGTGGAGCAACATTGCGGGTAAAGGCTGAGGAGCCGCCAATTCCGTGGCCCCGGAACACGCTGCGATGCTGTTCGGCTCAGAAAAACATATCGGAACGCGCCAGAGCCTGCTGTCGTGTTCCCGGCTCCAGGTGACCGCTTTCCCAGCGGCTCAACTCCGCGACACCCTGAACGCAGGCATCAGAGGAGGGGGGCCTTGCGGCCCATACCCCCGGACGCACCGTTCATTGAAGACGTGTCGCGCCGCCGCGGGAACGTCGATCTCGGAACGCTTCACGCTCGCGGGTTCAAACCATGCCACCCGGCGCCACCGGGCGGGCGAGCGCCGCGATGGGAGCCAACGTCGTGAGAGCGATGGCCAGCGTAACCCAGAGCACCCAAAGTCGAGACGACATCTGCCCCTCCGTCCAGTTCAGCGCAGGTCCGCGCAGTGTGCGCCACGCCGCATACAGCCGGCAAAATAACAAACTCAACCAGAAATTACAATGCCAATGATGTTGCAACCAGTCGCAACTGCCGGGTGCGGGCGGGATTGGCACCGTGGTCCGGCTTCACTCGTCCGACCCTCACACCCCCCGGGCCGTCTCGTACAGCAACCCCTCAGCCTCCCGCACCAGCGCCGGGTCGGCGGCGGGTTTCCGCGGCACCGCCGCTCGTGCCGCGGCGAACTCCTCCGCCATGAACGCACCGAGCACCGGCGGCAGCGGGCCTTCGCCGAGCTCGCGGGTCGTCGCCTTGAGCGCCGTCAGGCGGGCGATCTCGTCGGCCACAGCCGCGTCCGGTGCGGCTTCCGCGACGAGCGTCGGAAGGTGCATCGGCGGCACTGATCCGTCCGGGCGCAGCCGGAGCCAGCGCAGCGCCATCGCCGGACGCAGTGCATAGAACAGCCGCTTCAGCGGGCCGCGACCGCCCTCGAAGGAGCGCTGCCACTGTCCCGCGCCGAGGTGCAGGTAGTGATGCACGGCGACGTCGCGCCGACCGGCGCGCCGCGCCAGCGCCAGCAGGCGGTCGCGGAAATCGGCGTCGCCGCGGTAGACGACCGGCGAGGTCAGCCATTCGGCCACCACCGCGTTGCCGTTGAACATCAGCTTCAGCGCCTTGACGAGGTCCCAGCCGTTGACGTCGTAGACGGCGTCGAGCGGCGTCTCGATGACGTCGCGGCGTGGCCACGGGGTGACGTAGTCGGCGAGCGGCCGCACATAGAGGAAGCGGCAGTCGTAGTCGCTGTCCGGCGAGGGGAAGCCCCAGGCGCGGCTTCCGCTTTCCACCGCCAGCAGGATGCGCACGCCGTGCTCCGCCTCGCAGTCGGCGAGGCGGTCGTCGATGCCGCGCACGGCGGTGGGGTCAAAGTCGTCCGGCAGGCAGCGCAGCGCCGGAGGCTCGATCGCGGACATCAGCGGTGCTTCCGGCAATCCCGGAGGGACGAACGACACTCTGGACGGCGGAGCCTAGCGGGCAACCGCTCCGCCAGGCCGTGCCGCTCCGGCACGGCCGCGCTGCCCTACCCCGCCTTCTTGTTCTGCCGGTTGCCGATCAGGTCGTCCACCACGCCCGGATCGGCGAGCGTCGAGGTGTCGCCGAGCGCGTCGAACTGGTCCTCGGCGATCTTGCGAAGGATGCGGCGCATGATCTTGCCGGAGCGCGTCTTCGGCAGGCCGGGGGCGAACTGGATGAGGTCCGGCGAGGCGATCGGGCCGATCTCCTTGCGCACCCAGACGACGAGCTCGCGGCGCAGCTCCTCGCTCGGCTCGAGGCCCGCCATCAGCGTCACGTAGGCGTAGATGCCCTGGCCCTTCAGGTCGTGCGGGTAGCCGACGACCGCCGCCTCCGACACCTTCGGGTGGGCGACCAGCGCCGATTCGATCTCCGCCGTGCCCATGCGGTGGCCGGAGACGTTGATGACGTCGTCGACGCGGCCGGTGATCCAGTAGTAGCCGTCGGCGTCGCGCCGGCAGCCGTCGCCGGTGAAGTAGGCGCCCTTGTAGGTCGAGAAGTAGGTCGTGACGAAGCGCTCGTGGTCGCCGTAGACGGTGCGCATCTGCCCCGGCCAGCTATCGGTGAGGATGAGGTTGCCCTCGCAGGCGCCCTTCAGTTCCTTGCCCTCGGCGTCGACCACCGCCGGCTGCACGCCGAAGAACGGCTTGGTCGCCGAGCCGGGCTTCAGCGCCGTGGCGCCGGGCAGCGGCGTGATCAGGATGCCGCCGGTCTCCGTCTGCCACCAAGTGTCGACCACCGGGCAGCGCCTGTCGCCGACGACGTTGTAATACCAGAGCCAGGCTTCCGGATTGATCGGCTCGCCGACCGAACCGAGGATCCTGAGGCTCGCGCGCGAGGTCTTCTTCACTGGCGCGTCGCCGGCGCCCATCAGGGCGCGGATCGCCGTCGGCGCGGTGTAGAAGATGTTGACCTTGTGCTTGTCGATCACCTCCCAGAACCGGCTGTTGGTCGGCGACGTCGGGATGCCCTCGAACATCAGCGTGGTGGCGCCGTTCGCCAGCGGTCCGTAGACGATGTAGGAGTGGCCGGTGACCCAGCCGACGTCGGCGGTGCACCAGTAGACCTCGCCGGGGCGGTAGTCGAAGACGTACTGGTGCGTTATCGAGGCGTAGACGAGATAGCCGCCGGAGGTGTGCAGCACGCCCTTCGGCTGGCCGGTCGAGCCGGACGTGTAGAGGATGAACAGCGGGTCCTCGGCGTTCATCTCCGCCGGCGGGCACTCCGCGGCGACGTCGTCCGCGCACTCGTCGTACCAGACGTCGCGACCGGGGGTCATGGCGACGGCGCCGCCGGTGCGGCGCACCACGATGACGGTCTTGACGCCCTTGACCTTTTCCAGCGCCGCGTCGGCGTTCGCCTTCAAGGGCACCGGGCGGCCGCCGCGCAGGCCCTCGTCGGCGGTGATCAAAAGCTTCGAGCGGCAGTCGGCGATGCGGCCGGCGAGGCTGTCGGGCGAAAAGCCGCCGAACACCACGGAATGGATGGCGCCGATGCGCGCGCAGGCGAGCATCGCATAGGCGGCCTCGGGGATCATCGGCAGGTAGATCGTCACCCGGTCGCCCTTGGCGACGCCGTGCGCCTTCAGCACGTTGGCGAAGCGGCTGACGTGCTCCTTCAGCTCGCGGTAGGTGATGACCTTGTGGTCCTTCGGGTCGTCGCCCTCCCAGATGATCGCCGGCTGGTCGCCCCGCGTCGCGACGTGGCGGTCGACGCAGTTCGCCGCGACGTTCAGCGTGCCGTCCTCGTACCAGCGGATCGAGACGCGGTGCGGGTCGAAGGAGGTGTTCTTCACCTTCGTGTAGGGCCGGATCCAGTCGATGCGCTTGCCGTGCTCGCCCCAGAAGCCGTCGGGGTCGCGGATCGAGCGCTCGTACATCGCGCGGTAGCCGGCCTCGTCGACGAGGGCGGAGGCGGCGACGTCCGCCGGCACGGCGATCACGGTGTCGGTCATCGAGGGTTCCTCCCCACGGCACCGTTCTCGGCGCCCGTTCCGTCTCGTTTGCGCGGATTATATGCGCGGCACGCAAGCAGCCGTCCACCGGCCGCGGCCACGACTTTGGTCGCCCGCGCGCCTTGGCCGCAACCCTCGCCGGCGAGATGCGCCGCCGTCGTTGCGATGGATCAAGGGGGCACGGCCGGAAGGGTCATCCCTTCGTCGAAGCCTTCATCTGCGCACCGCCTCGACGAACGCCGCGAGGTCGCGGTCGAAGCGCTGCGGCGCCTCGATGAACGGCGAGTGGCCGGCCTCGTCGTAGACCGACAGCCGCGCCCCCGGCCATTGGCGGGCGTTGTGCTCGGCCATCGTCGTCAGCGTGATGGTGTCGCGGCCGCCGTGGATGACGAGGCCCGGCAGGTCGAGGCGGGCGAGGAGGTCGTCGTTGTCAAGCGGCGGGCGCTTGAACAGGGCACGCCGCACGAACGGCGGCACGGCGACATTGTAGCCGAGGGCAAACGCGAGCTCCTCGTCGCCCGGATCGTCGGCGACGCAGGCGCGCACGAAGCCCGACAGCGCCGCGACGCTCTCCGCCGCGTCGTCGGAATAGAGCCCCTGCAGCAGCGGCGCGAACGCCGGGCCGCGGTGCTTCATCATCTCCGCGCCGATCTTCGACGACCCCGCCACCACGACGAAGCCGGCGAGCGCGCCGGCGCCGGCGTGGCGCAGGTAGTCGAGCGTCACGATGGTGCCGTAGGACCAGCCGACCACCACCGGCCGCTCGAGGCCGAGCGCCTCGATCACCGCGGCGACGTCGGCCGCCCAGAGTGCACCGTCGCCATAGCCCTCGGCGGGCTTGTCGGAGCGGCCGTGGCCGCGCAGGTCGAAGCGGACGAGCCGGTGGGCGGCGAGGCGGCCGTCGTCGAACTGTCGCCGGAACGCGAGGCGGCATTGGCTGAAGCCGTGCAGGAACAGGATCGGCGGTCCGTCCGGATCGCCCGCCTCCTCGACGTGCAGGCCACAGCCACCGCCCCCGATCACCCTGTGCGTCCGCATCGAGCCTCGCCTGGTTCGCATCGTCCGCCACAATAGCGACTTGGTGTGGCGCGCATCGTCAAGCGGTCGATGCGTCCGGCCGGGTGCGAGCGTTGCGTTTTCCGTGCCCCGGCCTAATGTCCGCCCGCGGTGCGCGATCGGGGGCGGTCGGCGGACCGGCTCATTCCGTGCCGCCGGCGGCGGCATGACCATCCCAGGAGCTTTCCTCCATGAAGATCGCACTCTTGGCGGCCTCTCTCGGGCTCGCCGTCGCCTCATCGTCGGCGTTCGCCCAGGACGCCGCGCCCGCGCCCGCACCCGCGCCGCAGGGCGGCCCGCCGATTGAGCTGATGTTCGTGCAGCAGGCCGACGGCATGACGTTCGACGGCGACCGCACGCTGACGCTCACCGGCGTCGCGCCGGCCACCACCTTCTTCTCCGACCGGCCGCAGCGCATCGTCGGCCACATCAACCAGGACCACTTCGTCAAGCTGTGGGGCGCCGAGAAGGACGGCTTCAAGGCCGATCCGCCGAACGCGGCGCTGTCGCTCGTCAACGACAACGGCCAGCCGATCGTCATCGAGATCGAGGACGTCGAGGCGGCCTCGGCCGATTCGCTCACCTACACGATCAACGTGCTCGAGGGCACGCTGCCGGCGACCGGGGGCGCGGTGGCGCTGTTCATCGACCCGTGGGTGGCGCACGGCGGCGGCTGGGGCGGTGGCTGGCACGACGGCGGCGGCTGGGGCTATCGCGGCCCGGGCTGGGGCGGCGTGGCGGCCGGTGCGGCGATCGGCGCCGCGGCGGGCGTGGCGATCGGCGCCGCGGCGGCCTCGCCGCCGGTGGTCTACGCCCCGCCGCCACCGGTCAACTGCGCCTACAGCCCCTACTACAACCAGCCGGTGTGCAAGGGCGTGCTGTACTGAGGCGGATGCGTGGGGGAGGGCAGCGTCGCTGCGGCCTCCCCCTTCACCGTCGTCATCCCGGACAAGGGAGGCGCAGCCGAGCGCTGAGCCGGCAACTGTGTCGTCGTGGCGGTCAGGCCTGGAAGACGGTGTCATTGCGGATGATGGCGTTTGCGGTGACGAGAAGCTTCCTGGCGACGGCGATGAGGGCGAGCTTCGGCGGCTTTCCGGCG
>JAESGV010000674.1_pt1 | contig 14799 bp, 7 predicted proteins | sample 9269781 | NCBI WGS metagenome assembly JAESGV01 (sample SAMN15741586, study PRJNA653496) | algae metagenome | isolation source: Tildeniella torsiva UHER 1998/13D and co-occurring heterotrophs from... | place: Slovakia: Slovak Paradise National Park, Hrabusice, Kosice Region | collected 2000-01-01 | reverse complement strand
GAATGGCAAGCAACTATCAACACGCTTCGTCTTCAGATTCATCAGGTGATGACAAGAAAAAGAAGAAACGTACGAAACGACCAAAAAAGAAAAAAGTTCCACCAGTAGTCAACAGTCCAGACAGTGTTGACAAAACTCGTTCAGAGAATGTTCAAAAGCACTTGGAAGCTCTAAAGAAAGAAATGGGAGACCAATGGTTACTCATTTTGAGTGGAAGTGAATATGGTCGCGATGCTAGTGATGAGGAGCTCAGTGGCTCGCTCAGTAAGTCACCAGAGATATCAAATGGAGACGAGGTACCAACTATTCATGTCAACAATAGATCTCAACCGTTAAACTCTGCCAAACCAACAGGTGACGTTGTTGATGTAGAAGAAGAGAAACGCATGCAAGAGGTTGCCCTGCTACGTAACAAACGTCTTAAAGAACAAAGACAAAAGGCATTACTACAACTCGAACTAGATAGCCCTATTAACATACCAAAGTCAGATCCATTTGGTGATGCTCTACAACGTAAACCAATCGATCGTAGTTCCTCAACGGTAACATCACCAAAGGGCAAGTACTCGTCTTCACCTGATACTCAATCACCACTCGCTGAGAAAGGACTAACTCGCACTCGTAGAAATAACATCATAAATCGTAACGATCTTGATGACGTTGCTCGAGCGTCACTACCAAATAATCCAAAATCAAAAGGAGAGTTGGCTCAACAACTCCAACAAATACTCAAGAAGAACGATCATGATTTATCTGAGAGAGAACGAAAGACAACACTAACGAGAGAACGCGGACGTGTTGTTAGAGGTCCTCAAGGCCCTCAAATCGTCACTCCTCCAAAATCAAAACCTAGAAAAATTTCCATTTCCGATGACGAAGATGAAAAGCCAAAGAAGAGTGACGAAAGTATTTTAGAAGATTTATTACGTGACGACGACGATCTTGAACTTCCAAAAGATGTGTTAATGGTCAAATTATTGAGTCCATCAGCCAAACTCAACTTGGATGATATTTTAAGTAAAAGTGACGATGAGGGAGAATCGCACCTAGAGTTGGCGACTTCATTCGAAGATAAGAATATTATTCACGCGTTGATCACACCAGTCACACCAGGAAATACACCATTCCCATCAAAGACAAAGAATTTGGACTATATTGTTGAAAAGAATGCAAAATCGGTTCGAGATGGTGCTAGTGACTCGTGTCCATGCTCTATTCGTTTCAATTTAATATCAGTTCGATCACCAATATCTCGTGGCATCAGCATCCAAATTTCACAAGTGGTCAAAGACGGCACGCCAAGGCTATTGTACATGTACGAACTATGTGAACCCATGAAAAACGTGGCAAGCGATGTCATTCCAGACATCGAGTCAGGACCATCGGGATGTTTTGTTGATGGTGACAAACTTGCTAAACTATGCATAGAAGGTGTAACAACAGATGTCATCAACTATTATTTTGAGCAAACTCAAGATGTTGAACCATTCTTGAGCCACGCTTTAACAGTTATCGAATCATACTACAAGACAAATAGTATTGACTTTTTCGGTGAACTTTTAGCTGAGGATATGAACTCTAGTTTAACAGAAAAGGACACCGTCAAACTTTTCACATGGTCCAAAGGATCTACAGCGGATGCTATGGCAAAGACGGTGGTCAAACTACCACCAAAAGAACGCGTACGACGATACTCTGCAAAGAGAAATCCAGCAGCGATATTGCACTACTCGGTCCAACCATTCTATCAAAATATTATGAACGATAACGAGCATCTAAAGAAATTTAATTGCGACAAGCAGAGACCAAACGTTTCATTGATTGTGAATGGAGAAGCGAATTGGTTGCTACATTGCTCTATGCACGTGTTCCAATCAACAGAAACGGAGCGACTCATGCACGTCATTTATTCCAATTTTGTTGTTGCCTCCAATCAACCAAACGTTCCATCACAAGAGTGGTCAGTAGCCATCGTGTTATCAAATCGATTCTTCTACTTGCTTCAAGATTGTAATTACAAGCTGGAAGGGTTAGAACCACCACCGGTGAATCGCGTACTTCCCATGTTGGTCAAACAACCACTCGATTTACTACAAAAGATTCATATTTCATACGACGAGCAAGAGTTACGACTAGATTTTAGTAATGGAACAACATATTTGCTTTTGACTCGTTGCAAAGCTGTAACAAAACATATTATTCAAGGTTACATTGATGCCATGATTATTGCAGAGTATGTAGTCGCGTTATCTGCACTCGAGATTGTAACATACCAAACTCAACACAGAAATGTACTTTTGGAAAGCATTGGCGCCGCATCAGCTGATGAATCATCAAGTTCACTTTTAACGTCATCTATACGAGGAGATCAAATTCGAGCGTATGGACAGGCGTTCTGGAAACGACAAGAAGGATATGACTACCCATCCAACGCAGCCATTCACTCTCACGCTTTCCCATCTACAACTTATTTATCAACTATTCCCGCCAACACACCTAAAAAGAGACGTGTAATATCAGGTCCTCCACTTACACCAATCTCACTGTTACTATCTGCCGATAACATTTATTTATGCCAAGAAAACAAACTTTATGATTGGCCACAATCCATGCTCGCAAAATCGTACAATACAACTGTATTCGCGAAACGATCACTGAGTGAAATTACTCATGTGGAACGCTCACCTACAAATGAACTAGAGTTGATTATTGTATTCGGAGAAGGTTTACTAGAAGATTCGCTCGAAGAAGAAACAAGTAACGCAAATAGCAAACCTAAAGCAGATCGTTGGATACTCGTTACACAAGATGTCGCAACTCGGGATGAACTGATTCTTAAGATTGGACAATTGTGGTCACTAGTATATCAAGTTAACATGGAAGTTACAGATGGTGGCACGCCCGTCAAAACACTTCGAAAGTTCATCGAACCTAATGAAAATAAGAAACGCACTGTTACAATATCAGGAGCAAGAGGCCGCTCTCGTGCTGTCGTCACTGATAGTTCACCACCTACACCTGTACGTGCTTCAAGTGTTCCAACTTCACCTTCCATTTCAATAACACCAGAAAAGCCACTAAAAACAGAAGATGTTGTCGATGGTGACTATGATGAGAATTTGATCAAAGAAATGCAAAAACGTAGAGCAAGTAGCAGAGGTTCACAAAAGGGAACACAAATTATTGTTAGCTCAGAACGCAAACAAAGTTTGGAGTCTAGTGAGAAACCACCACTTGTGCCAAAACCTGTTACTGAAGAATACGACAAAACAGTTGTGGAAAAAGATGATGCCGAGTTTAATGAGCAACTAATTAGAGATATTCAAAGTAGAAGAGCACGTGGAACAACACAACGAAGAACTCATGTTGTTGTACCTGGAAAGCAAGCTTTACCACCTGTCGCAGAAACACCAATTGAACAACCAAAAGCAGTAACACCACGAAGTAATTCTAGTGGAACTACACAACACGTTCAAGAGCCAGTTGAGCATGTAAAACCACAAGTTGACCAAAGACGTAATTCTGGTGGTGCAGTACAAGAACCACATGCCTCGATCGAAAACATTGATATTGACGATGAGAGTAAGATTCGTGACATTCAGAGCAGAAGAGTAAGAGGAACAAGAAAAGCAACACAAATTGTAATTCCAGAGAAACGTAAGAGTGTAGAATTGACTGCAAAACAAGTCGTTGAATCAGTACCACAAGAAGTTGTTCCAACTACAAGCTCAAGAAACAATTCTGCAGAGCAAGTGCAACCAGTTGTCGAAATAGAACAACCAACAGTAACACCAAGAAGAAACTCTGGTGGAGTAACACAAACTGTTCCAGAACCAATCTCGACATCCATTGACAATATTGATCTCGATGATGAAAGCAAAATTCGTGATATCCAAAGTAGACGAGTAAGGGGTACTAGAAGAGCAACACAAATTGTTGTTCCAGAGAATCCAACACAAGATCAACCCATACCAGCAGTAACAACAACTGCTCCTGTTGAAACGATAGAACCATCAAGACCAACAATCGTTAACAGAAGTAATTCTGGTGGTGTTATCACTCAACCATCCATTGCTGAACGTCGCCGTAGTTTGGACGTTTCAAAACTTGCTGATTCAATCACAGTAACAGCACCTACTGAACCAATCACTGTAGCAAACGCAGTAGAGCAGATTCTTTCTGGCGAAATGGATGATGCTAAAATTAGAGAAATGCAACTACGAAGAACAGGTTCAAGATTGATACGACGACCTGCGTTTAACGTTAGTGAGAGAAGTAGAAGTCTCGGTTCTGTAGCCAAACCAGAACTTGGTGCTAATGTTCTTCAACCACTTGTCATGCCAACTGCTCCCAAAGTAGAAGCTAAAGTTATCGAACCAAAAGAAGAACCTATTGTTACGCAAGTAGAGGTGCCAAAAGAAGAAGCAAAAGAGGCTTTAAGACGAAGATTAGGTTCCGTAGTTATTAAGCGACCACCAAAAGCTGTTAAACCAGAAGCACCAATTGAGAAACCTTCAGAAATTCAAGATATTGTTACTGATGCGATAGAATCCAGTGCCACTGCGATGATGTTATCAGATGAAAAGATCAAAGAAATTCAAAATAGAAAGTTAGGTTCACGAATAGTGATAAAGAAGCCACCAACAACTGTAGATAGAAGTCAGAGTGTACTTGAAAGACCAGCAACAAATGATGAGGAAGGCTCACACGCACCACTGAAAAGAACAAGAGGCACTATTCTTGTACCTGGCAGAAAATCTACCAAATAATGTAAACTATTAACAAAATTTTCACGCAAGTGATAAATTATTTGATATTACACAAGTATCAGCAAAGTAACCCTGTACCATACTTCTGCGTAACTTCAAATAAAAATTATGTAACGTATCAGTGTCAGATTTGTGCGTAATATAAAACAATGCATGCTGATTACCTACAGCCATGCAAATGTTATGAAATTTAGAATCAGGCCGAAATGGCAATTGAATCTTTGTTAACAAATCCTGCTCGCACACATATAACTCATACTCAGTCGTGAGAAACACTTCTAATCTCAATAGTCTAGCCACACTCTTCACACGAAACGAAATGCTCCTTTCTGTGATAGTATCACCATAGCGCTGAAACCAAAACACTTTTCCACTTTCTAATGTTTGTTAGATGCAGAAAATTACTTACTAGTGAGCGCTGCTTGATCAGAAATTTCCACGAATGGATCGCCTTCCGGATGACAAAGCTTTGTGAACTGACTGATAGACACGCCATCTTGGGAAAACGAATACTTTTGAATATGGCCATCGTCTATCGCTGTCAGTGAATACTTTTTACTTACACGTAAGCATAGCATATGGGATGATCTGCTTTGCAAAGTGTTGAGGTAGTTTCATTTGTAAAAGCGGTGTGCCATACTCGTTTAGTTTTCCAAGGTCCTTGTAGTACATATATCCGTCATCTTTTAGGTGTTAGTTGACTAGTCTGCCACAAACCTCCAAGTAGAACGATTGAATAGTATGTTGCTGCAAATTGAGAGAATTTGGGATGGTTTTTGGTAACAACAACTGGGCCTATATCAATGTTAACGAAGGTGCCGTATTGTGATACTCTTCCAGCGAAATAAATTGAACCATCGTCTGTACACCAGACCGATCCATATTCGAAGGCAAAGCATTTGGTAACACGTAAGTTCAAATCGGTAAAGAACCTAATTCTTGTTGGCTCAGAAACAATAAATGCGTCTCCCGCACCGAGGGCTAATCTATTGGAAGAATTGCTTCCTGCTCCGTAACAAACACCGTAGTTCGTCAAAAACAATGTATGTGTTGGGTAAGAAGCAGTTGAGATCGACGCAATTTGAAAGGGTGCAAAAAATGATGTTTGTTCGTCTTGCTCTGCATCATCTTGAATGCCAAAAAGAAATGATGTGCCAGTGTCTGCTTGCGTAAGTAATGGTGTTACTTCGTATTTTCTTGCCTCTGGCAGTCCCAATACGCATTTGTCATTCTCACCATAACAATAGACTGTGCAGTTAGACATGTTTGATGTTTTGGTTGTCTGCAATTACAAACTAGCATACCATGCAAACCTCGCCACAGAGAACAGCTTGAGAACTCGGTGGAAATCAGCGTATTTTGATTGATCTCTATACTCCAAAGTGTGGCAACCGGGCGAGGTTTGATGGTAGTACAACACTTAGTTTAATGAAAGATCATTTGCAGTTATTTCAACATCCTTAAAGTATCCTTGTACTACACACCTTCTCAGCTTCAAGTAAAAGTTATGTACTGTATCAGTGTTAGCTCTGTGGGTTACATAAAAGAAAGCATGGTTTCTTCCTATTGCAACGCAAGTGTTATGATATTTGTGATCAGGTCTAATTGGTAATTGTATCTTCTTATAAACGTTTTTCTCTTTCACGTACAACTCATCATCAGTAGAAATGTAAGCCTCTAAATCGTGCGAATGCATTATCTCCTTAATAGAAAGAGGTATCGAAACTCTTGTTAGCTCTGCATTGCTGCCCCAACGGTTATATGTAAACAGATTTCCACTCTCTTAATTTGTTAGACTGAAACACAACATACTAGTAAGTGCCTCTCTAGTCGTTATTACTTGAAATGGATCGCCTTCAGGATGGCAAATCTTTGGATATTGAGTCAAATTAAAGGTTTCGCCGCTGAATAAGAATCTGTGAATGTCTCCATCGTCTCAATGATTAGCTTAATTACCAAACTTACGTCCTAGGAAACAATAGGAATCCAGTTGCTTGATAAAATTTTGTGGTAGATCAACTATCTTAAATGGCGTATCGTATTCGTTCATTTTAGCCAAATCTTTGTAGTACAAGAACCCATCATCTTAATGTAAGCGAATTTCAGTGAATTTACCTCCTTGAAACAGTATAGAGTAATATAGTGCAGCAATGCGTGAGAACTTGGGATGATTCTTCGTTATCCGAACTGGTCCTACATCTATATTTGCGCCAAAGTTGTTTTCTGATATTCTTCCTGCAAAATAGACTGCACCATCTTCGGTACACCAAAGTGACCCGTACTCTACTGCGAAACATTTTGTCACACGTAAATTCAGATCTGTAAAGAATGTAATTCTCGTGGGTTCAGCAACAACAAAACTGTCTCCTGAGCCTAGTGCCAATCTGTTCGAAGCGTTACTTCCTGCGCCATAACAAACACCATATGTTGTTAGAAATAGCGAATGTGTTTGTGATGTTGAAATACTCGCAATTTGAAATGGTGAAAAGAACGATGTTTGTTCCTCTTGCTCTGCATCATCTTGAATGCCAAAAATGAACGACGCACCAGCATCTGGCTGAGTTAAAAGCGGTGTTAGGTCATAATTTCCTGCTTCAGGTAGTCCTAGCACGCATTTATCGTTCTCTCCATAACAGTAGACCGTGCAAAGTGACATTTGTTTGCTAGAGTTGTCTGCAAGCATTACAACACTTCTGCACTAACGTCTTCATCTTTAAGCGTATTTGGATAATGAAAACTTCTACTAAATCGCTTAACATGCTGTTAGTTGAGCTGACACAGTGTGCAGGATTATAACTATGGCATATTGTAAAGCGAGTTCTGTGACAAATGACATCGCGTCATCCGTGCTCATTACTAGTACTGGGCTGTGTTGTGACTCTGTTACTCTCTGCAGTGCACTCCCAAGTTTCGTGGTCACCATGTAGTACAATAGCGTACCCATATCCATTCTCTACTGTTGTCGCTCCCAAAATCACAACCGAGTGTACCAACACTGACACGTGGAACGGAGAAAAAATACTATTTGCTAAGAGATATAAAGCAGAACAATCACTAGGAACTGTGTTCGTCTTTGGCAATGCAATGGTACGATTAAAAACATGCTAACTCTTGTAGACATCAAATCTATTACGTTCAGAAATGGTTGCAATACAACTGTATCAAGCATTAGGACAATCTTACGATATAGTTTTACCTTACACTGATAGTAAAGAATTTGAAACAATAGTTTCGCGCTCAATCCAACTGGTACGCGCAATTCGAACAAACACAGTAAATCACGCACATGGAACACGTTTTGGAGGTGCAGTAGTCGACCGTATCACGCAAGTCGAACCAACACTATTTTCTTCAGTCACACTCGATAGTCCCTGCTTTGGAACCAATTGTGATTTTAACAGGTCTTTATCGCAGTTCAACGATGCTATTTATTACGTTATTGAGAAATGCAAGCAAAGCAAAGGCATATGTGGAGAAAAAATCAGACAAGAATTAAATACAACACAAGATAACCTATCACCAGAATCGTGCACAGATGCGAACGATATGGCTGACCCAATGATGCTTTTCGAACCATACATGCGACCAATGTACTTTGTACTATTGTATCGTTCTATTCGTTGCAATGTTGATGACAGAAAAGCACTGAAAAAGATTTTAACAGAAATGGGTAATCCATACAATACTGAAAGAAGAGTAGATTACGATCGTTTTGCTCGTGGACTCAAATACAATACAACTGCCACCTCAAGTTGTGGATATGCAACAAATAACTATAACGGATCGATACTGATTCTGGATGTTACGCAAAGTCCACTGATGTCGTATACATGTATGATTGATTACGCAGGACAATTCGAAAACGGAAGACACATTCGATTCCCAGGCGAAATTGGATTTGTACTTTCTCCCTATAACCCAGTGGCTGAAAACTTTACAGTTTCCAACTGTGGGTTTGATATAATCGTACAGTTCATCAAGAATCCAAACGTTGCAACGTTGAATATTTCTTGTATGGACACCGTGAAATCATACTCGACAGAAGTACACCCATTGATGAATAGTTTCTTTGGAGTTGACAATGTGTATGAGCAACCACTCTTAGGTAACGAGAATATTGCTATATCTGTGTTGTTCATCATAGTGAACATTGTCGCACTAGTACTGGCTTTTACTACTGCTATTCTAGTAATTTTATTCAGGAAAGAACAGCCAGTTCGCTCACGTGGATTCACTCCTTATTTTGGACTCATTGCTGCAATGTTTACGTCAGCGTTGTTCGTTGCAGAAACGATACAACAACTGTACTATATCTATCCTCATACAAATCCATGGACAGAAACCATTAGTGGTGTACTAGACAAGTTATTAGTCGCACTACAAGCAATTCAGTTGCTACGCTACTTGATCATGAAACGAGTATATGCACGATATGCTCTTGGACAACACTACAACACTAGATTGTTCAAAGTGTTAACATCAAGAATTACTGCTGGTATTGTAACGCTTATTGTAATTGTTGTATACTTGATACCAAGTATCGTAGTAGTTTCACTGGAACTCTCCAAGGCACTACGTGCGAAAGAGTCAGCACCAGAATCGCTGAAAAGTCTTATCGCTACAGAAATTCCAACATCTGCTGTACTGTCGTGCATTGTTGTACCAGTACTCATACTGGTGTTTGTAGATATCTGGTATAGCGCCAAATGCAACATTAGAAGATACTTTACTGTTGGTGATCCATTGTACTTTACATGGGAAGCTGCTGTGTTTGTACCAGCAGTGTTCTTTGTCAACATGCAATCCATATTTTTGTACATCGAGTATGATCAGAAATTAGCACCATTTGTGTTTGCTGATCAGTGGCTTTCAGGTCCATTAACTTTTTCTGGTGTGCATCTTACAGGAATTATCATGTCCGTTCTATACGTCTATTTTGTCATTCCAACGTTTGGTGGTATCGCAGTTACAATTGTATTACTAAGAAAACTACGAGGAAAAGATAAAAACAAGAAACAAGATCATGCACTTGATATCTCGTTAATTAACGATATTGACGATGGTGAACTCATGTACGCGACGATAGAAGATCCAGAAGGTTATCAAGTCTTTTTTGATTACGCCAAGCAAGAGTTTAGTTTGGAAAACTTGTTGGCTTTTTCAACGCTGAATCAAATATTGGAGGCAATGGAGGAAGAAAGAGAAGATGCGATGGATTTGGCAATTGCGTTCCAAAACAAGTTTTTGAAAGAAGATAGTTTAACAGAACTCAATGTTGTTGCCATGAATAAGAGTAGATACAATAACATGCTTCATAGTGGTGTTCTAGATAAAGATATCATAGTGATCATACGATCAGAAATAGAGGGAAATTTACTGGATACGTTTGATAGACTGCTGCATACAGTAGAGTACAAGACGTATTGGAACAGTAAAAAGAAGGAAGGTGTTGCTCATTACGTATCAGAGAACATGAAGTAGATTTAATGCTACTAGAATGTGACCATGTTGAGCGTAGTGGTCAAAAGTCACTCGCTATTTCATAAACTGATATTGCGCAAGTTTTCTCGCTATATTTGATACGTTACCTTTTGCATTTTTCTTGCCATTTTTTCGACATCAGTCGCAGATTCTTTTTCTTGTTTTATCAACTCCTGAGTTTCAGCAACTAATCGTTCTAGCGTTTTCACTTTTCGATTTACTACATCTGTCATATGTTTGGTTCTATTCAGTGACAATGAGCGTTTTGCATCGGCAAGTGCATGCTCGTATGACATTGATAAGTGTTTCAACTGTTGCAATCGTTGTTTGTTGTTCGAACTGTAAACATCAACTTGCGTCATGTATTCTTTCTTCTCAGATTCGAGAGCTTTCTGCTTTTGATCTTGTTCTTTCTTGAATTCATTAACCTGCTGTTGTACATAACTAATAGCTTTGGAGTCTGATTGAACTTTTTGTTTCTTATCGTGTAGTATTTGCTCCAATCGATTTGTTTTGTGGTCAGATTCTGTGTTATGCTTGTCGATGTGTCGATAGTTTTCTTTTGCTGTAGATGCTCTGCCTTCCGGAGCTGAGTGATTATCAATAAATAGAAACGATTTGGTTTTTTCGATATCTGCTTTCATTTCATTGAACTCTGTTTCTTTCGCGTTTAGTAACATTATCAATTGGACATGTTGTGCTTCCAGATTCTTCTTTTGTTTTGATTGTGGTTCTGAGTCAAAGTTTCTTATTTCTTTCTCCACACGAAATATTCTTCTTCGTAGTTCCAATATGTCGTCGCATACTTGGTCTATTTGAGAGTCTGGTCTGGATGGAACTTTTGGATCCCTAAATATACCAGCTATTGGTATATCTTGAGCTAGCATCAGCTCGTCATAATCAAAACCAGTTGAATCCTTTATGACATTCTTCATCTTGTCTACAATCGCAGACCCTGTCATGTTAGCGAATCGCTTTCGGTCTACTGGTGGTGTTTCCATCGTCTTACAAAAACATTAATAAAAGTTAAATATTTATTGAGTATCCTCCATTGGAGTGATTCTAAACCATTCAAGCACCTTATGTTGACCATCAGTCATTCTCACTACAGCAATCTTTTCTGTTTCTTCGGAACTGACCATTTGACCAACCATTCCACGGTATTCACCCTTGACAACCATAACCTTAGCTCCCTTTTCAGGTACTGCAGTTTGTAGTTTGTCAATGTCTACATTCACGGTAATTGTATCATCTTGGTCTTGCATTTCCAACTCGAGTGTAACTTTTCCATTATCGATAGATCGAACGATACCTCTAAAGCCGTGATAGCTGCTTGATTCATCTTCAATAGAAACAATAAGTCCTTTCTTGACCCAGTTACTGTCATTTTGTGCATTCATTGGAGCACCTCCCATCATCATGTGACCACCAGTGTGAGCACCGCCGTATGGTGTTGTGTAAACACCAGGTGTCATTGGCATACCCATGTGGTGCATACCAGGTGTTGTTGGTGGTAAACCAGGAGTAGTTGGAGGCATGAACTGACCAGGTGTAATTGGTGTTTGAGGACCTTGGTGCATCATACCTGGAGTACGTGGCGTTTGGGCAGAATATGAGTCACCTCCTGGTGTATTGATTGAAGTCATTGGTGTGTTAACAGATTGACGACCACCACGTGGGTTGTACCCAACTCCTGGAGTCGTTGGTACATAGGCACCAGGTGTCGTTGGTGGGTATGAAACTCCAGGTGTTGTTGGTGGATATGAGATACCTGGTGTTGTTGGTGGGTATGAAACACCTCCTGGCGTAGTTGGTGGGTAAGATACTCCTCCAGGTGTGGTTGGTGGATATGACACTCCTCCAGGTGTGGTTGGTGGATAAGATACTCCTCCTGGTGTTGTAGGTGGATATGAAATGCCTCCAGGTGTAGTTGGTGGATGTGAGTATGGTGTTTCTGCATGGTAGGGTCCTGGTGTTTGCGATGGGTACGAAGAGTAGCCACCAGGTGTAGGTGCACCAGGAGTAAACGGTGTGTATGGTGCTGATTGAGTGTGATCGTGTGGAGTATAAGACGATGGTACTCCAGGTGTGGTTACAGGAGCATAACTGCTTGTTGGTGGTGCATGATGATCACTGTCCATGTACTCTCTGGAACTCTGTACTGAGGGAGTCATTGGTTGACGTGGATTCCATGGATCATGAGCAGAAGGTGTACGAGGTGTTTCTGCATATGGTGTTTCACTACCTGGAGGTCTAAGAGGCGTCTCATTACCAAGTTCACCACGAACAGGTGTACGTGCTCCACTGTCCCAGTTATTTCTAGGACCTTGATTTGAGCTACTAGTTGTTGCTCCAACATCCTTAAGAGCGTTGATATCAACGGAGATTGTCTTCATGTGACTGTGAAGTTCGACACGAGCTTGAACGTCCGTCACGTCCTTGACAATACCAAGATAATTCTTGTAGGGACCTTTTGTTATGCGGACAGTCTTGTTCAACATTGGATGGTTACTTCTCTTACGGTAGATGAAACCACGATTCTTGGCTTGTGGTGGTCTCATCTGGTCACCCTTGACACCAACACCACGAAGCTCACATTGTTTTGCTCTCAGTACAAATATACCTCCGTTTTCCAAAAGATCACGAGCATGACAGAACAAAAAGATTCTGAAAATCTGCTTGACAATGGCTTCTCTTCCCTTTAGGTTGCCGTCTATTACACGAATAGTGTCGTTGACTCCAACAAGTTGGTTGTTCTTCTCGGGAACCTTGTAACCCTCGGCTGTATTTCTTTTTGGACCTACTTCTTGTACGGAAACAGTCTTAATTACACCGTTATTGTCCAAGATGTGGAATGTTTCTTTCTCTACCTTTGTGATGACACCCATTGTAGTGGCATCGATCTTGACCATGTCGTGTAGTGAGTAGTTACCGATTGATGTTTCCGTTGATGTTGCTTCACTTGATTCTTGAATGTCTGAAATGAAAGCTTTCATTTCTTTCTTTTTGACGTCACTGTATAGAACAACAGTACTATCGTCTTCGTCCATGATACGCACAATGTAGCCGTTCTCGCCCTCGTACTTGCCAGAAATTACCCGAACAAACGTACCAACATCAAAATGCTTCTGAAGTTGACTGCTTGGGAACTGTAGAGCTTGTTGGCTCAATGTTTCATGCTTGGGAATGATGGTGACGATTCCATTGTCTGGATTGAAAGATGCAACTACACCCATCATATACTTGAGATCACCTTCTGTTACTTTTACCAAGTCACCCTTCTTGAAGTGGACAGGTCTCTTGATACTAGCAGCCAAACTAGAAACATTCGTTTCGGAAAGTGCATCCAAGGCGGATCTTCCACCATCATCAGCTCTAACATTGAATCGGCGTAGCTCTTCCAACGATGGAATAACATTCTTGATATCTAAACTCTTGAAGTTGACTCTCTTGAATAAATACCCATCACAGAATCTCTTGTTGTTAAATACGGTAAACTTCAATCGTAGGCGACCGTCTTTTTGAGTAGAGAGTTCTCCATTTTGGGCTTTGATATCTTCTTCATTAAACATTCTTTGTGGTGGGACGAATGTAACCTTTCCGAATGGTTTTTCTGGTTCATTAAGGTTATTGTAGTCCAATCTAGGTACCAACTTGATTGTTGCAAATTGTTGAGCTTCTTCTACATCAAAAACTTCTGCGATGTCTCCCTTGTAGACACCTCTTTTGACGCGAACCCAATCGCCCTTCTTCAAAGTGGATTGTTTCTTTCCGACTCGTAAAACTTCAGGCATTTCACCTAGTGGAATGAGCTTAATACCAGTCTCATACACTAGTCCGTGTAATCCTGCAACTGCGCTCTTGACATGACTTTCTTTAAACGCTTCGACGTAGATATGGCCCTTAAATCCTTCTACACACAACGCGCTTGTGATTTGTAGTTTTGTTTGTGTTTGTTCGAGGTTGAAGAACTTTTGCATAATAGTTAAAACAGCCAATCGTTCTTTTCCGTGTTTGCATTTGACGAGGAACAGTTTTGGGTCTTTGACTGTTGGATATTGTGTTTGATGTCTAGTGTGGTTTGCCATTGGACCTCCCAAACGAGAACTTGACATTCCGACGCTATCAAAACCTTCGTCGTCGTCATCAACATCCTCGTCGTACGCGCCAATTGTACGGTCATCGTCTGTGCTAGCATATCTTTGTGCTAGATTATTTAAATAATCTTCAGACCTTCCACGTGCTGACGGTATCGAGTCCATTTTTGCTTTGAGTTTTGCCAACTCTCTTTCATCGCTAGATCGTTTATGCGGGTCTCCATATGCGTCACCTTCGTCGATAAAACCGGCCATATCTGGATCATCTTCGTCGTCATAGTGTCCATCATCGTCGTCGTCCTCTTCTGCCTCCAACGCTACGAACTGTGATCCTCCACCATCATGGTCTGTCTTCCTCCTCTTTGAACTTCTTTCTTCTTCTTCTTCGCTGTCATAGTGGTCTTCGTCGTCGCTGTCTGCCATGGTCCGTGTCTTTTTCTAACAAAGTTGCC
>JAESGV010000673.1_pt1 | contig 14810 bp, 9 predicted proteins | sample 9269781 | NCBI WGS metagenome assembly JAESGV01 (sample SAMN15741586, study PRJNA653496) | algae metagenome | isolation source: Tildeniella torsiva UHER 1998/13D and co-occurring heterotrophs from... | place: Slovakia: Slovak Paradise National Park, Hrabusice, Kosice Region | collected 2000-01-01 | reverse complement strand
TCTCCAAGTTGGCTGGTCAATTCCTCGAAACTGATACAGATGTGTTCCGTCAATACTTGTGCTGCCTAAAACACAAGAGCAGACAAGTCACACGCAAGGAAGAGTCAGAAACAGCAGATACAGTCAATGTAGGTGGTCCATTGAGCGGAGAACTAGCCAACGTTATTGAAGTTGATTTCTACGTCAACAAAGATATGATTCACATTGGCGATTTTAAACCACACAAACACTATGGTGAATGGTTTGTGTATCATATCCATAAATTTGAATCAATCATTGATAACCTAGAAAAATAAACAATTTAAGTTATTGCATCAATTACAGAATGTAAGCTTCAATGTTTCTGTTGAAAACTCATCTGATTCTTAAATGAGGTACACTTTCACACTGCTGAGAATAGCACGCCACAACACCAAAACTGTAGCTGCAAACGAACTGTATTTCTGTTCTTTAGACCTTTTTCAATTTGTAAAGTTCTAGTTGACGACAGTTCTTTGAAGTCAACACGACATGACTGAACCAAGTACTCGACTGACTTCTATATTCGTACCACCGCGTAGTCCCTCGTTGGGAAAGAAGCCAAAACGTGGCAGCTCAAAGTCAAATCTACTGCGACCAACAAACATTAATCTCCCCACACAATTGGATACACCAAAATACCAGTAACGTAGTCGTAACATTTATTGTTCTAACGCACGTGCTTCTAGGTCACCAAGTGGAAGGTTTATTTTGGATGATTTGCATAAAGTTGGAACAAATGGCATAGAAAAACTACCAAACAGTCGTACGACGGAAGGCGATGCATCAACAATAGTGAAAATAACACCAGAGTTAAATAGTCAGAAACCAGAATGCAAAATAGAGTTTGAGGATTTGGATATTAGTAAAGAAGCGCTTGGCTCTGGCACCAGCGCAAGCGTTCACAAATGTATACACACTCCAACTGGTAGACAATACGCTCTGAAAGAAATCAGTAAGTATCTGACACTCGTAGTTAACACATTCTAGTTTTGGACAGTAGTTGCGATAACGGACTCCATAAAGTCATTGTAGCAGAATTCAAAGCGTTAAAAGATACAGAACAGTGTCCGTACATTATAACAATGTTTGATGCTTTTCATAGAGAAGGATCGTTACATATTTTACTCGAGTTTATGGACTGTGGAAGTTTATCCGATGTTGTCAAAGATGCTGGAAAAATACCAGAACAAATCCTTTCGCACATATCGCATCAACTTATTGTCGGTTTGAGACACTTACACGAACGAAATATTATACATAGAGATATTAAACCAGAAGTATGTACAAAATAATTGAAAACTAACAAGGGTAGAACATTCTAGTCAACAGCAGTGGTGTTTGTAAATTGGCAGATTTTGGAATGGCAGGAACTTCTGTAAATGGAGGAAGACGTATATTTTCTACCTATCAAGGAACAGCATGCTATATGTCACCGGAGCGTATAAAGGGTGAGGAGCACAGTTTCGACAGTGATATTTGGAGTTTGGGGTTGTCAGTAGCAGAACTAGCGTTGGGAAAGTTACCACAGATTAGTAATATTTGGGATTTGATGATTGAAAAATCAGAAGAGGCGACTAGATGCTTTGATTTTGGAGTGGATTTACCAGAACATGATTATTCACAGGAACTACGCGATTTTGTAGAGGCGTGCATGAAAGTTAACCCAAATGATAGAGCAAAAGCAACAGAACTATTGGAACACGCTTTTATCAAGAAATACAAACAAGATGGAGCAACAGGATCAGATAACATTAATATTTGGCTAAAATTGTTCAGGAAAAAGAAGAAAAAGAAATCGAGTGAAAAGAAGAAAAAACCAAAAGAAACTGGTCCTGTGATCATGTCTACAAACAGAAACAAGATCATTGATTATAATAATTAAAATTGTACAGTATTTATTAGTAAAAGTATCAGTAGTATCCAATTCGGTGAGATGAACGAACAATTACTGATGCGTAGCCAGTAAGAACGATAGAATCTACTTGTGAAATATCCTTCTCGCGTGACGTATGGATTGGACGTGTTAAACTTGTAGGTGTAACCAGTCCAATTTGGTTTGTAGAATTTTCTACATTTGCTTTGTGGATTGACAGAGTATGTTAGATTCAATCGCCCACGTACGACCCATTTATCTTCCAGTGTAAGTGGATAGAGTGCACTTTCGGCTTGTCCACATGCTAGTCTCCACCGTAACTTGTATATAGCTTCGTAGGTATGCATCCACTCTGAAATACCTTTCCATAGTTGCAAATGCGTAGGTTCTGGGATTAATTGTGGATCAAAATTCATCATCAATGTGTAACCAACTCCAAACTTGTTATACACTAATGCAGGATACTCTTTCCCAAACACTGATAGCTTAGCTAATGGAATACCTGTACTAACACCTTGAATAGTTTTATACTCGATTAATCCTTCCAAGTGAACTAAAGATGTAAAGTTGTGTAAGTATCTTGTAGCTGCATGATTGTTGTTTGTCAAGTTAACAGACATCGCTCCTCCTAACGTACTGTTATCCAACACTGTTGTATTTCCAGATACTCCAAATATCGTTCTCATATCATACACGTATGGTTCTGGTATGGTAGTAACATATGGAATACTATTCAAATTCCCTTCTGTAGTAATAACCACTGATTCTGGTACAATTTCCAAAAATCTTGCAATATTATTTGTTGCATTTTTGTCAATTACGGATACTCCAGGAAGTATCAAAACAGTGAACATGTTTGCCAAATAGTGGTAATCATAATTCTCAGAAGATTCTTCATCGACAATCGAGTAAAATGATACTGTTTCGTTATCGTTTTGTATCATGTCAGTGGGTACAGCATATCGAGTGTACTTGTATCCTAATTTTTCCAACACTTGAGCAATGTACTTGACTTTATCCGAATGTGTGGAATCTACAGCACTTGTTCTTGTACTATTGAGAATGGCAACGAATCCTGGGAAAAGATTTCTTCGATATGTTTCATCGAGTTGGTTAATCGATACGGTGATATTTACTGGTGAATTGACAGTCATATTCGTCGGTAGATCAAGTGGTTTGATACCATTCACGAATAGTACATTCGTTGATGTCTCTGCGATAGAACTATACGTTCCATTCCCGCCATCCAAACTCAACCACGAGCGAATATAAAAATCTGTCTCTTGATGACCATTGGTAATTTCTTGAACATTAAAATAGTCAATGTACAATGGTATAGTTGCTGTTCCAACTAGTCCACTAATTCGTTTCGAGTTGTATGTTATCGACTTGTCTGTTAGCGCACTTTTTAGTTCGATAAACACATGACAACATGAAGTCATACTTTCATATTTGGCAGTGTTATAGTATGTAGTGATACTCCATTCTGAATCTTGTGGGAATAATCGTATTGGATGTTGTAAATCTAGGACAATTGTAGGATAGTTTGATGGTTGTTGAGCCAAATAGATACTCGTAGAGTAACCTTGTGCTTGTAGTGTGACTGTGCCATTAGACGACTTGATTACGACTTTATTCTTATCTTCAAAGTGCTTGACCATGGCACCTAGTAGTGCAGGCATTGTTAACGTCACTGTTTCTGTTTCATTGTTCATGTTGGATACCATAATGATAATACGCTCATTGGCAGTGTAGATATAGTTCACTAGTATATTCCTAGAACTAGTTATGATCATTTCTGGTGTAGTTTTAAATCCTATTGAAGTACCAAACATTGGTAAATACCATGCGTCGTGTGTACCCCATACATCACTTGTTGTGATATCTCCTAGTGCAAATGCCGATAGTATTGCTTTTGCACCCGATGGATGAGTTTTCACAGTTGTTGCAACTTGTGGAGTACCAAAGTACCCATTCATATATGCTATAACTTGCGCACTTGTAGTAGAAATGTTATGAAACTTCCATGTTCGTAAATTTCCAGTAACGTTCATTTGTGTAGACAAGGAACTATTCTGAAATACGCTAAGAGGTTCATAGTAGGTATAATACGTGTATGGAATAACAATATCCACTAGTTGATTCATTTTCTCTACTTTTATCCCGAATAGATGATCCATAAGACTAGTAAAGTCACTGTTGTCGCGTAAGTAGTAGTCCTTGTATCCAGGAAGATCAGCATCAGCGTATACGTGTACTCCATAGGGTATGACTGTCTTGTTGATGAATGCTAGTTCACCTGCTCCCATACGCTCATTCCGCGGTAAAATTAGAACAGTAATATTCTTGTATGCACCCGAATAGAGCTCTTCCTTGTTCATGAATCTCATACCATATCCTTTTCTTAACAATCCTCCGTATATTCCTTGCATATTGGCCATGTATCTATTTATCATTTGATCCGTTTCCGATGTCCAATAAAACGCAACATCCACTTTTTTTCTTGTTGATTTTACCAAATAATTATTCACAATATCTATTTGATCGAAAAATCCAAATAGATCACAAACAGTAAACATGCCAAGTTTAGGGTATCTATTCCGATAGTATATTCCAAATCCAACTTCTCGTGTTGGTAAATAACGTCGATCGGCCCAGTGAAAAACATGCACACCAATCGAGCCACTCATAATAGAGTCCCATATCGTTGTTTTCAACATGAATGGTTGTGGTAGTGCATCATAGTTTGTCTCTGTTGTAGTAAAACCAGTTTCTGTGAGTAACACTGGTAAACTAGTTGTCCATTGTGCTCTTGTAAATCCCCAATGACCAGAAATTGTTTCTGAACCATTGTATGCATCAGGGTAGTTGTTAATACTCCAAAAATCTAGTGAAGCGTTTACGCTCGTACATGCAGTGGCAATGTGTCTTGGACTTTCTGCATGATACCGCCAATCTTCGTATCCCCATAACATGCCAATAGATGAGTAGGATAACAAATGGTCTGTATCGACTTGTTTGACTGCTTTTGCTCCTCCTGCTACAAATGTCGCAATACTATGTTGTCTCCATTGTATTGCATCTCCCCAAATAACACTATCACGATCATATGTTTCTGGTACAGTCACTTGAGTAAAGTTATCATAATTTGTTTGCCATAATGCATTCAATGCGGTTATATTGTTGTATCTTGACAATAAATAATTTCTAAACGCTGTTTGACTCCATGTGTCATATCCATCGAACCTATACGTCCATAGTCCAAGATATCCCATTTCATTTCCGAGTATGAACGCGACTATGGCTGTTTCATTGCGATAGTGTTGTGCAATAGTTTGTACAAATAGTTGGTACCGAGAAACTGATGATGGGTTCTCATAACTCAAGTTATCGGAGACCCATTTTTCTGTATAGTATCGAGGTGGAGGTATATTTGGTGGTGAAGCTCCTGGGCCTGGCGGATGCATGGTATAGTACCCAGAATCAACGTTATTGCCTTCTGTGAAAGGTACTCCTGGACTCCACGATGGAGGGAATTGATACCCGACAAGAGCGAATACTCTTATTCCATACTTTTTAGACATTTTGACTATGTAGTCATATTTTGTGAAATTAAATAGGCCAGGTGAGTATTCAATATTTTTCCACGCCATATCGATTCGTATCGAGTTCACGTGCAACGATCTCATGTTTCTTAGGTCGAAATCGATTTGTTCCTCTGTTTGCCATTCTCCAGTGTCTCCTATCCATGTTTGATACGAAATTCCTTGTGGAAACCAATATTTTTTTACGCTTGGGTCATAAAAGTAGCCATCTTTCATCGTTATAAAACTCCCCGTTGCATAGCCAAGCGCGAGAAGGAGTAGGCCGAAGCATAGTTTCATATGTGTCCAGTTTTTTTGGGACTGACTGAGTTTCTGTCGTTTCGTTCGTTGTTACGGCTTGTTGGTGTACTTTTGCGCAAGAAAGTAGGGAAAAATAGTCGCAACAACTGTATAACTAGGATAGCCACTAAAAAGAAGCAGGGTATACATGCCATGATGATTTGTGAATGTTTGCTGACAACTTTGAAAGCTTACGTTACAACCAGCTCACGAGTACAAATATGTTGCGAGCTAGTACAGTAATTGTACTGTTTAGGAAGTACTCATGAAGCTTTGAGCTCAGCTAGTTTTAGAAATTTAGAAAAGTAAAATTATGCAAGAAAAATAAGCATGAGCTTTAGACTAGCAAACGAAACAAATCGCATAAACAATAGCGAGCTAATTTATAAGAATTCCAACAGGAATACTTGGCATCAAGAACGGTACTTCAACGCATTAGCTTCGGAATGCCTTGTTTGCACTTCTATCTCACTTAAACAACCTGAGAAACGGATAGCACCAAACAGTACATTGCACATTATTAAACAAAAACCTGACGAAAAGCCGAAAAAACGCAAAGTTGTGAAGAAATTAAGTAACAAATCTAAACAAATTGATGGAAGCATGCTACATACGCTTATTATTGAGCAAAAAGAAAATGAAACACCGAAGCGGAAGAACGTACAAAAAACTAAGAAAATAAAAGTTAAACAACTATTGTAAATCGTAAAGTCCAAAATCGTAGCAGTCATAAAGTATGGACGACTGGAATACAAACTTCTCGTCAATTCTAGATAAGACAAACAGCCTACTCACGACGCCTGTATACGTGCCTGACAAAAGAGCGCTTTATATCTCGCCATACGAAAATGGACTTCAATCAGATGCTGTATTGTCCCTTCAAGAGAGCTTCGCGCACAAAGACGACGTAGCACAGTTACGAGATGAAGTAGAACAGTTGCAAAAAAGCGTCCAGAAAATGAGACGAGAAGTCATGTCTGATTTTGAAGCCAGAACTAACTTTGTGATGAAGACTATGAAAATCGACATGTCAAGCCACTTAGAAGCCATAAAATTAGACAGGAATGGTACTTACAACTACTAATATCATACTTACTTCCAGATATCAAGTCAAACATTGCTGCATTTCAAGAAGAGCAGTTGAAAAAATGGAAAAAAATTGACAAATCGTTCGAAGTGGTAGAAAAAAGGATAGACGACTTCTCAAAGCTCAAGATTGAATTGTCTACGAAGATTAACGAAAATCAATTGAAAGCCGACAACAGCAAAATGGAACTCACATCGAAACTAGAAAGTAGTAGCGCTGTGCTGACCTCGATGATTGAAAGCAACAAAATAGATTATACTACAAAGATAGAGAGTAGTCGGAAAGATTTAATTACAAGACTTGATGGCAACAGAATGGAATTGTCCTCCAAACTGGATAGCAGTCGATTAGAATTGTCGGCCAAAGTTGAGACCACAAGAGCTGAATTGTCCTCAAGAGTTGAAAACAACAGAGTCGAATTTTCAGCAAAACTAGACAGAAAAGAAAAAGACTTGTCGTCAAAGATGGAGAATGGTTTTAAAGATTTGTGGTCTGTCGTTGATGGCAACAAGAAGGAAATTATTTTGAAACTTGACGCTAATAAGTTGGAACTCTCTTCACAAATGGAGAACAATTCAGAACTTGTTGACGAAAATAGACGACTTCTAGACCAGGTAGCAAAGAAACTTAGCGAAGTGCAACAACGTAGTGAAAGCAACAAAGTAGAGCTCTCAGCAAAAAACGAATTGAACAGAGCAAATTCCGAAGAGAACAAACGAAAGGTTGAGCAACTACTAAAGAAGATTAGTGAGAATCAACAGAAAGAAAATGGACTCGTCAAATCGGTACTCGATATTATGAAAAGATTAGATTTCGCTGAGCAATCTTCGCTAGGATGGCATGAGCAAATGCAATCGTTAACGAGAAGTGTCCAAACAGCATCTCGAAATTCTACTGTCATAGATGGGTTAGTGAATAGAGTCACGACTCTGGAAACTATGGCCTCTTCGGTAGTAGAACCTGAGCCTACTCCTGTAGTAACAAAAGAGAGCATCCATCTAATGATCCAAGATTTTTGCGATCCAAAATTAAATCAGCTAGCGAAAAAAGCGGACGACGTTACCAGCGAATGTACCCGGCTGAAAGATTTACAAAGCGAGATAGATAAAGCTCATGATCAAAATCAAAGAGAATTCGCTAAAATCACAGCGCGATTGGATGAGGACGAAGAAGAGTTTTCCAAGTTTAAACAATACAAATCGGAATTGGAAATTCTGTTAGTAGGATATCAAAATAGCCAACGCGATATATCAGAGTTATTCAAAGGGTTTCAGCTAGAGTCTTCTGACGCTGCTCTACGATACGACATGAAGTTGAAGCAAGTAGAACAGAAAACGAAAATCGAATTAGATGATGTACTACAAACGGTTGGACAATACACAAAAACAATCCAATACCTTTCTAATCGCGTTATCGAATTGGAGAAAGAAGTAGAAAAGAATAAGGAAAGCAAAATGCTAGACGAGCGGTTACTTCGAATAGAAAATCATATGCGACTAAATCGGTTAAGTGTCGATGGAGCTCTAGCACCAGCTTTCGATTCAGCAGACAGTGTTAGTCGATCAATTGAACAAATTCCCAAGTGAATTCAAAATTGATTTTATCCTTCTTTCTTTTATACTTCAGTATTTTACATAGAGTTAAATAGAACTGTGCTGTCAAGTTCTGCTGCAGCCTTAAACCCTTGTGCCATACCACATTTCCCAGCTAAACAAAAACGTCCAAAAGCTGTAGTTTCTCTATCCTCAAGTTCACTTGATGGACCGTGTAAGTGGGGCCTGTGAAGTTGAGCAAATTGAGTTCGCACGGCGAATGTACATAATATAGAATTTATGGTTACACTACTTGCTTTGACGAAGCTAAAAAGTTTTTGACCTTTTGAAAAATCCCTACTCTATCTCTCTCCAACTGAATAGCATCTAGCTTTTCTTGCGGCTGCTGTTGATAGTAAAATGTAGATTGATCCATAACCTCATCATCGTCCATTTGTTGATCTGGACTATCGCTAGTGCTGCTGTTAACAGTAGTTATCTGTGGACTACCGTATAAATAGGACATGATTGTCTCGTAGCATTCTCGTTTGATAGTTCCATTCTCAGCACTCTTGTTTGACTGGGGAAAGAAGTCTTCGTAGCTAGTGTCAAACTTTGATGGGCACGAGATAACAGTTTCTGGATCAAATATCGAAGCAAAGTAAGGATGATAGAGAGCTTCTTCAGCTGAAATTCTTTTCTCGTGATTGAACGTTAGTATTCTTTTCAGTAAGTCCACAGCTAGTGGTGTGGCTGTAGGAACAATGTAGTTCCAGCTTAATGTTACATTAGGTTTGGGAATTTGTTTGATGAATTCAATTCCATTTGCTGATCCTCTAACTTCAGAAATATCAGGCTTCCCAAGCTTATTTATAATCTTTTTTAGTTGATCTGTTGGATTCGATCCTTTGAATAATACATCTCTATTCAGTAGTTCTGCAAAAATACATCCAACCGACCACATGTCTGTCTCTTTTGAAACAAACTCATTGTCTAGTAAGAGCTCGGGCGCACGGTACCATCTAGTTTGAACATAATTGGTGCTCATTCTGAAAAGTTATTTCGTGTGAACATAACGTACCTTGGATCGTGCTCAAAGTCGATCCCTCTTGCTAACCCAAAATCACAAATCTTTAGCAAGCAGTCCGAATTAACGAGAATGTTTTCAGGCTTTGTGTTAAATGATTATGAAGATCGTACCTTGATGTCTCTGTGAAGAATATTAGCGCTGTGCATATAGTATACAGCTAGAATAATTTGGTACATAAAGTATTGGATGTGCTCATCGGATAATGGTTGTTCTGAACAAATAATATCGCGAAGGTCTGCTTCCATCAAGTCCTAAAACATTAGATTTGAGCTATTTAGCTTACTGTCACAAAATAAAGGTCTGTGAAAGTATCATATTCTTCCGGTTGAAAGACATCTTTGATTGAAATGATACTTGGGTGGTTAATGTGTAACAATATCTTCAACTCTCTTAAAATCCTCTTTTGCGACATGATTGAACGGCAATGTGGTGCGTGTTGATGATGGTCTTTCACAGGTGAGGAGCTGGGGAAGATTCCCTTATTTTTCTTAATTGCTACGCTCTCTCCTGTCACAACATCTCTTCCAGCAGCCACAACTCCATAAGAGCCTTTGCCGATAAGTCTATCTATTACATAGCGTTTTGGGATTCTAAAGGTTTCTCCCTTTAATTGTGTCGTGTAGTATTCGTTCAGCGCAGCACTGTCCACATCATGTCTTGCTGTTTCGAAGTGCGTTACTGTCATGGTTATGTTTCTTTGCGAAGTGGAACAAATTCTGAAAATAGCCCTAGGGTTACAAAATTGCTCCTAGCCACTTTTATGGGAATACCAGCAGGCAACCAAGATTTTTGAGCCTTGAAGGTTGAACGAAAGCTGCAGTAGTCATAAAGTGCCATAGCGGTAACTGTGCAAGTTTTGATAAAAATGTGAAATTATGTAATGATAATTCAAAACCACAACTCATTCAAACCCGCATACTTCTCGTCATGAATCAGACGGTAATTCCAGAATGCATTAATCATAGTAGGGTTTTAACGTCGAACATGACAGTCGGCTAGATAGTGAAAAATTATTACAACAATTATGGGAAGATAACAGGATAACTTAAAATATTTTATTATGACAACAGGAATGCGTTTTGACCCAATCTAATCGCCTTGTGAAGTTGTTCTCTAAGTACGTGTTCACTTGAGTAGTCTGGAAGTTTCAAATAATTTGTGCAGGTCATAACGGATGGAAGATACTGGTCAGGTGTCTTACCCTTCTCCGCGACTTTTAGAACAATTGTCAACTTGGGTTTGAGGTTTTTGATACCACCACTTGGCAATTTTGGAGAACCTGTAATAAATTGAACGAATAGTCGTCTTTCTTCCGTATTCATTTCACTCATAACTTTGAACAGTAATCGTACTGCTCTCGATGAGTGTGAAAAACCGTGGTCACATCGTGTAGCTTCTGCGAGTCGCTCTTCGTCCCATATTTCTTCATTACATCCACAAACCATATCATCCAACTCGGCAGGTGAGAAAATTTTCCATGTCTTAATGCCTGGTACAGGTAACATGTTTTGGTATCCTTGTCTGAAGGCTTGTACTTGTCTAATAATTCCATCATGTAAGAGATGTGACGTAACAAGTTCAATATACTCGTGTACATTCCATACTGTTACTTCTTTGTCATTTCCTCCTTTAACTAACTCAACATCAGGATACCCTGGGACAACAAATACTTGACATAGTACATCAAGAGTTGTTACACCATCGTCGTTCAACGTTAAAGCTTCAATTAGTTGTTTTCTCTTCTCCTCATTGGTTTCTTCATGTTCAATATCACGTTTCTTTTGTACCATTCTTCTCATAGCATCCAACTGCTTGTAGTACACAGGCTCAATCTCTTTCAAGTCTCCAAAGGTTAATCTATCACCTCTTACTGCACGCAAGAAGCTGTTTGAGAATGGAAGATCAATAATTCTGCCATCCATGAGTGCTCTTGCAACAAACTTGCCCATAAACTCGAACAAACGTGTAGTACGAGCAATACGTGCAGTATCAGTGCTATTGATTGGTCTTGGGAATAGTTCTTGAGCACTGACCAAACGATCATCATTATCATCAATTGCCTTTGAATCACGCCAAATATCTAAACTAGCTACTTGTAGTTCTCGTGATACTAGTGAGTAAAATTCAGCAGTTGGTCCCAAACCAGTTCCCTCTTCGTCAAAGTATTCAAATTCGAGCACCGATCGGTGTGAATTATGAGAATCAAAAATACTGAATGCCGATTGAAGTAAATTAGGTTCACGAGCAAGTCTAATCTTTGTCTTTTCGATTCTGACAAGATGACTTTTGGCTCTTCTCGCGTTATGGTCTCTAATACGTCTCTCTTGAATCTTTTGGATGGCTCTTGCAATACCGAGTGACGTCATATCATAATACAATCTGCGTGTATCGTAGGAGAACAAAAATGGGCATGAGTATAGGAGCTTGTCTATCCATTCAGGTAAACATTGTGAAAATAGCATGTATGGATCTTGTAGTTGGCGGACGATCTTACTTGATAGTTTGGTGTTCAAAAACTCTTGTGAATCAATTAATGGCGCTAAATTGTTCACTCTATGCGGAAGTTCAGATGCCTTTTCGCTCAATATGTAAAATAGTCGTAACAATTCCAAAGAGTCTAGAATGTCTTCATCGGCGACAACATCGAGTTTTTCAACATCCATTTTGCGATTCAATGTTTGAAGAAGGTCAATGTTGACGTCCTTGTCTTTGGCATACTGTACAAAATCAGGATTTGACTCATCCATCTCTGCATCTTCTTCTTCGATCTCTCTGTAATAAATAGTATGTTCTCCGTCATTCATGCGAATAGTACTTGGATGCTTGGCTTTCAACGCTTCATATTGATAGAACGCGTTCATTACACATGTGGTTGGATCGATAACGTTACCGTTGATAAGTAGTTCATACTTTCTAACAGTCTTCTCGGCATTCTCTGAAGTGTCTACTGATGATTGCAAAAATTCATGTCTGTTAGTACCCTCTGCTGGTCTATCGATAGCTACAACAGTCGTGTTGTTGACTTGTTGTTCTTCTTCGTTATCGGCGTTCTCATCAACCTCAAAGTAGTTAGTTTCATCACTCTCTTCCATGTAGTGTTCTGCTTGTTCTTGCTCTTGTCGCTTCTTTTCAAATTGTTGAATAAAGCGCTCAACAGCGTGAATGCGTGTTAATGGTGTGACTGTTACATCTACTTGTATGATCTCACCTTCATCTTTCTTGGTTTCTGTTTTGTTTCGTGATTGCTTCTTTTTCTTTTTAGGAGTTGATTGGTCTTGCTGTGACTCCCATTGTTTGCGTACACCGTCAGTGAGTCGTTGTGCTTTTATCTTGAACGCTCTGCCCATAGTAATAACAACACTACCTATGCCAGTGAGCATTGTTACGTGTTCATTCACAACAAGTGGGAAATTCTCAAGTGATGTAAAGCATGAGCTTAATCGTCGAACCAATTCCAACAAATAAGTTGGTTCAACTTTTCCTCGCTTCATGTGGAGTAAACTAGAGCTGTTTGTTGGTGACACTCCCAATGAATTTCTAAATGGAGAACCAGATAGAATGACCGATGATCTCCTCTTTCTTATTTTGATACCAGTGTCACTATCACTGTCGATTTCGTCTACACTATCTTCTGACTCTTGAGTGTCAGCTTCTACAATAGGACGGTCGAATAGCTTTGCGAACAAACACACTCGTCTCAATCTTGTTCTAGGTTCTGCCTCGGTCAAGTATTGCTTTAGTGCATGAATAATTCCACTCATCAAAACTTCATAGTTACTAACACCTTGTTCTTCTGTGATGAGAGCATGCATGATTCTTTCCAAAGCGTCTTGTTCAGTAGACTCGTCATCTGCTTCACGCAACTCGGTAGCTAATGACTTGAGCTTGGCAACTACGTCATTCTTTTGAGATTTACTATCACTGTAGTATTCTTCCAAGAGTTTTTGCGCAAGAGCCACCACGTAAGAGGTGAGTTCTGGTGCTTTGATCAAAGTTGGATCGCACTTCTTGTTACTGAGACGTGATTGTTCTGGTGGAACAGGTGGAGTTACAACGGGTGCAACAAAGGGTACTGATACTGTTGGTCGTGGCTCAGTACTAGTTGGTGGCTCTACCTTCTTCTTGTCTTGATTAGCATTCTCTTTCTTCTTTTGGAAGAATTCTGCTATTTTCTTTTTCTTTTTCTTCTTCTCTTGTTCTTCGTCTACAGGCTCTCCAGTTTTCTCCTCTTTTTCTTTTCTTAATCTTTCTTCCTCATCTTTTATTGCTTGCTCGACTTTCTTTTCATGTTCTTTTTCTGCCTTTTTTAGCGCTTTCTCGACCTTTTCTTTCATTACGTCAATCATTCGTTTGACTTTATTGTCTTCTCTTCCTGCGATTTTCTTGGCTTGATTAACAACACCTTCACGAACAAAGTACTCCAAAAAGATTTCTGGTAGTTTGTTTAGGAGAAGTAAGCACATTTGAAGAGCGCATCCAACAAAGATCATGTCGTTGGAACTCAACAAGTTGCTTAAAAACGTAGAGAATGCTATTTGACGTAGCATGGTCTTGAGTGTCTCACTATTACTGCTGTTGATGATTGTTCCAATTACTGTCAAACAGCGGTAGCTTACAGCTTCATTGTGATTCGATGCGAACAAATGCATGATAGGAGGAATAATACTTTCACCAAGTGTCAATAACAACGCTTGATTTTCCTCGATCATCTTTTGAATCTCGTCTGGTTTCTCCTCTTCTTCGGTGTGCTCTGGTGTCGATTGAGGACTGACCATATTCTGTAACAATGACTTTCTAGTATTGACCGGTATCTCCGATACAAACTTTGATGTTCCACGGTTCTTGGGCAAAAGCTCGTCTAACAGTACAACAACCTCATTAAAGTGATCAAATGGTGATCTTTCTGTACGCTTGGCAGCAGGAGAATGTAGTGATGTATCGCTTCCTTGAGAGTCATATGCGAGTAGACCAGAGAGGATGAATGCGATTCCCTTCTCGTGAAGTGCCTTTGTCACACGGAACGATCCACGCGCGAGTAAAGCGAGAAGGTTCAGTATTAAACTAATGGTAGTTTTGCTGTTCGCAGTAACGTTTCCGTTCGAGAGTGATTCTAAAAACTGTTGAAGTCTTTCCAAAAGCGCTCCACTGTCATTATCTTCGGTTATTCCACATAACCGTTCGATCTTCGAAGAATCAGATGTTATACATGTCGCAATGTGATAGAAGCACTTGACAGCATTCTCAACAACTAAATGTTAAAAAAATGTAAAATAGTTAACATACTTGCTGGGTCGTCGTAGTTAAAAAAGTTTTGTAGGTTGGG
>JAESGV010000672.1_pt1 | contig 14825 bp, 15 predicted proteins | sample 9269781 | NCBI WGS metagenome assembly JAESGV01 (sample SAMN15741586, study PRJNA653496) | algae metagenome | isolation source: Tildeniella torsiva UHER 1998/13D and co-occurring heterotrophs from... | place: Slovakia: Slovak Paradise National Park, Hrabusice, Kosice Region | collected 2000-01-01 | reverse complement strand
CAAAATAGTAACGAGTATCTTTGTTACTCTAGTCGATAAAACTTTGGAAAAATATGGAAATAATTTTGGACAACAAGAAGAGGCATCGTACTCGTATTCGGAACCATCTGAAAATTATACAAGATACGAAACTGAAGATGACGAATACGATGATTATCAACCTCGCGACGTTCACCGTACTACGGAAACGACAACCTATACTTTAAAAATAACCAAAAATGAAAAGCGCATGTTCGAGGATGAGTTTGTGCAGTACGCAGAACTGATGGGAGCGGAAGAAGGATACGCTGAAGACTATGTGGTTGGTCTACCAGGAATTATAATCGAACATCAAGACATAGATGACAGTGGCGAGGAGCGTGGCGAATTAGAAGAAAAGCGCAACTTGAATATTTTTGATTACACCAAAGTACAAAATGGAGACTATAGCGCATACTTCGAGCAAAAGAAACTTGAAACTGAAACATTTTTGAGAATTTTACGAATTTTCGACCAACTAAAAGCAAAAGTCTATAGTGCTTTGAACGGAACGCGGTATGATGGGGATGTTGACTACCAAGTCCTCTTTTTGTTAGGTGATGGCACAATGTATGAACTACACCTTGGGTCACGCAAGCAAATGAGAAGATACACCATGTATAACGAGTAAATAAATCATTATGGTTGTCGAAGTGCGCACAGACTCGCAAAAGATTGCTTTTCGTTTTGTAAAAATCTTTTGACGTAGACATGGGTCAGGCCTCATCAGAACCCACACAAGAGGAGCTTCGCAGAGACTTGTTAAAACGGCAAATTGAGGAATACACTATTCGTATCGAAACTACCACTGACAGCACGACTTTATCTTCGCTTTTATTTCGTAGAGGAGATGCAAAAATTAGACTAGGCTTGTACGAAGAATCACTTCAAGATTTGGATGATGCAATCGCTAAAAACGATTCAAACGAAGAGTATTGGTACGCTAGAGGGTATGTAAAATACATGCTACTTCAATTCGACCAAGCTATCGTTGATTTCGATCAAGCGTTACTGTGTAAAAACGATCGAGAGTTTTTGTTCATGCGAGCGATATGTAAGAAAAATCTAGTACTATACGAGGAATCTTTACACGACTTGGATGCTGCCATAGCAATAAGCGAACGTGAGCCAGAGTACTTGATAAAGTATGTTCTATTTTTATATTCTGACACGCGTAGTCGTGCACTGGTGAGAATTAAACAAAGTATGCTATCACAAGCACTAGAAGATGTACAAAAATCATCACAGTACTCAACAAGTCCATTAATACCACAATTGTTAGGAATTATCAAATTAGATTTGGGCAAGTACAAACAGGCGCTCAAACACTTTGATGAGGCGCTTTCAAAAACACAAAACACGTTTATTGATGCGTTTACGAAACGTGGGTACTGTTTAGTAAAGTTAGGACAACATGTCGAAGCCATTCGAAACTTTGGTTCGGCCGTACACATTTGTAAGAAACTAGAGTTGTCTAGAATTTTAATTATAGAACCATTGATCTTTGCTGCATTTTCTATGCGTGAAATTGGTCACATGGAACGAAGTGTAGAGACTTTTCAAGAAGCGTTAGGTATTGTTAACGAGTATCAACTCAAGAATGATCCACCTGCCTTTACAAACGGCAAATATCACTTTAATGATGCTAATGTGAGTGATATAGATCTTTTGTGCTTGAAAGCAAACTGTTTGTATGGTCTACGGCGATATGATATCGCTCTAGAAATCATGAATGATGTGATATCGCGTGAGAGTAGGTCATGGCGGCATTACTTGCTACGTGGTAACATTTTAGCTGCTTTTAACATGATACCTAAAGCACAAATAGACTATGTGACTTCTTATACGTTAAACAACCAGTCTGTTGAGCCTATTGCAGAGCTAGCTAGGACAAAGTTAAAATTAGGTGATGCTCAGCAAGCACTAGAGTGTATGAACCAAGTGACATCTTCTATTGAGTACTTGCACTTTCATTTTATAAGAGCGTCTGTACTAGAAGCACTAGGTGAAGTCGAACAAGCTGATGCTGAGCTACAGCATGTGCTGAATGTGTCGCCGACACACTTTAGAGCGAAGCAAGCACGAGCAAGACTAGAAGAGAGAACAAGCTTGAACCAACTTTCACTGTTGTTACCATCATCAGAACTACTAATTAAACCAACATAATCATGATTTTATATTTTGCATGAATGCGCATTGTAGAACCTTAGCTGTGATCATATCTATGCGGGTAGGGATAATCTCTCTGTCATTTAAAATTGTTTCAATCTTCATTTTGTCTTCTGTTGCTACTGGCTCCTCTACATTATTCACATCTGTCTCATTGACTGGCCATCTGCCAAAGTCAAGCTCGTAATAGCGTCTTTTAAGAGTAGACAAACTACACTTCAGTTTAAGAGCGGCCTTAGGCTGCGGAATAGTCATACATCGTATGATGTCGTGCATTGGAATTTTGATTTTGCTTGAGCGAGGCCGTTTAGCCTCCTTAGCTCTTGTGTTCTCTGGCTGATGCTCTGGTGAGTCCTCGCGTTCGTAGATTGTGTGGTATGCCATGTTGGCCGTCGTGCGATTTATTTTTTTGAAAAGATGCTATGCCTTGTCTCATTGCTCCATTTGGCGACACTTGTTTGTTTGACTAATGATCGAACATAAACGAGATTCTTGCCTTTTCTTTTGTACTCCGACAAGGAACAGCCGCAAGATCATTAGCAAATAAAGAATGGAAAATAGGACTCTACACCCTTTACGCCTTAGAGCTTTTATGCATTTTACCGCAAACATTAGCCCCAGAGCAAAACGCGTTATAAAGACATTTTTGATGACGCCTGTAAGTAAAGAAACTTTAATAACACTATAAAAATCAGTTTTATTTTATGGTATCTAGTCCATCCACTCGGACCACAATTTCACCTCGCTCAACGTACCCGTACGCAATCCGCTTCGTATTAAACGCTACACCATAATTACCTTGTTTATCTAACATAATTAAACCACCTAAACCTTCTTGAACTTTTTGTTCCAAGTACACTATCGCTCGTTCAGCTGCTTTTTGACAATTTGTTTCCATTCCAAATTCCAAATACCTAACGGCCAAAGATGCAAGTTGTACTTTCATGATAGACTCTCCCCAACCTGTTGTAGACACTCCCGCAAATGCTGAATCGGCATATGTGCCACTGCCGATTAGTGGTGAATCTCCAGTGCGGCCAGGAAGCTTTTTAGGTATGCCGCCAGTTGACGTTCCTGCGCAAATGTTACCATGACAATCTAGTACAACACATCCAACAGTTCCACGTTTTTCTTCATTCTCGAATACTGTTTTACCAGTAAATTGTTCATTGTGTATGATAGACCGTAAGAACTCTATTTCACGCTCAGTCAGTAACGTTTCTATTTCAACTTGTCTTGCACCTTGTGATAATGCAAACTCTTTTGCACCTTCGCCTGCTAGTAATACATGTTCTGTTCGTTCCATAACCATCTCTGCGATAGTTATTGGGTTTTTAAAATTTTGTAGGCAACAAACTGCACCGCATTTGAAGTTTGTGCCATTCATTAGGGATGCGTCCATTTCTATTTGACCTTTTTTTTTAAGAACGAACCACGACCTGCATCAAATGTTTCATCGTCTTCCAGTATCATAATGGCATCGACAACTGCGCGTTGTGCATCGATTTCGTCATTTAACAAACGACTGTATACGTGTTCGAGCGCTCTGCGCATACCATCTTTGTGAGCTTGCACCATGTCATCAGGTATCGACCAAGCGCCACCATGAACGACGACGCGAGGTATTTGCATTTTTTACGTGGTTGATTAGCCGTTATGAAACAAGGCTGTCTCAAAGACTTTGGTCTCTCAACATACGTACTGTGGCACGTGTCAGAATTGACTCAGTAAAAAGGTGCCTGCATTCTAACATAAAACCGGTACAGCTATTGTTAGTTACCAAGATAACTGCCTATTACTATATATGGTCATAGCGAACGACAGTGACGCGTTATCTTTCAAGTGGTAAGAATATCTTCTGCCAAACCGCCGATTAATTTTAAAAAAAAGTGTCGAAGCATGACTGGCACAGACCAAAAGAACATCTTACAGCAAGTGAGTCGATCCTACATGCAACCAAACGTTATTCGCATTGTAGAGGATCGCCCGTTCATTCCTTCCCATTCACCCGAAGACGATTCAGACGAGTCTATGGAAATATTAACACGTTCAAGAAAACATTTATCAAAACAAAGTACAGCTATTTTGCGGGACTTTTTGCAATCCCATTGGTCAAATCCGTATCCGTCACCGACAGAACGTGACGAGTTGCGTGAAAAGACAGGATTAACAGTTACACAAATCAACAATTGGTAAGCGCGAGATTGAAAAAAGTATTCTAACCTTATAGGTTCACAAATGCTAGGCGAAGAGTATGGCGGCCATCGTTGCAACAATCAGTATCTAAAAAACACTCCAAAGATCGCAACATCAATCATATTCTCAAGCGCGCTTCCAGTTTCGACACCGATCCAAGAATACAAATCAATGGACACCACTCAAGAACATATTCGGAACCACAAATTGCCTTAGAACCAACTGTCAACTACACTCAAGGATCAAGCCGTGACATTTCACTCCCAGCCATCATGAGCGAGCCTCAATGCGAGAGTTCATTCAAGTTGCCACCTGTTAATTCGCTGCTCTCCGCACCTCACTATGAGACATCCTCAAAACATATTTTCGAAGAAACTTGTGAACGAAAAGAGACACCACGTGAACCACAATCTATTGATGGTAGAGTCCATGCACCAGTAGATGTAGCAAACATTTTGGCTTCTTTCGGAAGACGATAAGAATATCATTGTACAAACTTTCTTCAAGTGAGGCTAACCATGGCTTCTCAATAAATTCTCGAGTCTTATTAATTTGCTTACATTTTACACTTGTCAACTAGAGCAACAGTAAACATGAACCGGAAGCTTATGGCTCCATCATCTGTGCCTTCAGCTCCAATGAAGATTGAAGCTGTCAAGCAGAACCATCTTCGACTAATATTAGAGAATCCAAAAGTAGGAGTAAAACATTCTCCAACAAACAAAACACAAAATGTTGAATGGTGGGCAGAATACGGTAGTCCAAGGGATTTGGACAATGAAGATAGTGGAACACCCAAATTAGATTCTTCACCAGTTTTACTTCGTAGCATGAGTGAGGGAGCGCTACCACAGTTCGGCAGACAAGGAAGGCCATTAAGTCAGCAATTTCAAAAGCAACATAATTTGAGTTTGACATACTCTAGCAAGCTATCTCGATTAGTCAATTTAAATACAAATCTACACCTTCGTCACCGGTTTCTACACCTTCATCACCAACAAATTCTTCACTACGGTGGTCATGGAAAAAGAGGAATACAATTCTACCTGTTTTGTAAGACTCGCAAACCATGCTCAAAAACGTGTGGAAAGCAACACGTACAACACGTAGATATCACACGAGTTATCTACAATGCGCATTGGATGTACTCGCTACGCCATGTCCCAGAACAAAAGCCAAATTAACACACTCTTTCGATGCGAATTCACAACACGATACAAACGATATCAACGAACGGATAGAACAATTAATGCGAAACGAGTATTTCCCTGCACGACCAGAGAAACCTTCGTTAATCGGCAAAAAAGAAAGAATACCCTCGTATAAAGAAATAGGCGTTACTCTACCGATGTTTTTGCTTCATAACACAGCTCATATTGAACTAAATGCCATTGATGTTTCTTGGCATACATTACTCGTCGCTCATTACTTACACCCAGGCAAACTACCCTTATCTTTTTTCGAGGATTTTAAAAGAATCGCAGATGACGAAGCGAGGCATTTTATGTTACTATGTGATCGATTAGAAACATTAGGTTCGTACTATGGCGCATGTCCAAGTACAGACTCACTTTGGCAAAGTGCAGAAAATACAAAACACGATTTAGCTAGTAGGATCTGTATGACGCAGCTAGTACAAGAGTCAAGAGCGTTAGATTCAGGAGAACGACTTGCAAAAAAGTGTGCATCGTGCGGAGATGCTCTATCTTCGACGCTGATAGAACAAATATGCGAGGAAGAGGTTGAACATGTGAAGATTGGAGTGAAATGGTTTCAACACGTTCTGAAAGAATTTTACTCGGGAGCAGATCCAGAAAAAGCATTTCAAAAAATCGTTATGGAACAATATGGACCCATTCCTATCCCATTAAACGACCACGCAAGATCTAGAGCTAATTTGCCACAAGAGTGGTACTATCCAATAAGTAGACACGTATTAAAAGGACGATCCCGTTTTTAATTAACGTTGATCCATAGAGATTCTTTGATGTTCATTGACCATTAAAAATTCTTTATACTTTACTGGATCTAACCACTATCAAGTTAGTACGAAATGTTGAGAAGCTTACTTGCATGATTGGAGCCAAGTGTTGAGTGTCAGTACCTTCAATATCCATTACTGTGCAATCAGTGCTAATACTAGCTACCGTTCCAACTAGATTCTGAAAGAATTGTTCGTCTTTGTGTCTGTTAAGCATCGCGATCAACGTGGTTTCTACATTTTAGTTTGAATAACAAATAAATACCTTTAGTCTTTGGTATGTGCGCCCAATTTCGTAGTGCTCCTTCTGCAGGATCGAATAGATTTGTTGAGGTCATTTGCGAATCGCCTTTGTCGACATATACGAATATATTCTTTCCCATAGTATCAAATCCACGCAGATTTTGTTCCACCTCTGCTCGCGCGTTATTATCTGTTCCAAGGCTTCATGGTGAGTTGATTAATCGCGAGTAACATACACTGGCATTGAATCGTTTGTTTTTAGTTTTGTTTGAACAACTATCTATTTATAGACACAGAAATAGAATGGGATTGAAGTGACAATGCGAACGAGCGCGCTTTGTTTTAATGCATAATCTACACTACTACAATAAAGGTATAAATCGTTTATATGTTACATTTTTCTTTTCGAATTTGTTTTCTTTCTTCTAGGTGCTACCGTTCCGTCAGTGCTATGTTGTTATTACGTGAAAGTTTCTACTTACTTGTACAAAGGACAATTGTATGTTGTTCCATGTTCTACTGTCCACTGAAATTCGATACTAGTCTTCTCTTTCAAGCTCGAAATATGTATTGGCGAGCACTCTGGCGTAGATTCGTCTCTGGTTAGTTGCGATACAGGTTCAATTTGAGTCTCCATATCTATTTTCTGTTTCTCTCGCTGCAAACCAATCTGCAGTAGCTCTTCTAGCGACTCAGAACGTAACTCAACAAGAAAGGGCCTCATACAGCTACTATCTCAAGCGTACAGCAAGTGTTTTCTAGTGCACTTGTAATTGTATAAAGAATTTATCGCGCATTACTTCCTTACCATATTATCGAGGATCTAGCAAGCCATAGAAAAGAGAAATCCCATTTCCATGTAAAGAATTACAAAGTCTTTATGGTTTCTCAAAAAGTAAAATTCTCTAGTTGTATTAGCTTTTCAGGTTCATTTTTCTGATCACGTTCGCTAATGCTATAAACGCATTGAGGGAAAATAGAGAAATTATGCTTTTTATGTTTCAAATCATGGTCTTTTAGAGGAGATGGTTAGGGACATCGGCTAGCATAACTTGATTTAGTTGTAATGCTGGGCAAAAATTCGCGAGTTGCCAATTTTTGGCGTAACGAATCGGTTTTAAAGTTCAAATATTGTTTCCTTGGTGAGAAACAATTGTAATTTAATACTAAGCACTATTGATCAGATGTATCGTTCTCCCATGCGAACCAGAGTACCTGTAAGAGCATGAAAGTTGTATTTCAAGTGATAGCTACGCAGTTGTGTTCGCAAGATCGTAAATTGGGCATGTAGTGGAATGTATATAACTCTAGAGGGTTGGCATCGCAGATATCGCATTAAGTTAGTCATCATATGCAAGTATCGTCTGTCTGTATCAGTTGCATTCTTAGAAGCATATGATGTTCCTCCTAAACTCGCAAGAAAAGCATCGTTGGAAGAATAGTTAAACAATTTCTGGTTCGTTGCGCACAGCGTAACGTGTGCTATCTCCTCAATATTCGCATATGTAGCGGATTTAGCGACGTTGTTAGAGGTTGTACAGTTCCTAACGACACGAACGTGACTAGAGGTGTCAAAGTTTGCAGCTTTTCTTTGTAAACAATGAGCCGAACACAGTTCTTGCCAAATGAAATCTTGACATATATTTTCTCGTACTTACCGTGTTATACATGGGACATAGATAAACTAGAAAGAGTTAGTGTACAATTCCGTAAATGTTCAGAATTGCAGTGGAAAAGATGTTGGCATCGAATGTATCCTCTAGAACGTCGACTAACGAAAAACTACCGATTTGCGTGTAAAGAAGTGATCAACTCGCAGCATCAACGATTGAAACCACAAGATACTTTAAGGATAGCACTATTTGGACAAGGAGGTGTTGGTAAATCGTCAATTGTGTACCAGTATACAGAAAACTTTTTTCCAGATAATTATGAAGCCCAACTGTACGATTATATTATACTTGTAACAATTAGGGTTGATTTTCACACAAAAACAGAGACAATTTGCGGTGCAACGCGTAAGTTGGAAATAGCCAAGGTACACTTTAGTGATTTTATAGCTGTTGAGTACACTATGAAAGACTACGATGGATACGCAATAGTTTGCAGTTTTGACAGAAAAGACTCTCTTGATGAAGTGATAACATTTATAGAACGATACTTACGGTGTAAAGACATAGACAACGTACAAAACGAGAACCTAATACTTGTTGTTAATAAGAGCGATTTGACACAGCATGAATTTACTACAGATGACATTCGCAATATTATGCGCACGTACCAGATACAGCACGTCATAGAGTGTAGTGCTAAAAAGCATGAAAATTTAAGAGAAATATTTCTTTTAGTTGGTGAGTTGATGCTGGATACTTTCAAGAAGTACCCAGAAATTATTACACGACTAGAGAATGGATTGCAAATAGACGCGAAGCAGAAAAAGAAGTGCGATGTTATGTAATAATTTTTATAAAAGCAGACAAAAAATACGTGTAACGGCTAGTAAACCGTGCCAACTTGACAAATGCATTTCAATGTCGTCAAGTATCTCTTCAAGTCAACAAAACGCTAATGGACGAAGTTAGCTTCTCAGATCTGTCTATAGTCGCTTCAGGTGGCGTGTCATATTCAAAAGATTTAATATATCTTCTTAATACTCGTCTTCGAACAAATCGTACAAGTTTATGGGTATGGGGATATAATTCTTCTGGACAGTTAGGTCTGGACGATACCACAGATCGTTTGAAACCGGTTGTACTCGATTTTTTCAATGGAAGAGAAATCAAAAAGGTCGTACAGTCCGCATCGAGCTCCTATGTTTTAACTAGTATGCAACATACTTTACTTAACCTTTGTAGTGGATGGCTTCTTATTTGCCTGGGGAAATAATGCAAACGGCGAGTTAGGAATCGGAACTGACAACGATTCTGAAGTTCCACTACAGATATTGGATGCGAAACGCATTATCGATGTTTCATGTAGCTTAACAGGAAGTCACGTACTCGCACTAACAGATGACTACATGGTATACTCTTGGGTAAGTCAATGATCGTTTTCTAATCACAATAGGGAGAAAATAGTCACGGCTGTTTGGGATTAGGTCACGTTGTGAGCATGTTCGCACCTACAGAAATAGAATCATTACGAGATAAAGAAGTACGACGTGTTTATGCAGGTGGAGAAATGTTTTATGGATTCTCCTACTTTGTTACAAGTATAGTTATTTCACTACAACTAACGTTCTTAGAATCAAATCAAGTTTATGTCTGTGGAAGAAACGATACACATCAATTGGGTATACCAGAAGAGGAAGATGTACTGGTACCAAAACTCGTACCAGAGTTGTCAGGTACGAGTAAAGTGGCACTTGGTTCTCGACATACATTGATACTCAAAAGTATGTTTTCATAGAAAATATTCTAACTTACTAGCCGATGGTACAGTATGGTCACACGGCGTCAACGATTGGGGAATGTTAGGACGACAAAATTCTGAAGATGTTGTCACTGCTGAAATTCAAGAACTCCGCGATGAACAAATTGTACAAATTTCATGTGGTGGAGAGTACTCGCTTGCTCTTACGCGTAGCGGAGATGTTTTTGCGTGGGGAAGTAACAATCAAGGACAATTAGGTCACGGTGGTCGTAGAGGATCTCGTGTACCCAAACGTATTGATGTTTTGGCTGGTAAAAAGATTGTCAAAATTGTAGCTGGATGGAAACATACCATGTATATGACAGATACTGGTGTATTGTACGCTGCAGGGTTCAACTTCAAAGGACAGTTAGGATTGGGCATAGATACCAACATTGATCAATTGGTACCTGTTGAAATTACGTTTTTGAGTGAGAAGCGTGTACTGATGATTGGTGCTGGCGCGAATCACTCTTTTGCAGTTGTTGCATATGAAAATAAATAATAAATTTTCTTTGTAATTTAAATGGTAAACTATGCGTTTGCAGATGTAGCGTTTATATCACGTAAAGGTGTGTTTGAGTCGTTTACATCAAAATTACGAAATTCAACACAGTTGCGATGGGAGGGAAACGTCATCTTATTCAACAGCAACTATCTTATACTATCTAACCTCAAAACAAAAAAACAATCGCTTTTAAGGAGAACAATGCACGAAGAACCAGTTGATGTACTGCAATTGAAAAACAGAAATTTTATTGCAGCATACAGAACAAAACTCTTTGAATATAACAACAGTGGAGAGTTCTTGCGTGTAAATGTTCCAACTGAACATGTACTTTCGATAATAGAACTAAACAACGGAAATTTGGTACTGCAGGGGCGTAAGTATGTATATATTATCGAATATTCCAAGTTCAAAGTAATTGAAACACATAAGCGTTCCCAGTCTCTAGTTGTTATGAGCTTACAGTGTAGAAAAGACGCTTTCATAACTGGTTCATACTTGAAATTTCTCACGGGAGGGTACAGTCTTATGTGGACTACCGAGAAACGCGACATTAAATGTGTATTTGAATCAGAGCAGCGACTAGTGCACATTTTAGCAAGCGGAGTTGCATACAATATAATATATGCTGTAGATTACCACAAAGACAAAGTTTTAGCAGAGATCCAAGTCAATTGTTCATTGATGAAAAAGTTGGGAAATGGAAGCAAGATGGCCTTATTCGAAAAAAACCAGGTACTAATCTGTTCCTCAGAACTTGATACATACGGCAAAGTGTACCATACAATACCTGTTAGAGGTGTACAGTGGCCAGGAGCGATAAAAGAAATAGCACCAGGTCTGTTAGCGTTTCAAAATGGAGAGTTCGTTCAAGCGTGGGATGTTGAGCGAGGAAGATTGGTAGAGGAGTACAAAATTTGGAATGATACATTAAGATGTTTTATTTTTTGAAAATCTTTTCCATGTCCAAATTTTATCTTCAACAAAATCGATGATCAAATTGTGGTTATATTGAGGCTAGAACAAGAATGCGTACTTTCTTAATACTTAAGCTTCACTTTCAAAACTTAGCAGCGTTTAGGGTTGCGGTGGGCATTCTTAGCTCGTACCCAATTCATCTCTCCGTTACCAACTTGATCGTGGCTATTACGAACGATTCTATGATGAGCGGGCATGTTATTTTTCGGAAATCTGCTCTAGCTAAGGTATCATAGATCACGTTCCGCGCATCGAACAATAACTGTCCGGTTACAAGCCCTTGGTCACAATGATCAAAGTTACCTTATTGACAACCGTTCTCAAGTAGGTAAAATAGACGTGTTTAGAGCATTCTAACTTAACAGCAGTCAACTGTCTCGTGATCTATCGTTAATCATTGCAAATATGGAAACGCAAGTTTTAATAATACCGAACAAGGAATCAACAATATCGAAAGCACGACGGGATTCCTAGTGGAGCTTTGGAACTATCTGTCCTTATTGCTCCTGCGCTTAAGTTCGTTGGCGAATTTCGCCGTATTTCCTGCTTTTTAAGCGAACTTTGCGCAAAAGAATGCTAACCATAAAATTAAGAAAACATGATACATCGTATGAGAAAACAATTCATCCAAGAATCACACAAAGTACACAATCTCATCCTCAATGAGAGTAAACATGAGCAAGTACAAATGTTCAAGAACTACTTCGGCAATGCACATTGCAAAGATTCACAGTACACATCAGACACATGTACAAATCTAGTGCCTTCACTAAGTGAGACCGACTACGGAAATCTAGCATTTGAGGATACCACATGGCGTCAAAATCCAAGGAGTACATTTGATAGGCTATCGTTTAGTACTGCTTCTAATACAGCTAGGAGAGGTCTATTCGGTAACTTTGATCTAGATGTAACCCGAACAAACAATCAATCGCTAAATTCTATAATATACCATACACAAGGAAAGAAACACTTCATAATGCACAGCAACGATAAACTATAATTTAAACACTCTTACTCTTGATTTTTCTTCATTCGACTTGTAATCTGTCTGTAACTAGAACGGTAAAAGTAGGCAATGGGTAACCAACAAGCATCAGTCAAACAGTACCATGATGAATAGCACACAGTTCGTAGCATGCGACGCTGATCGTACAATAGCATATCGACTAGACGGAAACTTCAATGTCCTATCTCGCACCAGTTTCAATCAAAAAGATACCCGCCACATTCTTGTCATCAACACAGATATATTTCTGAGCATTGTACACTCACAGAGCAATACTAGAGTATTTATCTACCATTTGCTTGGTAAAATATACGAATCTACTATTCAGACAACATACGGCCACGTAATTCAGAGAGTGGACAAAAATTCGTTTATTATCAAAACTGGAGACGATACACATTCAACTATCTATCTGATGAATTTGTATGGGAGAGTAATCTGGTCTACAACAACACATTCCATAACAGGCCTGTGCGTCCTGAGTTCCTCGCTGTTTGCAACAGTAAACGCACAAAACAGAATTCAACTACTCGATGTCATAAAAGATAGAGTGCAAACAGTAACACTGAACGTAAAAGAGAACAATTCTAGGCTGGACAGTGTCTACAGAATCATACACATGCGTGATTACTTGGTGTGCGTTTGGAAACCTTTTACAAACTGTTTGTACATTGTAGATCTTGAAACGTGTACTGTGAAGACAATAGAATCTACTGACAAGCTCTTTGCAGCACATGGAATGGTTGTTGGTTCGTACCTAGTGCTATCGTGTTCTTCTCTTGTTCTCTGGTACTTTTTTATATTAAACATTCATACGTTGCATGTGAATGAACTCGCACATGATAGCGCTGCGTCTGAGTTTGGAAAGTTTAGTGACACCGAAATATTTGCGAAAAAACCAATTGCAATTATTTCGCTGGAATGTGGTACAGTTACTAAAGTTCCAGTGCAAGTAAATCATAACTTTACGATATTTGCCATAGAAGACCGTAGGTTCTACAAAAGAGATACAATTGACCGCACTGGTATGATCTTTAGTGAGAACGGAGCGATGTCGCAAGAATGTGAAGATTTTGGCTGGATATTTGCTGTGCCAAAGGATAGACATTGGTTCAAGCGATTATATATACTGAACATTAGTCAATTTTCCGACATCGATATAAATTATAAATCTGTTTGCTAAGTTGGTAAGTTTAGTTCAAGTTTGTAATTTTCCTGCACAACTCTTCAATTTGCTTGTTAGTGTTGTTTGCTAGCTACGCTTTCCAGTTCAGAACCCGCGAAATAATGACAGCAGACATATCAAAAAGTTCAACTAAGAAATGCCAAGAGCATCACTCTGCATTTTGGCACTTCTTGTAGTGATTGCCTTCGCAGATAACGATCCATGCACGGTGTCAACTTCAATGGGCACCATTTACCTTCGTAACCTCACGCTACCGTAATTGTTGAACATTTTTCTAACAAACACAGAAACGACGCTTTTCATTCATTTGTAGATAACAAAAAATACTGGGTAAATATTTGTGGCTTAGCAAGAGGCTTCCCAAGCGCAAATATCTGTAATAGTGCCGGACCATCAAAAGCATACCAAATAGTTGACGACAAATCATGCTACGCAATGTCCAGCAACGACACAACTGGAAAAGACACTACCGTAACGCTACTAGACCAGTCGCAACCAAACAAGGGAGTTCTCGTTCACTACAACACGTACACGGTAGATAACTACAGACGCGATGTTTACATCACTATTTTATGCTCCATCGACCAGGATCCAGTTTTTGATTTCGATAGAGAAGACTATGAACCATACCATAGTTCATACTATTTCAACATGAGAGCAAGACAAGCGTGTCCAGATGTACCAACTCCCGCACCTACACCAGCACCAAAGAATCCATGTATTTTTGAAACTACACTTGGAACTATTGATTTGCGTGGAATGACACTACCGTATGTCAAGTTTTTTGCCATACTAACCTATTACAGAGCAGGTGCATACAATTCTACAGATAATAATGGATATACCTACTTTACCAACATTTGTGGACCTGTTACCAATTTCGCATACTCGAACGTTTGCGAGCGTTTCGCATCAAGTTCCAAATCGTATCAACTTACACAAGATAAAAGTCATTGTTTCCCAATGACTGCAGACGGACTCCAAGACACTAGTGTATCCCTTATCGACGCATCAAATCCAAAATCAGGAGTAAATGTACATTACGCAGGATACTCGTACTTGGGATACACACGAGAAATTTACATTCAAGTCGCGTGTGATCCATCTGTTGAAAAGTCAACATTTA
>JAESGV010000671.1_pt1 | contig 14833 bp, 16 predicted proteins | sample 9269781 | NCBI WGS metagenome assembly JAESGV01 (sample SAMN15741586, study PRJNA653496) | algae metagenome | isolation source: Tildeniella torsiva UHER 1998/13D and co-occurring heterotrophs from... | place: Slovakia: Slovak Paradise National Park, Hrabusice, Kosice Region | collected 2000-01-01 | reverse complement strand
ACGTTTGCTGTTGTCACCAGTGTAATTAGATGTGTGGAATGGTTTTACTGCTCTTCCGACACCCTCTGTTTCTTCTACTGTTGGTGGTTCGTCGCGCATGTGATGAAGCCACATATGCCACTCTGCTGGCACATCAGAAGCTTCCCAAACTACTTTTTTTGTTTTGTATTCTACCCATCGATCTCTACCTATATTTTTAAAACCGCGTTATTAAAAATTACCAACTTCGGCTGGTCTGTCTGTAGTCCAATATATGTTACCGTATTTATCTTCACCAACTTTTACTTTGCCTTCTTTATCCCACCACGCTTCTCTGAGAACGAAGTATCGTTTGGCGGTAGGCCAAAAACCGTACAATTTGTAGTCTCTCCAAATGTTAGTCTTCTTCCAGAGGAATTCGCGCAGAAGAGTCAACGCACTCGAGTTGTGGTATGACATGTTAGATTTTTGCAAAGAGATTGTTTACTGGTCAACTCATACTCAAATTGTAATAACGCAAACAGTTTTCAACATGACGCGTGTTTTCGTTACCGTTGGTACTACAGAGTTTGATGAACTTATACCTGTGGTCACATCATCAAAAATATTAAAACTATTGCACGACAATGGAGGATATACTGAAATGACAGTACAAATAGGTCGTGGAAAGTACAAACCTGAAATCCGACCGACTGATCCCATCAAGGTTACCGTATACGACTTTAAGCCATCTTTGCATCAAGATATGGTGGATGCTGATCTAATTATTACGCATTGTGGTGCAGGATCGCTAATGGAGTCCTTAGGACTAAGAAAACCTACTGTAGCAGTTGTTAACAAATCGCTCTGGGATAACCATCAGAGTGAACTCGCTGCAGCCTTCTCGAGCGACAATCATTTAGCGTCATCAACACCAGAGGAGCTTGCAGAACTGTTTTTAAACAAAAGGTTCTTTACAGATACACTAAAGTAAGTTATACTGCGCTCATAGCTAATACCATTGCAGGAATTTTGCACCACTTCCTGCTCCAGCAACATATGAGTTCGTTAAAGTAGTAAACGATGAGATGGGAGTATATTAAAATTCTGTATTATATTTTACAACTTATACGAGTTAACCATGTCAAACACAACCGAACACGCAAAACGACAGCGACAATTACCGGATGAGTTAGAAGTAGAAGTTTTACTAGACGTGTTGTTTGAACATTTGACAGCAAACGCGATTATTAAACTAGCCAACGTTTGCAAACAGTGGAAAACAAAAATAGATTCGTACGGCGCTACACAATGGTGTCTAAAATGGCAGCAAACTATGGGCGCTCCTCTACCAGCGCTTGAGTCTAGTGAATACTTTACTAGTGTAAAAGATTTATGTCTGTATGCAGAAAAACTAGCACCATTGAAAGAGGAAGAGAAGAACTATGTGACAGAAAAACTACCAGAATTGGCCAAAAATACAAACAACACAAACAGAATTTTTGTCGCTATGCGGCACGCAGATGAGGGAAGATCGCACAAATATGAAGCTTATGATGACTTGGATGTTCGAATTGTCATTTTTCCATTAGGAAGAGATCCAATGTTGCCAGTGAAAATAGACATAAACTACAGAGCTGATCTAGAAGAACGATATTCGTACTATAGTTCATCAATTAGTTCAAACATAACCGGCACCTACGTTACAGCGTACCTTGCAGTAACTTGGGGCAATCCGAAGCATTGTGTACTGAACAGAGCCGCTGTTGCTGTAATAAATGATATTGTATGTGGAGTTGGAAATTGGAAGATTGATGATGATTACTTGTACGTTACTTGGCCATCCGATATCGTTGGTTTTGGAGAGAAGCACATGCACATTGGTGAAGTTATAGCCTTTGAGAATTTTAGAACAGAAGAGGAAGTCGCTGTTATGAATGCTCATGATAACGATTGGGTAACAGACGAGAATATGGATATAAGATGCATAGACCCTTATATCACTAGTGATGAAGAAAATGAAAAAGATGAGGAAAGCAAAGAAGAAAGTGACTAAGATTTGTAAGAATAAATGTCACCCGTCAAAGCCAAAACATGAACAAAGAAGCCTACAGCAACGCTAGCACTTTTCCAATGTTTAAGCGTGCACTGATTACCGATGAACGCATGACTAACGTTAAAACGATATCAGATCCAGACCAACTACGCGCTAGAAAAGAACGTGACATGAAAGAAGCAGAACGATTATTACACTTTGACCTGCAGTTCTCTGTTACACCAATTAAACTCGGAGTGTTACTACCAGAGATGTTCCCAACAAAAGGTTTAAACGAATATACAAGCATCTTTTTGCAAGAATGGGACTACAAAAACCGCGAGTATGTAACTGTTGGTGTTCCTAGTGATACGCAAATAATTATAAAAGGGAAAGAAAATGTTAAACTGCACGGTGATATCAAATTTCAAAGACCAATAGGCATGGTCTTCGAGTTTGGGGCAGTACAACGTATGAGAGTTTGTGTACTCGCAAAGCCAGAACTAGAATCATCACTGGAAGATAGTTTCATTGTTGCCCATGCAGATTTCCAAATATCAGAAATTCTAAGCCAACATGAACGTTCTCTATCGTTATTACTCGAGTTTAACACAAACAAAAAGCCTAGAAAAGTGAAAACAATATCTATTCGTTTGCATACACCTGCTCCAAAACCACACCCGCTTCCAAGAAACACTGGTTATGAAGGTAAACACATCACGATCCAAGATATGGACAAGTTTGGAGAAGCAGAAGCCAAACAACTATCTATCACGTACGATTTTTGTAACAACTAACCATGTAGTATGAAATTACTCGTTCGTGATTTGCCAATCATGAATCGTATAGAAAAGAAAACTGATCCATACTATCAAGTGTTTAAAGATGGCGTCAAATTCAAACAACAATTGTACCAATCGGAAGTATTGAAAAACAAAACATCGGGAGTATTTCGAACGTATTCTTTTGGAATTGAGGGAGAACGATCGTTGGAGAAACCTATGCTCATTGAGTTTTGGAATAAGAATGCCATCACGAAAAACCAATTTATTGGTATCGTAAGAGTAAGTGATCGACCATAATTAACCTTTGTAGACTGATATTTATGATTTGAGATCGGGAAAAGTCGATTTTAGCATCAATAATCCTGACATTCCAAATGATTTCCGCGGGACTTGTCACGTACAAAAATATGAAGAAAGGATTTGGTTAACTGAAAAAGTGATACAAAAATGCACAAGCAAGAAAACAGGAGCTATCAAAACAGTTGAAACAATCATTTACAGAAACGATTTTAGTATCATGAACTATTTAGGACACTATCCAGTTCATTTGGCCATTGCAATTGATGTACGTTACCAATGATCCTAATACTCACATTATTAGTTTACTGCTTCGAATGGACTCCAACCAACAATCAATCCAAACTCGAAACACTATTTATCTGGTGATGGATTTAATGCTTACCAGAAAAGCATGTTAGGTCTACGCGAAGCAGTGTTTCAGTGGGGTCAGCAACAAGAAATGAAAATGTATGGATTTGGAGGATCTGAGAAACCAATTTTTGAAATGAAATCAAAAGGAAGTAACGCTCACAAAGAACAAATGCTCAAGGTGTACAAAAAGTTTGTGAAAAAGATTGACATGGGATTCGAGTCTGATTTTACAAAGATTATTATGGATGTAGCTCGCGAGGCAGACAAAGTGGCTAATTACTTTGTCTTAGCGGTGTTGTTGGATGGCGATCGATTTGACTATCAGTACACGTACGAGGTTTGTAAGAAAGCTCATCGGTGTGGTATGTCAATTGTATTCATTGGAATTGGAGGAGAACCTTTTAAGAATTTGTTGCGACTACAGCAAGAGTGCAGGAACGTAACATTTGCGAGGTATATTGATAATATGCAACAAAATGCGAGGAACGTATTGACGAAACTTCCACAACATATGCTCGAATTTTATGCAATGCATAAGATTGTGCCAGAAGATTACTAGTAAAGTTGTTTAATTTTTGAATATTCTATGTGGTTCGAGATGAACGTATGTTTGCTCTACAGGTTTTTTAACTGGTTGTTCTTTCGTTGTTTGCGATTCATCGGTCCAGTGTTTTATGAGATTGAACTCAGCGTGCAACATTCTGAAGTAGTTTTGATTTCGTTTTCAGTTATCAGTTTTTTTATTTTTAGGTTTGTAACTTGAGGATAGCTAAACACTTAGCATTTTACGAGCGAATTGCAGCAAAAACTGCGTAGTGCATACATGAAGCCAACATTCTTATCATGTAAACTGATCGCTGCTTATCATGTTCATCTTTTTGTGCTATACCTTGAATGGCATTCTAAGCTTGCGCCAATGAGTTCATTTGGGTTAGCGAAGTAACATGTCCCAATATGAAGTCATTTGTGTCTGCGGAACTATTTTGTTTGTGTTCATTGATCGCATTGGTTATGTTTTCTTTAGAACAAGAACTCATTATATCGTCAATAGTTTGGTCTGCCATCGGTTTGTTCACACTGTGACCCAACTTTTGGCTTATTTACAAAATATGTAGCTGAAAAGCAAACTAATAGACTACACTCGTCGATTATTTTCGCAAAACAAAGACACTGCACTCCAGAAGATATTCATGCAGCAATGAATTTTATCTACCTAATGAGGTCGAGTCACAGAATTGCAGTTTTGTAACTAGACAGGTAACAAAAACATGGACATAGACGAACAATTCACATCGCCTGAACTTGTTACGTATGTTATCAAGAGTAACAGGTTCGAAATATCTCGCAGATACGAAATAAAATCGGTAGTTGGACAGGTACAGTAAAAAATTCATTTTAACTCAAAACAGGGTGCCTATGGTGTTGTAGCCAGTGCTAGAGATACAGAGAGCGATGCAGACGTAGCAATTAAAAAAATCTTCAATATTTTCGATCACGACAGGGAGTACCAGAAAAGAATATTACGAGAAATGAAAATACTAAGACACTTCAGGGACCACGACAATGTAAGTGTATACACTGTTACTAATCACGCGGTAGATTGTTTCCCTGGTTGATTTTATCCCACCGCGGTCGTTTGAGGACTTTAAAGATGTATACATAGTTATGGACCTTATGGATAGCAGTACGTAACAGAAAATACAAACTAATACGTAGATTTGAAACAGTTATTGGATAGTAACCAGGTAATGACAGACCAAAATGTACAGTACTTTGTGTACCAAATACTACGCGGAATGAAATATATTCACTCCGCAAATGTCCTCCATCGTGATATTGTGTGTTCTTTTTGATTCGTACTAACACCGCATAGAAGCCAAGCAATGTACTGTTGAACTCTGACATGGACGTCAAACTATGTGACTTTGGATTGTCTCGTGGAATAGACGCAGATATAGACCCAAAGTATGTTAGGTTTTGTCATATTAACAAGTTAGAATGTCAACTACCTATGTTGCGACAAGATGGTACAGAGCGCCAGAACTACTATTAATGTGGGAAAGCGCTGGAAAAAGTCTTGATGTATGGTCAGTTGGTTGTATGTTTGCAGAAATGTTAGACAAACCACCACGTCGCAAAGTTTTATTCCCAGGAAAAAGTTATTTAGAACAATTGGATTTAATATTAAATGTTTGTGGTACTCCACCAGAAGATGAAATCAAAGGATGCATAAAAGCAAAGAGATATTTGGATACACTCCCTCAGAGAAAGAAACAGAGTCTACAAGATTTGTACCCACAAGCAAACGCAAAAGCGATTGATCTACTAGAAAAAATGCTTGCTTTTGATCCAACAAAGAGAATTACTGTTGATGAAGCGTTGAAACATCCATATTTGGAATCAATGCACGATCCAACAGATGAACCAGACTGTACTCCGTTCGAGTTTGATTTTTCTGACGATATTGACGTAGCAGACATTAAGAGTATGTGTTTATAAGTATACTAACAGAATAGAAATGATGTACGATGAAATCATGGAATGGAATAGAAACGAAAACGGTGTAGATGGTAATGCAGTCGTTGATGAAGACGAGGTGTACGAGGTTGATGAATAATTTATATATCTTGTAGTAAATATACAAGTTTCACCACATTCCATCATAATACTGTGCTTCGTAGAGAAAGTCTCGGTTGACCACTAGTTTCATCAGCTGGTGGTAACAGAAGTCTGCGAAAATGTATTCTGCCATATCATCTTGAAAGCACCGCACCCCGTTAGATTTGCGAAGTTAAGCGAGATCGAGCAATGTTAGTACTACGGTCGGAGACGACGTGAGAACCCGTTGTGCTGAATGCCTTTTTCGCTGATGAAACTTAAGACATAAATTTGAATTTCTCAAAACATAACTTTGTACTCAGCAATAAGAAATCCCAAATGATGAATTAAGAGTGGGTGCGTTTGACGAGAAGAACGCACACAAACCTGAAAAGCCAATTCGTTTTACAATTTTAACTTGCGCAAAATACACATGTCAACAGAACAAGACAAGGCTGTAGAAAACCTAGAAGCTCAAGTTCAAGAGTTAAAGGTTGAAGAACCAGTTGAAGAGGGAACAAAACCAAAAGAACAACAAAAAGTGTACGTGTTATGAAAAATCACAATACTAACGGTTAACACAGTGTTGAGCTCGATGAAGAACAAGAAAAACGCTACCAATTAATGAGAAGCGTTGGTGAGGAATGTATTCAAGAAGACGAACTTCGCGCACTTATCAAAAACAAAAAAGACCAAATTATCGCATACGATGGTTTCGAACCATCTGGGCGTGTACACATCGCTCAAGGCATCTTAAAATCCATCAATGTGAACAAGATCACTGACGCAGGTGGAAAGTTCATCTTTTTGGTTGCTGACTGGTTCGCTCTCATGAACAACAAGATGGGAGGTGACCTCAAAAAGATTCAAACTGTCGGAAAGTACATGGTTGAAGTATGGAAGAGTTGTGGCATGAACTTGGATCAAGTCGAGTTTGTACAATCCTCTGACATTATCAACAAGAACGCCAATGAATACTGGACACTCGTACTCGATATTGCAAGAAAAAACAACGTTGCCAGAATCGTTCGTTGTTCACAAATCATGGGCCGCAACGACAAGGAAGATCTCTCCGCTGCACAAATCTTTTACCCATGTATGCAATGCGCAGATATCTTCTTCTTGAAGGCTGACATTTGCCAATTGGGTTTGGATCAAAGAAAAGTCAACGTATTGGCTCGTGAATACTGCGATCTCGCCAAAAGACGTTTCAAGCCAGTTATTTTGTCACATCACATGTTACTTGGTTTGAAGGGTATCAAGATGTCCAAGACAGATCCAGATAGTGCAATCTTCATGGAAGATACTGCTGATGACGTCAAGAAAAAGATCAAGTCTGCCTTCTGTCCACCAGGTCAAGTTGACGGTAACCCATGTCTAGAATACATCAAGTACATTATTTTTGCAAAGACTGGCAAGTTTGAGGTCACAAGAAAAGAGGAGAACGGTGGCTCCAAGACCTACACTTCCTACGAAGAGTTGGAAGACGACTTTAAGAAGGAGTTGCTACATCCAGCAGATTTGAAACCAGCTCTAGCAAACGCATTGAATGACATTCTTCAACCAGTTAGAGATCATTTCAAATCTGGAGAACCAGCCGCTTTACTCAAACAAGTTAAGAGCTACAAGACAACAAAATAAATTATTTAATCTTTCTCTGTTTGGTTCCATTCTTTGACAACTACATCTTGCATTGTATCATCTCGAACGCTGTATTTAAAAAAGTTTTTAAAATCGCCAATAGCAGCCGCACCGTACTCTCCTTTATCGTTGAAGCATACCAAACCAAGGTAGGCTTTTGGTTCATATCTTAAAATTTCATCTAGAGCTTCTTGACAGGCTTCTCGTGGATGCATGTTTCTGTACTTCATGTTCACAACAACTGCTCTATAGGCAGGTAAGAATCGAAGAGCAAGATCACCAATGCCAGTACCAGATGCTCCACCTACTCCATTTTCGACGTAGCATGATGCGCCAGGAATAGGTCCATCACCTACGCGTCCTGGTATACGATATGTCAAACCGTTGGTTGTTGTTGCACATGCTAGATCTCCATTGTCGTCACGTACAACCATTGATAATGTATCGTGTCCAGTCCATTTATGGTCCAAATCGCGTGTTTTTGGTTTCCAAAAGTTCGGTATTTCTCCATCGGCGATCCACTTCTTCCACAAGTCCATTGAGTAGGGTGTACTCAAGTTTGTTGTTTGAAATCCCATTCTTATCGCGAAATCAGTTGCATCTTCACCTACGAGTAGTGTATGATATGTTTTTTCAAGTACTTGTCTAGCTTAAAGGTTAGTGTTTGTTTCTTAACTTACCAACTTTAACGGCTTCTTTAACTCTTTTTAAATTTGCTACTGCTCCTACTTCCCTAGTTTTGCCATTCATTATCTAAATAATTAAACAAAGTGGGACATTGCGTACCAGAGCGTCGAGAGTTGTTTCTGACTTTTCGTTGGGACTGCCTCCAAAGCCGACTGAGTGATCGCACTGTTCTAACTCGCAAACGTGGGCTCCTATTTCTATTGCGTCCATCGCATTTGAAGTTTGCAAAGCGTTCCACGCTGCGCGTGTTGCACTGGTAAAGGGCCAAGTATTTATGACAAATTTCTTTGTTCTTGCTACTGGTTGTTGAACGAAGACAAACGCTGCGAATAACAAGAGTAGAACGAATAGCCCAATAGTTCTTGTTGCTGACATTTTGATTGAGTTTACCAGCGATTCTGAACTTTAATAAACTTTTCTTAGATGATAGTTTTGTTGTCTTATTTAATTGCATTCATTTTGTCCTTTTCTTTAATTGTTTTTCGATGAGGGAATTTTCAATACGCAAAACTGTTTTGTGAAAGTTGTTGAAGGTTTCTTCTACTACTACACTATCTGGTAAATCTTTGGGTGACAAGTATTCATCTTCAGTACTAGTTTCAGGAGATTGATCCAATGCTAGGCTTCGCATTCCACATGTTGAATCAGTCAGTGGAAGTTCATCAATTGTGGCAACGTCGCTTGCATTTCGCTTCAATCTGCGAGGTTCAATGTTTGACGCCAAATCTAGTATTAGCTGCTTCACGTGGTGTCCCTCTTCAATACCTACCAACTCAAAGTAATGCGAAAATCTTCTTCCCCATTTGCCTTTATTCTGAATCTTAACAGTAAAGACCCCAAGTTTTCGCTGAATCCACGCTTGAATGTTAGATATCAATAAAGTGCTTACACTGCTCAACAATAACAGTAATGATGTCCCTGATCCTCAAATGGTCTACAGTCTTGTTGTAGCAACATAACAAAGCGCTTGGTAAATGATATTTCGATACTAAGAATGAATTTGTTATATAACTGCGTTTTCGTTGTTGTATTCTCCTTGCACTAGTTTGTTAGCTGTTGGAATAAACGTACACATCATATGGCACCCATGTAAAGACGAGTAATAGAATTCCAATCCCAAAAACTAAAATTAAAGGAATACTTATCGTAGTATATAAAATTACGTAGACCCTACTATTAGTATATCGAAAGTACAAACCACAATTGTCTTCTCGAAAATTTGATAGAATATAGCTTCTTTTCAGGTTCAACTTTCGGTGCGTTGCGTTCTTGAGGTAAATTTTGTTTCAGCGCTTCAACATCTACTTCTCTTTTTGTGTACGTTGTTGGCACTGCTGAGAAGCTATCTGGAGATGTATGTTGCTCGGTAATAACTATCTGTTCTGTAAGCTCTTCTTCCATTGCTTGATTTTAGCTAATTGCCATGCTTTGCTCAAGTTTGGAAGTGCTTCGGTTGGTAAACAAGCTTGTGCTTACAGTAGTCAACTAGATATCGATGTAGTTTGATGTTTCCCTATAACCACGTACCTCAGGAATATGACCAAAAATATGGAGGAAGTACAGATGCTCAGACAGAGTTCGAAAGAGCTACACAACAACTGATGCAATACATGAATAGCCAAGAAAACTTTTATCCTACTGAATCACAATTTGCTCTTGAGAATACGTGGAATGGATATTTAAACACAATGGAACCTCCTCAAGCTATGAGCGAGATGAATGAAGTTATGATGTACGACCTAACATGTAAGATTGAATAAATAACTTACAATCAAGCTATGCTGGATGTGCAGCTCGAACAGCTAAGAATCTCAATGCGAAAAAAGCGAATACTACAATCTCGAATTGACGCGCTGAAAGACCACCTATTAAAAGAGGACAAAAATGCACAGATTGAAGACCTGCAAGAGCTCAAAGACGAACTTGCAGAAGCGGAAGAGGAAGAGAAGAAGCCTGAGCCAAAGGCAAACGAAACTAAACCACAAGATACGAGTACTCTACTTCTAGCAGTCTTAGCACAAAGCTTGCAAGTACAGCAGGCAATGCTTAACAATACAATGAATAATGGTTCACGACAATATACTAGCTCTCCGAGAAGGGAAAAGCAGCCAAGTAGAGAAAACAGTTATCGTGAGGAATCCAGACAAAATAGCCGCGTTTTGGAACGCAGGCCAAGCGCAAGGAACGAAACACAGGAATCAGAAAAAGTTGCAAATGGGAATGACGAAGAAAGCGAAAATGACTCACAAGAAAGCGAAAATGAAGATAATAATCAGAAAGAAGCGAAATCTGAAAAAGCTAGAATACCATCGCTGAAGCTTACTAAGAAAGAAGATAAGAAGCGTCCGGAGAAAAGAGCTAAGAAAACAAATCGAAAGAAGAAAAAAGAGGAACCAGATCCAGATGAAGAATCGGATTCGGAATTCCAAACAAATGATTTGGAACTGGACGAATTTCTACGGGAAACTAAGAAAGCCTTACAGGATACTGACACAGAAACCAATCCAGGACAATCGGCACGAACAATTGAGGAGATAATTGATACAGCTAGAAAAGAGGAGCTAAAGATACAGAGCATAAACTATACGAGATCTCTGGCCAGACGTAGATTTGAGAGAATTGTTATAATCGCTACTTTTGTACTACACATGAAACAAAAGAGAGAAGCTAGGATACAACTTTTCGAAGATAGTAGACAGAAACTTAAAGAGCTTATTGACAGATCATCAGATGGCGCTGAAAAGTACTTGACCCAATTAGTTAGAATTCCCTTGTACTCACTGTTATCTGATGGAGATGATTTGGATGTGTTCTCAGGTACAAATGGATTTAAAGCGAGACTAGGAGTAATAGGAGACATTTTTGGAATCAAGAAAACAGAAGACATTAACGACAGAGAAATGGAAACAAAAGAATTCCAAGCACGAGCAATCAAAATCAAAACTAAAATTAAGATAATCATAGAGTCTCTATACGATATCATATCGCCAGTAAGCACTGATGAGTCCAAAAAAGAGGATGCCGACAAGAACAGGCTTTCAATAATTCGATTTTTCGCGATTATGACGCATGAGTTTGTCCTCTTCCCTAAAGATTATCTTTGGCATACAGAGAAAAACGAATTACGCTTCGACAAGAACGGAGCATTAATAGAGATGGATGCTAGAAGAGCTAAGGTAATGATTGTCAACTTTTTAATCTCGAGAATTCTGGTATTACGAATCTTCCGCGATAGCCGTGGTTCAAACAGCAAAATCAAAAAGAACCTAAAAATAATTCAGACATTGCTATATTGCATCGGATTGTTAGCCACCAAAGAACAGAGTGTTGACAGAGTAGAGAGCTTGGGACCTGCAATTGTACAGCTAATGGACCCTCGAATGGCTAAAGAAGTTCACGACGATAAGAAGTTAGATAGGCTTATCCGAGTTTTTGGAGACTTCATGTTAGATCAGGAGCTGGTAGTGCGTGAAAAGGCTGAAATCCTGTATGAACTTTCCAAAGAAAATGCCAACTCAGAAATAGATGACACCAGTCCGTTCTTGAACTACAGAATCGCAACAAACAAGCAAAAGAGATCTTACCAAAAGTTCTCAGAGTATGTAGCCAAAAAACTTGTCATATTTGAAGAAAATATGGCTAAAATGAGGCAATTGCAATTAAAAGAGGAGGAAGAAGCTGCTGCACTTCTCGCCAAGGCGAATTCTCAAGATACTGATAGTCAATCGAGTCGTACAAATCGAGTTGACAATTCTCTTACTGCACGAACGAAAGATGAAGAATACACATCTCGCAGCTCACAAAGAACAAAGGATGAGGAACTTTCCAGCAGGAGCACCGCACGAACGAAAGAATCTGATCCACCTTCATCGAGATCTACTGGCAGTACAAAAGACGAACCAACATCACGATCTACAGGTAAAGATCCTCCAACGACACGGTCCACAACCGGTGCAAAAGTGCCAGTTCCTACTCCAAAGCCATCGCGACCACAAACGCAACAAAACAATCCGAAACAATAGTAAATTATATCTTTTGAATTTCCGAGACTTTACACTGTATGTAGTACTAATTTGTTCCATATAAATTATTTGCTCTTTGCTTTTCCTTGACGTTGTTTATGTCTGGGGTTCTCTTTGCATGTAATATAAACGCGTTTTTTTCGTGTGACCATCATACACATCCTACACATCAGCTTGACTGCGCTGACAACTCTCATCGCTAAGATTTTGTGTGAATGCGGGTTGACCAATGTAAAGCAAAAAAATAGGGACAACGCTTAATGTATCTTGGAGGGTCACAATTATTTAATTAGATTTGCTGTATGGTTTGTCGTACCCAAAGGCATGCAATTTGTCTTTACTCACATACTTTTCCACGATGTCAATATGCTTTGTGAGCCAAGGCAACAGCTTTTCTCCGTGCGTTTCACTCAAATTTGGCAGTGCATTTTGAGCATATTGATGTACGAATGCTGGGTGATGCACAGTAACAAAAAAATTGTCGTTTGCAACACCATTGTTCATACCAAGTAGCTTATTGTTTCCATCCAACGACACAACTGCACCTCCTGACATGCTTGGGAACGAGATGTAGTCAACAGACGCAATGCGTTGGCTATAGACTTCTAGGACTGATCCAACAGTGATGGTCTTTGTATGATTGATGAACATTTCATCCAGTTCAGCAGTGATTCTTTCAACAGTATTGCATCTATCAGTGGTTAATTCTTCTGTCATAGGAATCCATCGTTCATACATTGATTCTACCCATTTAGATGGGTTAGTTCTACGATATGCAGGAAATCCAATTGCAGCGACAAAGTCATGTTTGTTAATATCGTCTCCGGTTGGGATTAAGTACTCAGTATATGTTCCAAGCGGTATAGTTGCTGGCTGCGATTTATACGTGCCGCACATTTCACGTTGGCGTAACATTCCAAAATCATTTTGTATTCTCTGATGAAATGTTGGGTCTGGGTAGTCATTGCTGCCAAACAAACTCAAGTTTGGTATAGGAACTGGGCACACTACAGGATTTTTTTTCTTGCCTAGGGTCATTGGGAGATTATTGTCGCCGTTAGTACATAAAAAGTAGTTGGCTGTTTTTTCAATAACATGCCGTGGTGTTCCTATAATTGTATCTGAAAGCTGTATTCCACTAGCATATCCTTTGATAAAAAACTGATTGATGGCTTGATTGCATCTCACGTACCGATATATTTGAAATACTTTATCTCCTGCCCTACTTAACGATTTATAGTGTTTCAACAGATTTAAATAAGGTGTTGTGGTCGCTAGATCTGCTACTTGGTCTATCAAATCATAATCTTTTTCAAATAGCTGGATTTCTCCATCTTTAAACGGCCGTACTGTTCCCGGTAGTGCTTGCGTTACTTCATCCCATATTGCCATTTCTTATAGAACATCTTGTGAGTTGTCTACAATTACAAACAGAGTAATCAAAAATAAATTTTAATCAACATTAAGATCCATAGTATCATCAGCCTTCTCTTCTTTCTTTTCTTGCTTGGGCTCTTCTGGCTTAGCCTCTGTTGTTTCTGGTTTCTTTTCTTCTGGTTTTGGCTCCTCTTTCTTTGGAACTGGAGTGCTTACTATTGGTTTGGCCAAGTTGCGCAATTCCTTTTCTTTGTTTTGAAGAGCGGCAACGGTTAGACTTGGGTTGTCGTGTTTGGCAAGCTTGGATTGCTTTTCTTGTTCACCCTTTAGCCATTGTTGAGTTTCGGTGACCTTTTCGGCGACCTTGTCCTTTTCTGATTGAGCAATGTGTGCGTATTTCTCTTCTTGTGATTGTATGAATTGTTTGTATTCTTCGATAGCAATCAAAACAGAGTCAACTGCAGCTGGGCGACCAGCTTCTTCACGAATACGAGCTTCAGCTGCGTCACCTTGCTTCTTCAAGGCCCAAAGCTTCTCCTTGGATTGATCCTTGGTGGCTTCTTCACCTTCTCCGTACAACCAGTTTTCTGTGTCATCAAGGAGTTGGTTGAGGTCTTGACGTCCCTTGGGGTCGATATATGCGTACAAATCACCACCGTCAATGATGCGATCACGCATGGCATAAATGTATGACTCGACGTCATTCTTTGCTTCTGCGGTTTCTCTTACACTGCGATCGGCATTGGCCATCTTCTTTTCTTCTTCAATGTACTTTTTGATGGTTTCTGCTGAAGCAAGACCAGCAATCTCTTCCTTGACTTGAAGTTTGTGAGTGATAGTCTTCTTCTTTTTGACAACTCTAGTTTGTTTCTTCTTTTCTTTCTTGTCATCCTTCTTGTCGGTCTTTTCGTCCTTCTTTTCTTCCTCTTCTGGGACTTCTTCTTCGACATCAACTTCAACTTCTTCAACAGTGTGGGCTTCTTCTACTTGGAAGATTCCGTGCAAGTTGTGCCTGACCTTGACTTTAACCTTGGTTGCACCACCTGTGCTGTTCTTCTCTGGTACACCTACAACGGTGA
>JAESGV010000670.1_pt1 | contig 14839 bp, 16 predicted proteins | sample 9269781 | NCBI WGS metagenome assembly JAESGV01 (sample SAMN15741586, study PRJNA653496) | algae metagenome | isolation source: Tildeniella torsiva UHER 1998/13D and co-occurring heterotrophs from... | place: Slovakia: Slovak Paradise National Park, Hrabusice, Kosice Region | collected 2000-01-01 | reverse complement strand
AACACTTTTACGTGATTTGGCTCAATACAGTAAACACAAGAACAAGAACGTATTCCACGCTGCTCGTGGTATCGTTACATTGTTCCGTGATTTGGCACCAAAAATGTTAAAAAAGAAAGATCGTGGACGTGTCTCAGATATCACAAAAGATGTTGGAGCCTTTGGCGCCAACCACGCAAGTGAAGGTTTAACAGGAATAGATCTACTAGAAGAGTTCCGTGAAAAAGTTGGAGAAATTACAGACAAAACACGTTTAGAAGACGATGAAGATATTTCTGATCAAGAGTCTGATCAAGATGGTGAAGAATGGGTAGACGTTAGTGACGATGAAGATGAAATGGATGATGATGAACTACAAAACTTGGAAGATTTGATTAACCATGGCTCCGATAGCGACGATAGTGAAAACGAAGGCAATGGTGATGATGACGATGATGACGTAATGGACTTGAATGACGTACAAAACATGTTCAACGCTGGTAAATTTGACGATTTGTCCGATGAAGAAGGTGACGATGATGACGAAGAAGAAACAGAAACAAATGAACAAGATAGTGATGACGAAACACCAATGACAGCAGAAATAGAAAGTGAAGACGAAATGGATGAAGAAGAACTCGAAGCGTTACGCAAAGAAGCGGAAGAAAAGAAACAAAAAGTCGCACAATTGTCAGCGACAAAGATTCTCACACAAAAAGAATTTGAACTCATGCATCAACTACAAATTCGCGCCAAGTTGAATCCTAAAAAACGTAAAGAAGTTATCACACCAGAATCACTAGCGCCAAACAAGAAGAGGAAACGTGGAGAAAAAGATATTGATGGCGATGATGATGATGTCAAACAAAAATGGAAGAAACCAAAGAAAAAGATGGGTGGTCAAACTCAATACGAGAAGAAGAAGAACAAACCATATCAAATGATTCAACAAAGTAGAGAAGTTAGAGGAAAGAATACTATGGGTCAAACACAGAAACGTGTTAAGAAGGCATTATCTGATAAGAGAAAACTCAAACATTCTTTGAAACATCATTAAATAGTGAATTTGTTGCAACAACTTTAATTTTCTGTATTTACATTTTCACTCGCTATTTGTCAAACTCATCGATAAGATCTGTACTGTCCATGACAAACGTGCTGCTACCATCATCGCAAACGTCATGATGGTCTTCATCAGCAAGATTGTTGAATTCCTTTAGCGAGAATAAAATTTTGACCAACTCGAGCGTGCTCTCTACGTTTTTCAGCGATAATATGCAGATCTTTTCGTAGTTGATGTTCTGAAACGTTATAAAACGAAACAACAATGCGACCTTCGTCAAACATGTCCATTAGCAATCTAACATCCTCTCTACACAAACGTAGGTATGGTAACTCAAAGTTGGAAACATGTTGAGTTGCGCCATCATCAAACAATGGAATATTAGCGTTCATTATTCTTACTAATTTTTTGACGATGAGAGTGCAGTTACCATCACAATACGATAATTCCCAAATAGATTCGTTCTTTGGATATAATCGCGCAATTTCTCTTAGTTGATCTTTTTTAAGTGGCAGCAAGTGCGAGTTGCAACCTGTGTCGATCATAACGTATTCAACGTTAATGTTCCCGAAAGAGTTGTTCTTATTAGTGAGAAGATATTTCCCTTCTTATTGCGATATGCTAGTAACCTCAAGCTCGCCATAATCGTCTTGTTAAACGTCTTTGAGCTATCCGTGGTGCTTTTACAATATTGTAAGATGATAATCCGACTGTACGCACTCCGTCTCCGCTTGCGTCCCTCCGCTGTTAAGAGCTATTTAAGTCATACTTTGAGCTAAGCAACATTCAACAACGAAACAAACTAATGTCTGCAAACAACACTGTATACTTGGTCTCTGGAAGCACAAGAGGAATTGGATTAGGAATCGTCACAGATTTACTCAAACGTGACAATGTTCTGGTATTTGCTGGTGCTCGCGATCCAGAAGCTGCAACAGAACTCAAACAGTTGCAAAATGTTCACGAGAATCTCCATATTGTCAAACTGTCCTCAACTAGCGAAGAAGATGCGAAGACAGCAGCGGAACAAATTGAACGTACTGCTGGAAAGTTAGACGTAGTTATTGCTAACGCTGGTATCGCGTACTCGTACATCAATCCAGGTGAAGTTAGCCTCAGTGATCTTAGAGAGCACTTTGAAGTCAACACTATCGGGCCATTATTACTATACCAAGCTACTCGCAACCTTCTCAACAAGTCCTCCAATCCAAAGTTCATTGTCATCTCTACATCTGCTGGTTCAATCGCAATTCAAGACAAATTGCCTCCTGCATTTGTTGGTGTGGCATATGGTACTTCGAAAGCAGCTGTAAATTACGTAACGAAGCGCATTCATCTTGAGAATCATGATTCCAATCTAACAGCATTTGTGATTCACCCAGGATGGGTTCAAACTGAAATGGGAAACTTTGGAGCAAAAGTATTTGGAATGGAAAAAGCTGATATCACTCTCCAAGAATCTATCGATGGCCTTCTAAAAGTATTCGATCAAGCTTCTCGAGAAGCCACCGGTGGTAAATTCTTGGACTACACTGGTGCCGAAGTAGCTTGGTAATAAAAAACATTTTCTATCATCATCGTTGAGCTCTTTTGCTTGAGCTTTGGAAGATAACGTGGATTCGTTCCAGCTGCGTTATCCGCTCTAAAATAACCATTGTCTAAAAATAATACTGTCATAGCTCAATTTTTAAAGACGTCAAATATTGAATTCGAAAAACAAAGAAATGAGCAGAACAAGAGCATCACGTGATACACCTTTACTTACAGCCTCCGATGAGCCAGATATTAGGACAGTTAAATCAGCCCCAAATAAGAAAGGATTCGAGGCATTTTTTGATCATGAAATTAATGTTTCCAACGCTGGTCTCGGTAATCAAGCTATAAAGGCATTGTGTTCGAATTTGATAGATAATACATATGTTAAGACCTTGAACATTGCTGGAAACAGCTTTGATGAGTACGGCGTGCGACAAATAGCGGAAATGCTTAAAACTAACAAGACGATACAAACTTTAAACATGAAAGAGAATTGGCTTATGGGAAGTGATGTTAAAATCCTACTCGAAGGATTGGAACAAAATACTACTTTACACAGCCTTATATTTGATCGCCATATGGCGACTGAAGACGATCTAGAGGCTATAGACTATATTTTAGCGAACAATAGAAACATTTAGTAAATAATTCAATTTAGTATGTACAGTTTAATTTAGTGTTGAGCTATTGATTTGCTCCTTAGGTATCTATTCTCGTCTCTTCTTTGCATTATCAGTGTGAATAGCTCATCATTGCTGAACTTTGGTGGTTCAGACTCTATATGTGTTGGTTTTACTACTCTAACATTTTCTGGTACTGATACTCTGCGTGCTCGTATTTGATTCTTTGGAGCAGCAGCAGTTGGTACGCGTACGTTATTTAGTGATACAGGTGATCTTCTTAGATGTAGAGGCATTGGTTTTAATGAAACTCTCATCTGTAGTGGTTCTGTCTTCCTGTGAAACTTGTTCAATGTTGTAGCAATGTACCAATCATGTGGGGACTCGATTGGAGACCATCCAGAGTTGCGCTTAAACTCTAGTTTGAATGTGTATTTGTCTGGGACTGTGATGCGGGAGGCAAGTAGTGCCTGTAGTTCATCTAGACTTGTCTTTCCATTTACATCAACTTCGTGTGTTGTGTTTTGTGGTATGAGAGTGTAAATAACATGTACTGAAGGTGGAGTAAACAAAGACGATGATGATCGTCTCTTGTTGCGTAGTGCTGGAAGTGTGTTGCCCATGTGTATTTGTTTTGTGAATTTCAACGTGAGAATGCACTGCGCTACTTCTACTTGAACCGTGCGTGCATCGGATTGTCGACAAAACTTCCTCAACCCGCTTTACCCGCTAACTCAACTGATCTAAACGAGAGAGAAAACCGTTCGTTAGGTGCCCCGATTGCACTTGGAAGAAACAGCTGGAAGCTTCATAACAGCAAAATTTATTACACTTCTCTGTGGAGACCAAAATAATCTCTCTTCTTTGGAGAGACTGCCAGACCAAGCCTATCGGTCTGAGTTCCATCTAGATAGCCCATTCCCATTGGTAATGAACTTGGTACTGGTACAGGTGATGATTTGTTGATACTCTTCTTTCTCTTTTTGGTTGGAATTGTTTTGTGTTCATCCATAAACTGTTGATACTCTAGCGTCTTTTGGAAACGAGACAAGATATTTTCTAAACATTCCTGCTGGGTAAATACGAATAATAATTTGTACCTCTAATTCTTGTTCTAGTTTGTCAAACAACCATTCGCTGTAGAGTTCATCCTCTATATCAGCCCACACTTTTTTGACTGTAGTTTTTGTTATATTTACTTCTGTGATTGCATCAGAGCCTAAGAATGTGTTGAAAATGTAGTGCGCTAGCTCCGCTCTCTTCTCAAAATTTTCTGCGTTTCTGTATCGCTGTATGGCTTCATGGTTAGTATATTACAGGTCACACTTACAGTCCCAACACTTTATGTTTTCTACACTTAGTTCCGTCTTTGCGAATTCAATCATGAGTGAATGCAGTGTTGGATTAGATAGTACAAGTCTTAGCATGGGTTCTGTGGAGTGCTCGAACTGACTGGGCGATATAACCTCTGTAAAGCGACTAAATCCTATTGGGTCTTCGTCTATGCTTATCATTACAGATGGTGGTCGTTTTAACGAAGGTGCTGGAGTATAAGTAGGCCGAGGCGTCAGAGCTTGGGGAGACTGTTTCTTAGGTTTGGCACCGCCAGACCAGCTTGTGAGGTTCTCGAAGAACTTGGACAGCATCGTTGTACGATTTGTTTGTGTACTGCGTGTCACTCGTCAAAATATAGTTGACTGCTCCATGTTTGGCAATAATAAACTGCGCCATTTTCACGGAAGTGACAGCTGGAGATTTAGCTGTAAAAGATCAATATTGACCTTCTGTGGTCACTAACACGAGATTTGAAGACGCTTCATCTAATGCGAGTAATTACAACTTTTGATAATTCTAGTTGCACAGCCATCCCACCTAGTCGTGCATGATAGAGTCAGGTAGACATTCATTAATCAATATGTAAGATACTAAGTGGTATTAGAATAGCTCAGAGCTTTCCAGTACAGAAGATTTATCTTGGAGCCTTCGCTTTTGATTTTGCTTGTGATTAGAAGCAAAACAATGATACGAACACTGCTTGCACTAGCTTTGGTACTAGGTGTTGCGTTGTGCTTCTCGCTATACGATGATTTCAAACAACCTGAGGTTAAAACTGCACACGGCGAAGTGACAGGCCGAAGAACAAACGCGATTGATTTAGATGCAATAGACAAGTTTCTAACAGAAGCACAAAAGTGTCGCACATTACCATCACTCTCAGTTGGAATTATTAAGAACGGCGAGGTCGTTTTAAAGAAGGGTTATGGTGTAAGAAATGTAAAAACCAATTGGTCCCTGCAGACGAGCACACATTGTACGGTATTGGCTCAACAACAAAGGCCATGACTGCATCACTCGCAGCACTACTCGTTGAACAAGGTCATTTATCTTGGGACACTACAATGAGTTCTATCTTGCCAGAGTTGAAGACAATGGACTCTTTCGTATCCTCGCGTGCTACAATTGTCGACTTTTTGAGCCACAGATCCGGTCTACCTCGTCATGATGCTGTATGGATTTTCAGAGGACGCCCATTTGGTCAGAAACAATCACTAACAAGAAGCGACCTCGTCAAAGGTATCCGTTACCTGCAACCAAGCAAAGATTTCCGCGTAGAATTCCAGTACAACAATTTAATGTACGGAATGAGTGGTTTCGCAGTTGGAGAAATTTTTAGAAAATTTAACCAAAGCGACTGTACTATCGACAACTGTTGGGAAACACTTATCCAACATGCACTCTTTGACAAAATTGGAATGACAGAATCTTTCACCAATTACCAAAACTTTCAAGTCGTGAACAGAACAACACCACAAAATTATGCTCAAGGTTATGTATGTCAAGCACAAGCTGAAGAGGTCTGTAAAGCATATCGTAAATGTCCTGATGATGGTGAACACGACACCATGCTCGATGTCTACCCTTGTGGACCTGCTGGTAGCGTCATGTCTAACGTAAACGACATGACCAAGTGGATGCTAGCTCTACTCAAACCAAATGTTACCAACTACCTCACTCAAGCATCAGTGAACAAACTATTCACTGGTATCACACCTGTTCAGGGTGTGCTATACGCTATGGGCTGTATCATTACCCAATATCGTGGTAACTTGCACGTTTCTCATGGTGGTCAAGTACCAGGTTACAAGACTGAAGTTGTGTTGTATCCAGGAACAAATGATGGTTACGTCATGTTCACCAATCATAACGCTGCTCATGTCTCGTTTGCCGCTATTGGGCAGTACTTGAACGATGCAGTGCTTGGGTTAACACCATCAATAGATATTGATACCTTATGCAAGATTAACGCACCTGTGCCACCAGAAGAGCCAGTGTATCCTATTTACACTTTGACTGCATCGGCAGGTATTGCAGGAAACTTTTCGCATCCTACGTATGGCACTATTCGTGTTGTTGAGCAACGAGTAGAGACAAACTATCAATACCAAGTCACTCTTAACGATGATTTCACTGCACCACTAAGAGTTGCACCAAATGGATTATTCATGTTGTACGTGAATATTACATTCTCAAATCCGTTGAACTTCCCACTGTCGTTCGAGAAGAACTTTATGACTAACAAAGTCGATCGTATCAAAGCACCATTGGAGCCATCTGTTGAACAAATTGTGTTTGTGAATAACGAGTATTCGGCAAAAGGTTTTGGAGTGAATATTGGCTTCGGTGGTGATGGATTTGGCTTCCCTGTTGCCAATGCTTCTGGATCAGATGGTGCGAGTTGCTCCAGTGTTATCAGTGCAGAGCAATGGAAGGTATCCGATATCATATCCAAGGCCACACTTACTCTTTTGGGCTTAACGTTTGTCTTGCTCGTTATTTTGCTCATCGTGACTATTGTTTTTGGAGTGAAAAATTCTGGCTACCAAAAGTTCAATTAAATTTACTTTCATCTACAGAGTCCACGTCTATAGTTCTGAAAACAAATCATTCTCGAAAAAGCTTTCGTTGAAGCTGACTCGTTTGGTAGAACCTTTGTTAGATTTCAACGAGCTTTTCTTGCTTGGTGTATCGTTGATTAGTGATGATTGTTTTGCTCCAACGTTAGCCAAGTCAGTCTTTGCGTTTGCAATCATAAAGTCCTATGAAGTTAGCAGATAAGGTAAGATACATACGAGTTCAATCATCTTTGTATGTGTTTCTTTCTCGATTTGTTGAATTTTCGTTTGATAGTTGTCTTCCAATACTCGCTCATGTTGAGCTATTTCTAGATCTGCGTTGAGCTTCTCTTCTGCTAATCTTTCTTCGATACCATTTTGTAGAGTCACCAGTTTATCTGTGAACGAATTTTCGATTCTCTCGCGTGTAATCTTCTCGATATCTCTGCTTTCAATAATAAGCAATTGTTTCTGGGCCTCTGAGAGCTTGATGATTAGAATAAAGTTGTTTTTCGTACTTTTTCTTCAATTTCTTGCTTCGATTTCACTAAGAGCTCTTTCTCTTGCTCTTCTAGCAAGATTTTCTCTTTCATTTGTTGTTGTTGAACTTCAATGTTACTCTTCTCTGCAAACTGTTCTTGTACGAATTGGAGCTTCTCACGATGAGAGAAAAGTTCTTGCTGTACTGTAGCATGTGCCACCTTCTTCTGCTCTAGTTCTACTTGAAGCTTCTCCACGTCACTAGTGAGTTCTGCCTTTTCTCTGGACTTGTTATTGAGAGAGTTTTTCTTTCTTTCGATTTCTTCTTGCTGAGCTATTAGCTTCTTTGGTAGAACATCTCGATCATGTATGATTTGTTGTCTAGTTTGTTTCTGTTGGAGTCTGACGCGATCAATTTCACCCAGTCTTTGCTTGACTTCCGAATCCTTTTCTTTCTTCTGTTGTTGAAGCAATTCCAAGTACTTTTGACGTTCCATAATCTTACTGTGTAGTTCTTCAAGTTCTGTGGATTTAGAGTGTAGTGCTGCTCTTTTGGAGGCGACAGAACTCTCCTTGACTTTTAGATCTTGTTCGAGTTGCATGTTCTCTTCATTGATTTGTCGCAAATGTTCTTTTGATTGTTGAAGATTGAGTTCTTTTTCCTTCTTTCTCTCCAACTTTTGTTTGAACCTAGTTGTGAGTACGTATGATGTCCGTCTTACTGGATTGTGAACAAATTGTACTGTTCATTTGTTATTCCAAACGTCATATTCAAATAGTTGGCCATGTCTTTGAATGTATCGAGTACTGTACTCATGCTAGGATCTTTTTCCAACTCTCTTGCTCGTTTTGCGATTTCGTCTGCATACTCTGTGAGGACTCTGGTGCTTTCTCGAAGTTGCTGTAGTCGTACTTCTATTTGTTCTATCTTCTTGACTGCTGCTGACTCCTCTTGGTGTTGGAGAATTTGCTTTGCATTGACTTCTTCTTGTTGATGTTTGGCCATTTCGAGTGTCGATTTGGCTTCCACGTTGCGTTGTCGAAGTTGTGCAATTTGGTAGTCTAGTCCAGGCAAATCTCGTTTGGTTTGTTCTAGAGTGGCGGACAACAAGTTCGATTTTTCTTCTGTTTCTTGACATTCGTTTTCGATTGTTACAAGCGTGTCCAAAGCTGATCGTTAGAATGTGTATGTTGTATTGCTTACCTGCTTGTGTTTGTTGCTGTAACTCTTGAATGCGTTTGTTAATGTCATCTCTTTTAGATGCTAACGTATTCTCCGTGTCTTTGAAACCTTCGATCTTGGCAAGTTGTTTGCGATAGTTTGAGCATCCATCTTCGTAACGACTGTTAATGTTTTCAATCATTGATTTCGAAACTTGTAGCATAGACTGGAACTCATTCAACTTTGATTGTATAGTTTGTACTCGTTCGTGTTCTGTCGATTGAAGTGCTTCCAATTTCGCTTGGTCCTTAACTAGGTTTTCCGTAGTGTCGTCGAGTACTTTGATTTCGCTTTGAATCTTCTCGAGAACGGTTGTCTACAGTGAGGATCGAATATCATCATACTTTTGCTTCGAATTCATTCGTCTTTTCTGCTTTTTGTCGAATCACCTTCTCTAGTAGCGTTAGATAAGTTTGTGATCATTGTACGTGTTGCACTGCGAAGGCGATCGTAAGCAAGAAGAGATGGATTCTTCATCAACGACGCAGTCTTTTCTACTACGCTTGGCTTCTGTAGCGTCTTGGGATGTATCATCGTTTTTAAAAAAGTTTTATCGCGTTAGTTGACTCTGCACAGGACACGACTACATGTTTCGTTGCAACTAGCAATTCTCGTGAATGAAATCGAAAACAACAGATGCGATAAATACTTGTGCCTGTTATTTCTCTTGTGCCTGATGGCCAGCGGTGTTCATGGTTGTATTTTGCGAGTTGTGTGGATTACAATTTTGATTGGCAGACAATCATTTGTGAACTGCATGAAGAGAAGAAAAGAACAAGCCTTGTTGTTTGCTCATGGAATGATTCTATTTACATTAAAACTTTTTCATACAAATTGATGCAATCAACCACGTAACAAACATCCAACTTCAAGTGAAATCCAAGTGGTGATTCAGGTAGGTACTCATCCATATCGTCGGACTCTACCGACTCTACTGATTCAATTGAGTCTTCTTCGATCAGGATGTTAATTTTCTTTGTACATTTCGTTTCGCCTACTTTGCATTTTTTCTTGTTTCTCTTCTTAATGATCTTCGATGTATCTCTTGTAAGACCCTCCATAAGAAGTCCGTTTTTCATAGTGTAGTCCAATTTACGTTTGATGGTTTCCAATTTCTCGGCATCTTCAGGTGTTTTTCTTCTCTTAGAGTTGATCTTGTCTAGTTTTCTTCTTAGTGATGCAATCTTTCTGTATGGCCACTTGTCGATAGCAAAGTTTCTACACAGTCTCTTGAGGTATGTGTCTGATACACCTAGGATGCTTGCAGCTTCAATCAGTGGGTACTCGAAGTACTTGGAGATGATGTCGTATGAGAACTGACCAACGGCTTCTGGTTCTTGCATTCGTTTTTTGTGAACAATTTGTACGTTGTCGGCTAGTTCCAAGATGCTTAAATTCTCTTTCGTTGGTGACGCATAACGAGTTATTAGCGCATTGTCTCATAACAGCGAACCTAAGCGGTGATCTGCGTTGAATCTGGAGCATTACTGAATTCGGTTGGACTATAATCATGTGATTGGTTGATGTCCTTGCTCCGCGAGTAAAAAAGTCCAACTGCGAGTAAAAACAAATATGAGTTTAGAGGTGTGATGCACGGTTTAGTGCATGTCATTGCTAGTATAGCGACGACTGTCAGTGATGTTGTCATCAAGCGATGTTCGCATTCTGCAACTCAGGCCAAACGAAATTGCGGACTGCTTGTTCATAATTATATTTATAAGATATGTATGGGCAGAGAGCGAAGAGCTTGATTACCTTTAGCTTCTTTTTAGTAGAGAGACCTAGAGTATGGCGACTTTACCTTTGCTGAGGACGCTAAGTTATTGTAATTTTGTTGCAATCCACACAAATCACTGCTTAGCCACTTACGAAAAGAAAAATTGATCGTCGCAAACTTACTGAACTATGGGTCGAAGTTCACCAACACCTACACGAATACAGAGCACGAAATTCAACGATTGCACAAACTTTAAATGCAGATATGCTATTATTAACGAGAAAGGGCTGCCAGTAATGGGCAACATACCGCAAATTTCAAACTATCAAATGCGTGACCCTTTAGATACTGATGATTATTTTTGTGACGTGGCACAAGGAAATTGTCACATGTTCATACTAAGCAACCACGGACGCGTCTTTTCTATAGGAAAGAACATTTACGGACAATGCGTATGTGATTTTGGTTTTTTGACAACCAGGGTGTTCCCAAATGTTCTAGACTCGACACATTTTGTGAAGTGAAGCTTCCTCACGTAAGAATTCGAAAAGTAGTTACGGGCATAAACTACACGCTGTTTATTAGTGACATTGGGAATGTTTATTCGGTAGGATGCAATAATCATTATTGCTTAGGAACAAATGACGAAGCAGAGGCTTGCAGCCAAATCAAACAGATTACTTCTTGGAAATATGGAGACTTTACTAAAATACGGATCATTGACGCATCGGCAAGCAACTGTTATACTGTTTTAATAGACGAAGACTACAACCTGTATGGTTGTGGTTGTGCTGTTGGTTTCAACTATAGTCTGATAAACTCCAAATGCGGGAGGATCATCAAGCTCAAGCCAAAACTTGAGCTTTTACCAGAAGAAAAGATTATAAAAGTTCAGTGCGACATGCGATTCATACTCTATCTTACCAACTTTGGAAGACTCTTTCTCAACAATAGTGACGAAAACCCTACCAAATTGATCGCGAGTGACGTGTCTGAGTTGTTTCGAGAACCTTCGTACAGGGTAATGTACAAGGCAGGTAGTAGTTGGTATCATATTCACATGAGCGGTGAAGTAAGAGATAATCTTGATCCTGCAGATCACTTGATAATGTCACATAAGGATCCTTCGCGTTTTGAATCGTATCAAGGGTTAAGTGGTGTTGCAATTGATGCCATACCGCAGTTAGTCAAAGATTGCACTTTTCAAGCGTTTAGTTCAACGTGTGGGAAATACATACTCTGTAGTAAGTGATATCGCTGTAGTTACTAACAATACAGAAAGAAGAATTAGCGATATAATCCAAAAGAACAGTTATAGTAACGCATTGACTGGGAAATTATGTGACATGATTGTAAATTGTTTAGATTAGCATTAAATTAGCTACCACTGACATCATTCCATTTTGTAAATTCCAAGTTTACCGAACAAAAACACAAACAACAGAACATGTCATGGCCAATGCCACAACAGAACTTTGAAGGTCCACCACCTCCACCAGGCCCTCCACCACCGCCACCACCAACAACGGGCTTTCCACCAGCACCCAAAAGCGCATTACCAGTTATACCAGCACCAATGGTTGGTGCTCCACCACCACCGCCACCATCAGCAACTACACAAATCAAAACAACTAAAAAGTGGACAATCACTGAAGAAAAAGAAGTGAAAAAAGATATATCTAACGCGAAAGCGTTTCCATTCTGGGAGAAAGACATACACTGGAGCTCTGTGCTTGGTATGCAACTCTCTGACAACGCAACAGCAGGTGTATTCTTCGTAGAAGTCGAACCAGATCAATACGTTGTCATCAAATCAAGTTCTGCACTCGCGAACGAAATTTTTGGAGCAACAATGGCACGAGAGTTGGGAATTTTGGCACCACGTATGCACTTGATTGAATATGCAAGTCCAGATATAACACGCGTACTAAATCCAGCAACAGGAAAATTAGAAGTTAAAACAGTGAAAACTGCTCGCGATTGGAGTTTGTGTCAAAGTGTATTGATGGGTTATGGAAAAAAGATTTCGAATATCTCCAAACAACGAAAAGCAGAAAAAGAGTTGAATCGTGCGTTCTTCATCAAGATGGAGTTTATCACACCTGCATGTTCGTTGGATAATATTGTCGAAAAATGTCATGAACGGAGCTTTGATTTGAAAACTGTTATGACGAACGAAACATTGTTGCAAGATATTGGACGAATGGTCGTTTTGGATATTTTACTAAACAATCAAGATAGAATACCAGTAGGAGAGATTTGGTCAAATGAAGGTAACTCTGGGAACGTATTGTTCCAACTCGTCGATGAAACAAATATCAAGATAGCAGCCATTGATAGTGCGTCAATGCCAATTTATGTAGAATTCCAAGACAAGTATATGACGCGAATAGAAAAATTCACAAAAGTCATGAAGAGTGAAGAAAATTGGAACAGTGAGTACATTGACTCGATTGTGAAATTCTTTGAAGATAATATCGGAGAAAAGATTTACCAAGAAAGAGAAAGAAAATTAATTGTGAGAGGTATTCGCGAAACGATGGATAAAATAGCTAGTATGACAAATAATGATTTTGAAAAGTTACGAGAGCAAGTCGAAAGGATGAAAATGGGTCAAGATTGGGCTGATGTTTGGATCATCTCAATGGGCTTTATTGATGTCATGTTTATGGAATCCATTGCGAATATTTTTAGAATAAATTAATGATGCTTGTGTTTATTAGCGTAACTATACACGTCTAGTGTTCCTTTTTTCTCATTTCTTCTTACAGAAATGGAATCAACAAACATAAACGATTGTTTGAAGGCTTGTGCCAAATACAATGGTAAAACTGCAGCAGTACTTGTTATTCCAACAATAAAGTAAAACGATGGATCTGCTAGTACATGCTCTACAACGTGAAACAAAACAGTGTTTCTGGAAAACGGTAATATCGATACAATATACGTAACCAAACAAAACCCAGTAAAACTTCCTAAAACAAAACACAAAATCGGAAGATTCATACTTTTCACGTTGAGTAGAACCATACAAACTTGAATCACCATAATCACTGTGATCATAACAATACCTTCAATCCACATGTCACCATCTCGTAATAAAAAGTAGGTAGAGATGAGTACAATGGCTTGGTAGAGTGTCAATGCGAGCCACAGTGATATTGTTCTGTAATTAATATAGGTTCTGTTTTTCGATTCTTGGTAAAGTGATGGTATCGATTCTAGTGGATAATCTGATACATCTTTGTCAAACAGAAAAGCGATCTATAATGTTAAACGAGTAAAAACAAACGTACAGGTAGTAACGATGTAAATAACGTACTATACGCAGCTAAAATAAACGTATTGAACAATGACATCCCACTAAATCCAGATGCAAAAGAAAACCTATTCGTGAGTTTCATGAAATCACTTACATTAAATTAATTAACGCAATAATAAAACTCTTGTACATAGTATACTGACTAATTAACGCTAATCTTCGATTCGAATTTCTTCCATGTACAAACAATAACCGTTTCAAAAATTGGAATCTTGCAATGGAAAAATCTGCAGCGCGTACTGCTTGTAATCCTTCTTTTCCAGAAATTCCTACACCTACGTGAGCTGCTCGAATCATTGTGACATCGTTTCCTCCATCACCTATGGCTAGAGATTGTTTTCCAGTCGCTTTCATAAGCTCTACAATTTGACCCTTTTGTATGGGTGACATACGGCAACATATCACGCTAGTGCATTCAGAAGCAACTTTTTGAAACAGTGCAGCGTCTTGTATGATCATAGACATGTGTTTTCCTTCAATGACTAGACACTTTTCGGAATAGATTTTCGCCATATCGTACGCATGTTGCACGCCATCTTCCAAATCAATTAAAATTGTTTCTTGAGTGATTTCTTCTGCGTTTAGACTAGTTGTAGGAACTATACTACTGGTAATTAATCCACAAGAATATCCGATTTGTATCGCTGTTTCTTTTTTATCTCCTGTTAACATCCATACGACTATTCCTGCATCTCGCATGGATTCGATACAATCTGCGACACCTGGTTGCAAAGCATCTTCTATTGCGCTAGTTCCGTAATATTCAAATTCTAGTTCCAATAAATCATACGCAGCGTGTACTTTTTTCGAACGATCTTGTAGACTTGTACTGGCAGGAATATATTCTTCATTTTTCCAATGTTCGAATTGTTCGGTGGAAATCGAACGACCTGCGATACATAATGTTCGTAGACCTTCTGTCGCGAAATGGTGAATAATGTCATTTGGAACGTTCGAATTGGTAACACGTGGTAATATGACATCATCGGAACCTTTGGAAAAGATTC
>JAESGV010000669.1_pt1 | contig 14842 bp, 10 predicted proteins | sample 9269781 | NCBI WGS metagenome assembly JAESGV01 (sample SAMN15741586, study PRJNA653496) | algae metagenome | isolation source: Tildeniella torsiva UHER 1998/13D and co-occurring heterotrophs from... | place: Slovakia: Slovak Paradise National Park, Hrabusice, Kosice Region | collected 2000-01-01 | reverse complement strand
CCAGCTATGTCGGCAAGTTGAGTTGGAAAAAACAGGTTGCTCGTCAAAGTATTATAAATTAGTTGTTTATACTTGCACAAACTCGATTAAATCTCCTATGGGATTAACGGTTGATGCGATTACTGTAATAAATGAACCTTCTTTAACTAGCTCGTCAGTCTTTATGACTGTCTTGAAGCCAATGTCCATAAGGTAGATGAATGCTTGATTCGAATAAATAAGACCTTGTAGTACTGGGCTACTTTCCATAACTAGAGCTCTGTATGTACGTTCACCTTCATTTTCGAAGAATTTCAACAACCAGAATCGTTCACTAGATTTTTGCAAATTGGCCGTTGATTTGGTTGTTGTCTCCATCTTTGCCAACAAGGTTTGGATGTCTGTCCACGATAGTGGCTCCTTTTCTCCACGTAAATTTGCTTTGAGCTGGTGATGCACTAACAAATCACTGTAACGACGAATTGGTGATGTTACTTGCGTGTAGGCAGAAACACCAATACCTTCGTGCCAATTTGGAGTTTGTGAAACGCATGCTGCTGATGTATTCTTGAATTCGTTATGTTCCTCTAGAATCTGTGATACTAACTCTTGTTCAGAAGTAAATGCTTCACTCTCGACGATAGCATCCACGTTAGTGTTGGGAAGTCGTGGTAACTTGCCTCCCATTGTTCCACGATATGGAACAATGATACCTCGCTCATGAGCAAAGTTGGCAGACACCTGATTCGCGACAATCATAAGTTCTTGAATCATTCTTCGCGATCGTGACAACTCATTCGATACAGACACAGTGATTCTTTCCCCATCAACAACAATCTTTGGTCGTGGAGTAGTGAATGACTTGGCCGCTCCATGTTGCAGACGATGCTTCCATCTTATGTTCGCTAGTCTCATCAAGGTTTGCAATGTTTCAAATGTCTTCTTATCAGTGGAGCAAACCTTTTCCAAGATTTGATCTACCTCCTCATAATCGATTCTTTGCACCTTGGAAATAACTGATGGGAAAATATCACAATTGGCCAAAGATCCGTCTGGAAGAATTTGCGCGCAGAAAGTCATAGCAAAGTTTTCCTTCTTCTCACTTAGTGACATAATGTCTACAGACAAATCTCGCGGTAACATTGGAATCTTTGTCTCTGGTAGGTAAATACTCGTCGTTCGCTGAGCAGCGTAGGTATCTAGTTCATCTCCTTGGCGAATATACCGAGTAGGATCGGCAATGTGAATATATACAATTTCTGTTCCATCTTCACGGACTTCCAAACTGATTCCATCATCTACTTCTTCTGTAGCGGGATAGTCGTCCACCGTGTAAACTTTGTGGTGTCTCAAATCTCTCCTTATCTTTGAATCTAGATCTTGGAACTTTAATGGGTTCAGTTTGATTTGACTTGCAATATGGAGTATGTTTTCTGGCATTTGATAGTTGTAGTATCCAGATCGCAAAAAGTGAATGTTTGGCGTGTCGAACAAGTTGAGTTTCTTGTGCATAAACTCAAATAACGAGTTATCCTTGACATCAACACCAAATCGTGAAAAGATTGTATTGACTTGTTGTACGAGATCAGAATTTAAATGTGGATACTGTCCAAGTGCAACTTGACGCATTTCTCGTAACTGATTGGCATCTCTGTGTTCGTCCAGTGTTAACATGCTCTCCGTTAGTCGTACATTGGGATTCAACGCTCGCATATCGTGTATCGAGTTTGTTTTTATCCCTTTGTAGAACACACTGTCTTTTGCGTTTGGTGCAGCCTTCAACGCCAAGTTGGCTATTTTGGCGATCAGTAGTCGCTCCTTGAATAATGAATCTCTACCCTTGATATCTAGTGTGAATAATTCATTTATCTCTTGCACGTCGCGCAAGTTGAATTCGAGTTGTTTTTCTGTTGGCTTGAAATAGGAAATATTGTCTGTCAAGTATCTATGTGTCGCGTAGAGTGTGTATGGTGAAACTTGACCGAATAGGTAAGGCGCGACATCTTGGCAAGTAACGATTTGTTGTCCTGTACTGTACAATTGGGACCACAAAGCGTTTGGAGCCATTTGAACGCTGGAAAGCATCATCTCACATTGCTCTTGCAAGTTTTTAACATCCTCTATTCTTCCAAAGTATTGGTCTTGCGGCCACTGGAATGTGAATTGGTGCTCCTCTAGTTGTTTTGTATTTCCGTCTGTCGATATAATTTCCCACTTTTGTTGGTTGCTCTTCATGACAAGTCCTAATCGCCTATCGCCACCTTCGAACTCATCATATTCAACTACAATTGGTTTTCCATCGAATCGCGACAAGTTCACTATTCCTGGCTGTTCGAACATTCTGTGGACATCATAATTGATACCTCGCGACTGATTTCGTGGCCTTATGGGTTGTTGAGTTCGTTTTATGGAATTATCCTTTCGATAGAAGCGCGCACCTATTAAGTTGGGACGCTGTTGCGCGGGCTGTTGTGGTGCCGTTATGACTTGAGAAATGCCATGTTTTGTATATACAGGTTGTGGAGTTTGATATGCAGAATATTGTTGGTGAGGATTATTCGTGAAGGCTTCGTATTCTTCTGGTTTATAATGTGGATTGGGCGCGTTCGGTTGATGATGATGTTGTACGTAACGAGGTCCAAACGATGGTGCCTGTGGTGTAACTGTGGGTGCGCCAACGGCTACCCCATTGTTCAAAAAATATGCTGGCTGTTGAGGGTATTGGTAGTATTGCGTTTGTTGTGGCGCTGTACCCTCTTGTGAATTAAAACCGATGCGCTGGGGTGCGTTATACATATGCCTACCCCATTGTGGCAATCGGTTGAACTGCGTAGTACCACCTATTTGTCTCGACATCGCGTAGTGAAGACTTCAAACAGGACTATCAAAGTTTGTCAAGCTTCTAAGTGGTCGGCCAAATTTGTACTTTACAACGAGATTCTATGTGTGAGTTCAAAGCGTAACAATTCCATAAACTATAAACTACTTTAATCACTGTATTTTTTTCTCCAATTTTCAAAGTTCGAGTAATCTTCGGTTGATTCAATGTTTTTCAACTTCATCATTCGTTCCAAGGCTTTGTTCATCTTGAAAATGTCCCATGTGTCTTTTAATGTAATACTCTCCGAGTGAGGCCCAAAAAGACAAAGAGCGGTAGATTCAAAATTATCACGTGCCAACACATGTCCAAGTGATACTAGTTTCTCGTAGAATGGTTTGTCGTACCGTCTGAAGTACTCTACAATTTTGCTGTGGGTTGGGGGATACCTCATATCAAATTTGTTATCAGCGCAAGTTGCTGCAATAGAACCAACAGCATGCATATCTCCATCTTCGTATTCTGCTTCATCGTACACAAGTGTGGTATCATCATCAATCTTTGCTTCCACGCGCTTCAACAAAATACGTGCTGAATACTTGAGTGAATCAAAAGAGGTTATTAGTTGACGCTTGAGTTTGTTGTTGACTATCTTCTTAATGTCTTCGAACTTGGCGCTTTTCACTTCAAAATACTCAACCCTATCGTTTTGTGTTTTTGCAAATTTTGCGGACCACTTGTCACCTTCGATTTGCTTAATCCATATATTCTCAGACATCAATGGTCGCTCTGTATCAATGTCAAAGTACACTTCATCAGATTCAGTAGCGCCTGATATTTCGTAACAATTATCGAGTTCTAAATATTCGTGTGCGTCTGGAATAGAGAAGTGCGTCTTCATAATGAACTTTGTGTCTACAGTATACTTTATATCCTGCATGTATTCCTGGAGGGCATCTGTTGGGACCGACACTGAACGGCAACTATCTGCTCCTGGTAGAAACGTTATTGTGTATGTTACAGGTAGAGCATCAGCCATGTTTGCGTTGGCTTTTTTTGTCTCTTTTACCCGGTTGACTTTTGTCTTGGTTGACTCAAGTTAATTACGCAAAATGGTGTATCCTACGTTGTACGTGGTTCTTTCTTCTTATTGTTAGTTCTATCGGTGTGTTTGTAGACTGCGGAGATCAAGTAACAAGTACTAAAAAAATAACAGCGGAAGAACCAAATCCCGTGTACATTTATAAGAAAAGACTCTGCATTTGCAAACGTAATCAAGACAAGACCCTTTTATGTATCTTTACAGCTAACTGGCCTCATGGAGAATCAAATGCAAACGCAATTCCACTCTATCCTGGCAACATTGGACTGTTACAAGACAGTGAAACGTCAGTCTACCCAAGACCCAACATCAAGTGTCCAGGCTTGACGCAAAATAGAATGTTAGTCTTCGTAGATATTGATTGCGTGTCTGACACACGTGAAGTTACACCAGAGAATGGACAATACGGTCATGTAGATTTCTCAAAACTATCAGTGGAACTGCCAATAGGGAAAATATTCCGTCAAACAATAGCAGAATACCTATGTGTAGGGTACCGCGACAGTCCCCAAAATACGAATTACGATCGTGGTTTGTACTTCGACGTGGCGAATATTGATTTAACTAATTTGAAGCTCACTGATGAACATAAGAAGCAAATCGTTGGTGGTGTAATTTTAAGCGACTCAGAAAAAAATAGCAAAATGAATAGTGTTATAATGGCATTCAAAGAGAAAATCAAGTCCCGCACTGGAAAAGAACTCACTCTCTTTAAGGGTCATGTGCTTTGCAAATTTGACAAACGAGATTTAACGATAACAACAAAGCAAATACTACCTCCTACTGAGTTAAATGTACTCGTGAAAAGTGTTGCACGTTGTATTGGCTATGACAACCAACATATTAAAAATTTACTTTTGTACGTTGTATCTTTTATGCTACGTCTGCTAGCATCAAAATGCATTTCAAAACTTGAGTTAGTCATGCCTCTTGAAGCAAACGGTTTTCTAAACTATTTTTAAAAAAGTGAACGCAGTGGCTGAGGTGACAATCAAAGAGATCTGCAAAGGACATTTGCATCCAATGAAATACTATGCAAGAGCTGAAAATGCTTTTGAAATAAAGTTAGAGGATTTCGCTCAAATGAAGCCAAGTGAACGGAAACGATTTTTTCGCAACTGTCCTCGAATTGAACTTCTTATAGGTATTATGCGTAGCATAACTGACAATTTTGGCAGGACATTTATGGAGGAAAGAATGCTTCACTTCATTCAAACCACAGAGGAATTGAGAATGTTTGAAATGTTTTATTTATTTGCCCGAAATCTGCGTGTACCAGAGATGAGCACATGGGAAAAGCTTAGACAAACATGGAAGCGTCATTTTGGATGCATTGAATCGGTGTTCTCAATTAACAAATACGAGTATATGAAATTAGCGACAAATGAAGAGATAGACTCATGAACAGAAGTGAAATTGTTTTATAATGTTCTGCCCAACAGTTATTAAATCATGCAAACCGTGTTATAGTTTATGTAGACCAGATCAAAGTTTACTGAACGTCGCAATCTCAAAACAATGAACTTTGGTGACGTGACGTTTACTGGTCACACCTACGTTGTGCAAAACCTTCTTAGCAAAAAACTACGAGAAAAACGCAACAAATTTATCATCGCAGGGTGTTTGAGCGGGCTAGTATCCATTTATAATGTTTCAACGAACACGCTATTACCACAAATACAAACAACACAAAAAACACCCGCGTATTGTATCCAAATAATCGATGACGATACCTTTGCAACACAAAACAACAACCATCAAATCGGAATCTTTTCTATCAGTCAAAATAAATTAGAATACAACCTGCAGGGTCATAACGGCATAGTGTACGCATTTGAGCTTCAGGATAGAACATTATTTTCTGGTGGATACGACTCAGCAGTTCGCGTGTGGGATTTAACAACGCGAAAACAAGTATATCATTACCATTTTGGATCAAACATCTATGCGTTACGATTAGTGAGTAGAAACAGACTTTTAATTGGCGGTGCTAAAGCGGCCCAAAAAGCTCCTTTACATTTGATAAATACTGTTGATGGAACTCTTCTAGAGCGTGTAGAGGATCACACTGATCTAATATATCAGATAAAATCGACCAACAAGTATATCATAACTGCTGGTTTCGATTCCGTAGTAGTGCGAGATCACGACCTCACCGAAATAAGACGAATCTCAGGAGGACCACAACATTCCGCAGATGTGATGGAAGATGATATATTAGCGCTCAGTCATAATGGAGAAGAGCTTGGATTGTATGATTTAAACTCTGGAAAATGTATCTCCAAACACAAACGTGATGTAGCAAGATTAGTGTACTATGGTGTTCCAAGAAAATTAGTAATTGGAACCAAGGATGGAAAATTGTTATTTTATGACGTTGCAACGCGGAATGCAGAAGAATATGATAGTGTAGCTGGTTCTATGATCCGTGCTATTGAGGCAAAATAAATCTAGTACGCGTGCAATTTTGTTACTCTTCTAACGGAAACTTGTTGTCCCAAACATAAACACATGGCAGGTCTGTACTCTGCTACAGGTAATTTTTCGCATTTGTTCAACACTCCATAATCTTTTCCATTCAAATACAAATTGACAGTAACTTTGACTGGATTCGTGTATCCGTTATCGAATCGGAATCCAATGACATCTCCACTCTTTACAGACTTTAATTCAATGTCTGTTTGCTCATTTTCCAAAGCGTTGGCTAGATATTCTCCGCAATTGTACAATTGTCCATTGCCTACAATGAAAGAAAAACCACCACGCAGGCCAATGATATTTAAATGTTCGCGACCTGCATCGTAAGGCCAAACATCTTTTTCTATGGCACCGACTACGATTCGAAACACATTTCCATCATAAACGTGATGTTTGTCGATAGAAAACTCGAAATAGTAGAGTGTATGTTCTTTCATGATGTTCTTACTGACAATGCGCTCCCAAACGTGTGGATAGGGAAAATCTTTTCGTGATGCTGTTTTTCCATGGATAGCAAAACACGTTTCTTTGTGTTTACAGCTGTCTGGGTTAAAGTCCAAATCGAATTTAGTGGTGTATGCGTCAATGTACTCAGCTTTCCAGTTTTGTGTTGTTTCGCTAGTAGATGGTAGTAAACTTCCTCCACAAAGTTTGAGTTCTGCCATGGTATGTTGCTCCCAAAGCCAATTCGAGTTGTGAACTAAATCATACTTGACTTGGCTACAATAACTATAATTGAGTACGGAGACGATATCGCAAAATGATAAAATCAATAACTCGGTATCATCGTTCAGTTCTGTGACAAGTTCTTCAGTAGACATGTTTGCTTTGTTTACAAATTTTGTGTTGTTTATATCGGGAAGTGAGCTCAATTAGCCTGCTATCTTGGTTACCTTCTGTATCGAAGCTTCTTGTCCGCTACACAAGCTCATTGCTGGCCGGTACTCTGTTACTTCCAACTGGTTCAAATAATGCTCTTCCAATTTGGCAACTTCTCTGTTATTTACAAATACACTTACATCCACTTTGTCTTTGATTGTGTATCCGTTATCTATCTCAAATCCTATTACATCTCCGTTATGTGCTGGTCCCAATCTAAAGCTCTTATGAACCGTACCTGCCGAATATGTTTGTCCTTTTCCAACAATGTATGAGAGTCCAGCCTTATTTCCAACGATGTTGTGATGATCTTGTTTAGGATCGAATGGCCATGCCTCTTTTCCTATGACTCCTACAGCCATGCGAAAACCATTTGCCATTAGTTGGTGCTTGTCAACACAAAACTCGACAAGCGTGATGGTGTGTGGCTGTATAATATGTTTACATACTATGCGTTCCCAAGGATGTACAGATGCATGATGCCGTGCCGCTTTTCTACCGCAAACGGAAAAGCACTTCTCAGCACAGCTATCAGGACTGAACTCCAAGTCAAATTTGTACTTGTATGCTTCTATGAACGCTTCTTTCCAGTTTTGAGAAGTAGGATGAGGTATTCCGCTGTCTTTTAGTTCTGCCATTGTATGTTGCTCCCACAACCAGTTAGAGTTGTGCACAAGCTCATATTTTTCACGTGCACAATAGCTGTAGTTCAGTACAGTAGTAATATCACAGAATGATAAGAGTACAAGCTCTACATCATTCGTAAGTGTCTCAGGCATTGTGTTCGTTTGAGAATTTGTGCGACGCTTTTATGCCTTTTACCCATCTCAACTCTTCATTTAGTGAGAGATGCATCTACTTTGAGCTAAGATGCAGTAGAGAATAATTCTGATTCCACCGACATTGAGCGAAAGCAAAGTTTACTGTTACAAGAAGTAATACACAAGTACACAAACAAGAGCAGCTAATGTGCTCATACTAGTGGCTGAAGAAGAGGAAACCTTTGTCACTGCTTGCGTGTAAACAATTGATAACTGAGCAGACTTTCCCAAAGTAACTTGTGTTTCTGTTGTATCTAACTGAGCTCCAATTCTTAATCCTGATGATGTAACAAGAGTTGACAAATCAGTACCAAACAAGTTCTTCACATCAATTGTATAACTAATCGTATTCACGAGTTGAATCGATTTGGATGCAATTGCCACATTATTGCTATTGTATCCTGTTAATTTCAATTGTACTGGAGAAGCTTTCAACTTGTTCACAGTGATCGTTAATGACATGCCCAAAACATTTCTTGGTGGATTGGAAACAATAAAGTAGGCATTGGCTACTGACATATCAGACGATTTGGTGTACAAAGATACCGAATTGGCAGCTTCATCTGAAGTCAATGTTGGAATGTTTGCTGGATCTCCAAATGTTGTTCCTGAAAAGGTTCCTTGTAAGGTCATTGTTGTAGTGGTAGTTGGCGCAGGTGTCGTAGGAGCAATTGTAGTTGGTGCACCTGGTACTGGTGCTACAGTTGTAGTCGTTGTTGTAGCAACGCCTGGTGCAGCAGTTGTCGGAGCAACTACAGCGTATGTAATTACACTAACTACAGCTTGTGTATCGATAACGATTGGTACGCTATCGGTATCCGAAGCCGCGTTGACTTTCAAAATATTTCCACGAACTCCTTTAATTTCAAATCCAGTAGAAGATGAAGCAAGTAATTCAGTATAAATACTTGAAACATCAATGATGAGTTCTCCCATGCCGTTCACTGTTCCTCTAACATAACCAGCAATATTTCCAAACTCATCAGCGAGTGTAATTCTTACAACACCAACTACATTGGATGTAATTCTCATTTTGATGACTGCATTGGAAATGATTGCTTTTGCGGGAATGACAGATGCTTTGGCAAAATCACATGCCAAACTTGCGTTAACGGCATCGGATTGGTACATTAAACTTCCAATGACATCTGGAGGAAGTGTAGGTAGTTTTGAAATGTCACCTTCGATTTGAGAGGTAACTGTTGCTTGTGCTTCTAATTGTACTGGTGGACTTGTTGGTGGTGGAGTTGTCGTTGTTGGTGGAATTGTGGTAGGACCTGCTGTAGTTGTTGGTGCCTTTGTGGTTGGACCTTTGGTGGTTGTTGGCGCTTTTGTTGTAGCGGCAATGGTTGTAGTTGGCACAGCAGTTGTAGTTAGAGGTGCCAGTGTTGGAGTTGGCATGATCGTTGGAGTGGTAACTACTGGTGCAATAGTTGTCGTTGGTGCGACAGTGGTGGTTGGTTCGGCAGTAGTAGTGGGTTCCATGGTTGTTGTTGTTGTCGTTGGTGCAGCAGTGGTGGTTGGTTCGGCAGTAGTTGTAGTTGGTTCTGCTGTTGTGGTGGTAGGTTCAGGTGTAGGTGTAGGTTTTGGAGGTAAAGTAGGCGCGGCAGTGGTTGTTGGTTCCACAGTTGTAGTTGCTTCCTCAGTTGTTGTTGGTTCTGCTGTTGTAGTCACTTCTTCAGTTACTGTAGGCTTGCTAGTAGTTGTGGGCTCTTCTGTTGTTGTGGGTTCCATAGTTGTGGTTGGCTCAACAGTAGTAGTTGGTTCCACAGTAGTTGTAGGTTCAGGAGTAGTTGTTGTTGGTGCAACAGTGGTAGTAGGCTCTGCTGTGGTTGTAGGCTCCTCAGTAGTCGTTGGTTCGACTGTTGTCGTTGGTGGTTCTGTAGTAGTTGGCTCAGCAGTTGTGGTGGGCTCCATAGTTGTTGTTGGTTCAACAGTTGTAGTCGGCTCAGGAGTAGTGGGTTCCATGGTTGTTGTGGTTGGTTCAACAGTGGTTGTTGGCTCCATTGTTGTAGTGACCTCAGGTGTTGGCGCAGCAGTAGTTGGTTCAGCTGTTGTTGTAGCTTCAACAGTTGTGGTTGGCTCAAAAGTGGTAGTTGTTGTTGGTTCTACAGTGGTAGTTGGCTCTTCAGTAGTTGTTGGTTCAGGTGTGGTAGTTGGCTCCATTGTTGTAGTGACCTCTGGTGTTGGTGTTGGCGCAGCAGTAGTAGTAGGCTCAACTGTTGTCGTTACTTCTTCTGTTGTAGTTGGCGCAACAGTAGTAGTAGCTTCAATAGTAGTAGTTGGCTCTTCAGTAGTTGTTGATTCAGCTGTTGTGGTAACTTCTACGGTAGTTGTAGGTTCAGCTGTGGTTGTGGGCTCTGCTGTTGTAGTTGGTTCAGCAGTGGTTGTTAGCTCAACTGTTGTAGTTGGAGCTTCAGTTGTGGTGGGTTCCATAGTTGTAGTCATCTCGACAGTGGTAGTTGGAGACTCGGTGGTAGTAGTTGGAGCTTCAGTTGTTGTTGGTTCTACTGTAGTAGTTGCCTCAACTGTTGTTGTTGGCTCAAGTGTTGTAGTGGGTTCAACAGTTGTTGTTGGCTCCATTGTAGTAGTAGCTTCAGGCGTTGGTGTTGGTGCAGCTGTTGTTGTTACTTCTTCAGTAGTTGTTGGTTCCATAGTTGTGGTTTGTTCTACAGTAGTAGTAGGCTCCAGTGTTGTGGTAGGTTCAGGCGTGGTTGTTAGTTCCATAGTTGTGGTGGGCTCAACTGTTGTAGTAACCTCAACAGTAGTCGTTGGCTCTAAAGTTGTTGTAGGTTCTGCAGTCGTTGTTAACTCTTCAGTGGTAGTAACCTCAACAGTTGTAGTTGGCTCTAAAGTTGTTGTTGGCTCCATCGTTGTGGTAGGTTCAGCAGTGGTTGTTAGCTCAACTGTTGTAGTTGGTGGTTCTGTTGTGGTTGCTTCAGCAGTTGTAGTTGGTGGTTCTGTTGTAGTTAGCTCTTCTGTCGTTGTTGGTTCCATAGTTGTAGTTTGTTCAACAGTAGTAGTGGGTTCAACGGTAGTGGTTTGCTCCATTGTTGTTGTTGGCTCAAACGTTGTAGTTGGTTCCATAGTTGTGGTAGCTTCTGGTGTTGGTGTTGGTGCAGCTGTTGTTGTAATTTCAACTGTGGTAGTAGGCTCAGCTGTTGTGGTTACCTCTTCCGTTGTGGTTGGTTCAACAGTTGTCGTTGGAGTTTCTGTTGTAGTTGGCTCTTCTGTCGTTGTTGGCTCAGCTGTGGTAGTGAGTTCAACAGTCGTTGTTGGTTCAGGAGTGGTGGTTGGCTCTACAGTAGTTGTTGGCTCCATTGTTGTAGTGATCTCAACTGTAGTTGTTGGCTCTTCAGTAGTAGTTTCTTCTGGTGTTGGTGTTGGAGCCATTGTTGTGGTTGGCTCAGGAGTAGTTGTGGGTTCCGCAGTTGTAGTAGGTTCTACTGTAGTTGTTGGTGCACCAGTGGTGAATGGTAACACATCACCAATTACTTGAACACTGTAAGCTCCAGCGGCAATAGATACAACATTAATATTGGCAAGCTCTGCTGCATTAATGGCAATTGGTGAACTTCTTGATGTTTGAGTACCATCACCCAAATTTCCAAAATCATTATTTCCCCATCCATAAAAGTTGTTATTTTCATCAATAGTAATTGTATATGAGTATCCACTTGCAATCTTTGTGATGACTTTACCATTGATAGCACCACCAGTAACTAGAGTTGGACTGCTTACTGGAGTCAAACTAACTACTCCATCACCAAGTTGACCAGAGTCTCTTGCACCCCAAGTGTAAACAGCACCAGTGTCTGATAACGCAACAAAAAAGTCTGTTCCAGCTGAAATAGCAACAATATACGTACTATCGAGTGCCGTTACAAACGCTGGTGTGTTGTAGATGCTACCCCAAGAAATAACTCTTCCTGTGTTGGTTATCGCTAGCGTGTTCGTGTTACCAATTGCAACATCAGTAACAACAACTCCGTTAAGATCTCCTGATGTATAAATTGCAACTGGTGTGAAATGTGAGGTACTAGTGCCATCTCCTAATTGACGATTGCTGTTGCTACCCCAGGCGTATAGTTTACCGCCAATAGAGAGTGCAAAAGCTTGATCGTACTTGGCAAATATTTTGGCAATCGTTTTGCCATCAGTAGTCCATGCACTTCCATCGACTTCCGCTGGTAAAAGCGTGTTAACAGCATCGTTTGGAAGAACTGTTCCTAACGCGCCGAGTGCACTATAACCCCATGAATAAACCTTGTTATCATAGGTTAACGCCAAAGCAAATCCGATGCCTGATGCAATATCAAACGCTGGTGTGGATAATGCGACTGATACTGGAATAGCAGAGTCGTTTCCGTTTCCATCACCCAACTCGCCATCAAAACCATACCCTGCTGCGGCAACACTTCCATCTCTCATGAGTAGTATGTAGTGACTTAATCCAGCAACAACTTTGACAACATTTGAAGAGTTGAAAGGTGTCGTGTCGATAACAACTGGAGATAGAATGACATCGTTTCCTCCTGGAGCAAGTCTCTTTGGTGGATCGTTGTAACCCCAACCAAGCATCTTTTTGATCGTTTCTTCAACGTATGGACTAGGTGTTGTTATTGGTGGATCTGTTGGTGCAGCAGTAGTCGTTGGCGCTTCAGTAGTTGTAACTTCAGCAGTTGTGGTTGGTTCTGGTGTTGTAGTAGGCGCTTCTGTCGTTGTTGGCTCCGCTGTAGTCGTAGTTGGGTATGCAGTTGTAGTTGGTTCACTAGTAGTAGTTGGATAGGCCGTTGTTGTAGGAGCAGGTGTAGTTGTTGGTGGTGCAGTTGTAGGTAGTACTTCCACCAAAACGACAGTATCTAACCATGTCGATGTCATTGATATCGGTACAAGGTAATCAAACACGTTTGATGAAACTGCAGTACATGGGTTGACTGTACCCGTTGCACCATTTCCAACAAATGTTGCATCTCCGCAACCATAAATAGTTTTATCATCTGCCATCATCATGGTGTTGATAAAACCACTTGACACTTGTGTGATATTTTTTCCATCAACTCCAGATGTTAATACAGTTGGAATGGCATCAGTGGAAAGTTCTGGATTGCGACCGAGTTGTCCAGCACTATTGTCTCCCCATGTGTAAACAGTACCATCGGATGCTAACGCGGCACTGTGGGTATTACCAGCTGAAATAGCAGTAATGATCACAGCACTAGAAATGGAAGTAGTTACAGCTGTTGTTGCACTTGTTGACGAACCATCCTACAAAATATTAAAATTTAAAAATGTAGACTTACACCTAATTGTCCATAGTCATTATTTCCCCATGCATAAACTTTTCCATCGTCGCCCAATGCGAGAACATGATAGCCTCCTATGGATATTTGTTGAATACTTGGTAAGGCGGCTTGCACGGCAACAAAATCATCGGAAGGCCCAACGGTAGGGTATAGTAAGTTTGTTGCGTCATCGTTATAACCCCATCCGTAGACTTTACCATCACTATCAATGACAAAACTATTCGCATAACCTGCAAAGAGTTTGGTAAGCGTTTTGCCAACCAAATCACTTGAGGAGAAAAGTACTGGTGTGAATTGTTGTCCTGCGTTGAAGAAATAACCCCAACCAAATACTTTACTTTCTCCGCTTGCTAACGCGAATGACTGTCCGAGACCAGCTGCGATAGCGGTGATCGTGGCTCCGGCATTTGTAAATGCTGTTGTGTCGACTAGAACGTTATACGCGCTTTGTTGTCCTGTGGCTAATACGCCACCATTTCCTAGTTGGCCATCACTGTTTACTCCTCTGCCGTAAATAGACCCATCGTTTAAGAGTACTAGCATATGATACTGTCCATTGGCGATCGCTATAATGTTGTTCTGGTCATAAATATCCTCGTCGTCAATCAACGTTGGTGTAGTTACATAGCTTCCTGCGCCGCCTGATGCACTTGTGGCAGCTACAAGTTTTCCATTCAAATTCTCTCCCCACCCTAGTAACGCTTGTGGGTTTGACGAAACGAAAAACAATAGTGTAAAAAATATGTACAACTTGAACATGGTTGAAGTGTTCATGATTGTACCTTGTGGATTGCGTTCTCTTTAAAAATTAACTAGTACCATGCTTGCTGATTTGTTGGCCGTTAGGACTTTATGCGTCTGACAGGTGACACCATACCTAATGTGGAAAAGGCTAACATCATTCTTGTAACTTTCAGCAATTTTATCTTTTTAAAACGCCAACAAGAAAAAAGAGCTCCCTACCAAATGATTCGTGCTAAGAACAAGCAAAAGCCTCGGACAGAGCAAAAGCTCTACTTTTACATCAAGTCCCACGTTTTCTTAGAGTCGCTGGTGGGTAAATGCTTTGCCATGAAATCGTCTAGAGTTTCCATTCTACCTCCACTGTTCTTTGGTCTAGCAAACCCATCTTGTTCGCGTTTCATGGCTATCACGTCCATTGTGCCCTCGTACGTTTGAATTCCCTTCTTCTTTAACAGCGCTTTGGTAAGCACTGCGTTGTTGATTAGCATCTTTACGTCAGTGTAGGCAGTGTACACTACTCTACACTTCTTTTCGCTGATGTGATAGAATGTAACTCCTAGGACCATTTCTGTGGCAATGTGGCTTTCATGATCTTGTTTGATCTCATTAGTAGATACGCCAACAAGGATGTAGCACTGCCTCTCAGTGTCAAAAACAAGAGTACTGTTTAGTGTTACAGTTCTTGGTGCGAAGATCTTTGCAATTTTTAACACTC
>JAESGV010000668.1_pt1 | contig 14856 bp, 17 predicted proteins | sample 9269781 | NCBI WGS metagenome assembly JAESGV01 (sample SAMN15741586, study PRJNA653496) | algae metagenome | isolation source: Tildeniella torsiva UHER 1998/13D and co-occurring heterotrophs from... | place: Slovakia: Slovak Paradise National Park, Hrabusice, Kosice Region | collected 2000-01-01 | reverse complement strand
GATTCGATTTTTTTGAATATGCATCCTAGTGGTTTCAGTTCGCTTTTTTCTATTTGTGGAATTTGTTGTATTTCGTCTGCATTGTAACTAATAGGTGTATTGATAATTGGTCTCTCTTTTGGTACAACAGTTGTTTCAGTTTTCTTTGCAAAACCGTACATTCTGGAAATGTTAGCGAATCGTTGCTTCTTACTTTCGTTGCATTTCTTCTTCATCTTCTGAGGAACTATCTGAATCTGAATCGGAGTCAGAATCTTCCATTTTGTGCTCTACAGTTGCCTCAGGTACTACCACATCAGACACGACTGCATCTGTAATATTTGCATCTACATTCACGATTGTTTCGGAGACAAGAGTTTCAGTATTAATCGGTGTTGTTTCTACTTGTGCCGTGTTGACTGACGACTCTTGCATATCTACGTCTGCGACCATGCTGGTGGTGTTGTGCTCAACGTCCATGTTTGTGTTAAATGAGCAAAATTTTTGTTGAATGTGAAGTTGGCTGAAGCTTACAAAGCAAGGTTTGCAACAACCATAAAGCAGTCATATTAACTCTTTTTGGGGAGCATTTTCGTATATCTTGATCCAATGTATGCAATTAATGTTACAATAGTCTGAAACATTTATTTCATCCAAGCATTCTAATAAAACAATATTTAACGAGCTTTTCCTCCCACTAAAAGAGGAGTGGGAGTCAAAGGACTCTTGAAGCCCAAATCTACTGGTGTCATTGGAGAATCAGAGTCATTAGCTTTCAATTCCTCCGTGGTCTCAACAGCTTCCTCATCAGTAGCTGCAGCGCGTCTTCGCTTAGAAATGCTGAGTGCGGATAATACAAGTACAGCAGCAGCTACTGATAGAAGTATAGCTCCTCCCAGTACAGCTAGTGCTGTTGTCCATTTTGAGTGACGTGCTGGTTGATTTGGTTCGTCTTCAACCTCCGTTCTTGATGATTTGTTTGTGATGTAGTAGGTCTGCACTGTTCCATCGGTGAGGGTAGTAGCAACAGCTACCTGACCACCTGTTGGTATTTGAGCTCCAGGGCTGCCACTGTATTGCGTTGTGCCACTAATCTTTGACAACGTAACTGTTCTCTTTACCTTACTGGCGTCTGTGAAGGATGCGGTAACTTTAGAAACTAAAGTGTTTGGTGAAACAGACAACTGAATCCACCAGCTATTCCAACCAGCCACTGATTGAACAGTTAAGCTAGTTCCACTAGTTAGATAGGCTTTTTGTTGACCACCACTACTGGTAACAGCTATCGTAACTTGACCTCCATATGGTATTTGGTTAGGTGGCCCTCCCATGTAACTACCATCAGCTGAGTTCTTTGTGAGGGTAACAGTGCGTGTTACTTTGGATGCATCAACGTAGCTGCCAGACACAGCTGTTACGCCTGTAGATGGAGAAACTACAACTTGTATCCAGTAGGCATTAAATCCTGGTAGCTTCTTTGTGACAGTTCTGCTTTGCCCGTTTGTGAGTGTCGTCTTCTGTTGCACGCCCGACTTGAGAGTTACAGTAATAGTAACGGCAGCTCCTGCTGGCATAGTTACAGCTGGTTTAGCTCCATAATTGTTGGTGGTTCCAGATATAAGTGGGAGAGATCCAGTTCTTACTACTTTACTGAGATCGGTGAAACTATATGAAAGGCTAGCTACATTGGTATTTGGAGTAGCGGAGACTTGAATGAACGAACTGGTCCATTTTGAGGCAACAGCTGCGACGGATATCGTCGTGGAAGAGTAAGATAGCCCTTTCATAAGATTAACGGCTTGAGTCAATCCCTTAGCCATGGTAGTGGAGGTGATATAATTACCAGATGATGGAGGGTACCATGTAAATCCTGCCTCGTTGTTTTGTCCCATAAATCTGAATTCATTTGGTGGAGAAAGATTACGAAGTACAATTCCTCGGAACCCATTGCTAAACATTGTGGGCATGTTATCTATTATATTTTGGATAATGGCAGCCTGCCCTGAAACTCCCCATCCGCAATCTGTGACGGCAACATCAGCTGCAAACCATTTCCTTGTAGTTGTACCCCACAAACTCTTCATGTAACCTCCTCTTCTGTTAATGATTGCCGCGGCTTGCTTAGCTTCCGTTAGTGTAGAGCCATCGTCAAAGTTAGTAGTGGGTCCATAAATACCACCCAGTTGACGCCAACAGCATGACGATACTTCTGATACAGAACTTAAGAGAGTTGCTCGTAAATCGAGTTTCGCATCAACTGGTTTAAACTTGGAATATGGAATTGTCGAACCATAGTCTAAAGTCCAAAATCCACCACTGGCAGAGAGCAGGGTGTTTGGAGCATATTGTCTAAATATTGCAATTCTTTGCAACCAATTTGCTATTGTTGCATCGGACAAAGCGTATCCACTAATACCATTTGCATCTAGTATGTTGTCAGTTCATGTCCATAAAGCTTACCCCATTCTGTGTCTAAATTGACAAACGCCACTCTAGTACCAATCAATTTTGCTAAGAACGTATCAAAGGCAAGTAAATTGCCATAAGATATGTCTCTTCCTCCATAAATCAAAGTACCAAGACCATAGTCATGGAAGTAGGGTATTTGTCCCTTTGCTACGATTCCATTGTACCAAGAGGTTATACCAGCTTGATCATACCAAGCTGAGAGTCCTACCCATTGTACTCCGACTGTTTGTACCGTGCCATCACGTAGTACTATTACGTTGTTGCCATTTGAAGCTGACCACATGAAGAAGTCAGAGACTTGGTCTTTTGTTATAGCACAATACGATAGAGCGATACAAAGCACTAGTATGAGGCTTCGCATGTTTGTTGTTTGATGATCGAGAAAAATACCGTGATCATTTCCCTATTAGTATGTAAAAAAAACTGGTACTTTTGGCGGCAACATTTCATGGAAACCAGCAGACACGCACAATCAATAAAAATAATTTTAAAACCCGCACTAATTAATTGCTTGGATAGTACTGCATTGTTCTTTGTGGTTTATGGCACGGTGCGATCTCTTTCGATCAGAAGGCAAAACAAGGTCTACCTCTCTGCATAGCAATAGAAAAGTGGTTCAAAGAAATTCCTTCTCAATTGAATAAATGTAACGTTGCTCTTATTTCCAGGAACCTTCTACGTTGCAGAAAAACGATTTTGAAATTCAAACATGGGCAACTGGTCAAACAAGCACGTGTCGTATGCACACCAAGCGCCACCAAACAAACCACTACCAGAAATAATATTTGACGAAGTGTCAAAGCGTGGTCCAGGCTTTTCAGTTGATGCAAACTCTATTTCTTTTTTGGAAACACCTCCAGAATTCTTAGATACAATATTAGCAGGCATTAACAATGCTAAACACAAAATCATACTCTCCTCGCTATATTTGGGAACTGGAAATGCTGAAAAACAAATTATAAAAGCACTACATCAAAAGTTGCAGACAGAACCAAATATTAGGGTTACTATTTTGCTCGATTATTTACGCGGAACACGTGGTGGCGCAACAGGGAGTAGTGTAAGCATGCTCCAACCTTTAGTACGTGAATATGGACAAAATATAGACGTTTCGTTCTATCATACACCTCAACTTCGTGGTTTTTGGAAAAGAGTTTTGCCAGAGCGAATGAATGAGGTTGTTGGAGTTCAGCACATGAAAATATACGCTTTCGATAATGATCTACTACTTAGTGGCGCAAACCTAAGCGATTGGTATTTCATCGACAGACAAGATCGATATGTACTCATCAAAGGTCAAGAAAAAGTGACAAACTATTTTGAACAACTTGTACGAGCCATGAATTCAGTTTCTTACATGTTAACAAGAAATGGCGAGCTGATACTACCTGGAAAAACAGGTGTTCCAATTGACCAGGTGGATAGTTCTACAGAATACACACCATTTGACCCATTGACGGAAACGAGTAACTTTGTACAATACTCGAGGAATCGATTGAAAACGTTTATTGAACCAAATGGAAATACACGTTCAGAAACTGGTGATACTTGGATTTTCCCAGTTATACAAATGGGTCCGTTGGGAATACGACACGATCAATACGTACGTTTTCTTTTCAAATATTAACGTTGTAGATTCTTGATGACATATTTAACGTTGCATCGAGCACTCGTTCGCATCTATCTTTGAGTGCAGCTTATTTCAATTTTACAAGTAAACTCATACAAACTATTTTGCATCGATCACAGAACAAGATGGATATTTTAACTGCTTGTCCAAAAGCAAATGGATTTTTCACGGCGAAGGGAATTAGTGGATACATACCAAACGCATACGATGCACTAGAACAGTCGTTTTTCAAACAAATCGTTGCTAGAAACTTGGAGCAGAACGTAAGAATATTTGAGTACAATAGAAGCAAATGGACGTTCCATGCAAAAGGATTGTGGTTGCATGACAAAGATGGACTACCTATTTGTACACTAATTGGAAGTTCAAACTTTGGACAACGTTCTGAAGATCGTGACACGGAAGCACAGATTATGATACTTACCCAAGACGAAAAGTTACGCGAGAAGATGGAACAAGAACGTAGCCGATTGTTTTTAACATCTCAACAAGCGTCAAGCAACGTTTTTGCGCAACCAGATCGCAAAGTGAACGTAGTTGTTCGGTTAATCGTCAAGTGGTTCAAGAATTATTTGTAAACACAATTGTAAAACAAGGCAAACATTCTCGAAAGCATACCAACACTATCTTACTTCGCACAGAAGAACAAAATGGTAGGTACATTTTTCTGCCGTTTAATGAAGAGAATGTTACTGTAGACAAAACGCCTAGGCCGCTTACAGAAAAAGAAGAGTTTATCATGATAGACCTTCTCACAAAATATGCAGGGTAGATCGAAAATAATGATATTAATGTGTAGAGACATAATTACTAGCGACAGAGTATTAGTGTACGAATCGAAGCCGTGCACAGAAGTAATTCGAAAATCTGGGCGAGATATACACATGGTCAGGCAATTAATAGCAAAAAGAGCGGCTTTGGAAAGACCACACAGATTATTCAAACACTTTGATCAAGTCCGTGCCTTTGTCAGTACGCAAATTATTTTGAATCTTGACAAATAGTACACTATTTTCGTCCTTACTTACGCGAGCGACTGTGGCCGATAATGCGAGATTTTGCCAAAGAGGTAATTGACGAACAAATGTAAGTGTTGCATACGTTAGTAACACTACTCAGATTTAGTTGGCATGACGACGTTGACAACGCATTTACACTACTATTACGATACTTGGAGAGATACGTAGATGCTATTATATACGAGAAACCAGTTCAACCACTTATTCGCAAAGAAGATGCCATAGTGTTTCATGATGTTGTTTTGATAGTGCAAGGAGACCAAATAGTTACAAATACAAGTCACTTGTTGAGTTTACATTTGCAAACGAAACCAATATTTCCTTATGCTATTAGGGCAGCGTTCCGCGACAGTATTACAGCAGAATACACTCGATCAATCATGTTTAGCAGGTACATAACATTATGCGTCTAACACTAGTAGCTTGTATGCAACTGATGAATTTCCATCTTAGGTATCATTGTATAGACCTCTTCGTTTTTTAGGTTTCAAGTTTGATGGAATCAGTGCTGGTGTAGTGCACTCGTTTACACAATTGGGAGAAGGATCAAAGAGCAGAAGAGTTCTTTACTGTGCAAGCAGAGAGATTGCACAGCTTTTTGGAAGCAATGTAGTTACCAAATTCACTTTGATCCAAGGTTACCGAGTATTGAGGGCATACATTTTAACAAAAAGCATGTTGAAGAGGTTCATAAGCTAATATACTCCAGAAGAGATGAAATAACATGTAGTGTGCCTGAAGTAATGGGGATGGTTAGGGTTTACCGGTGGGTACATATTTTCACCGGTTAATCTTTCAAGTTACAATAGTCTAATAAACGAGTCCTTTTTTGTGTTACAAGAAATGATGCAAACAGTGTTCATCTTGGCAGGTGTGCTGCTAAGCATCTTACTTGCTTGGAGATACACTACAACAAATACTAAAATACTTGCGCGTACAAACCACACTGCACCACTAGTTATCGGTATTGTGGACGAACATAATTGCGTTTTAAAATTCTGGGTAGACGCGTATCGCAACAAACAGGTACCAGAAATTGGACTACCACTTTTGCACGTTGATTCGCATAGTGATGGCTCGCTTCCCTTCAATGAATACCAATTCCAAACGAAAAACGAAAATCCAACACCAAATACAGAGGAATTAATCAAAAATACAAACATCGGTGATTTTATACCAGTTGCACAATACATTGGTATTCTGGACACTAGAACTTTATGGGTCCAACGCAATTGGAGTGATCAAGCAGGACTTCATCGCATAGGTGTCGGTTTCAATTTTCCACCAGGAAACTACTCACTTGTACTCAAGAAAAGAGAACACTGGGATGTTTCAGATTTTGAGAATGATATGATGATTGATGAGCGACAAACGTTTTTGTGTTACAAGAACTCACACGGTATATTACTCGATGGAAACTTAACAGATAGAGGATTACACAATTTACCACGAAAGAGAGGACTATGCGATGACGATACACATGACAATGAAAAGGAGGTAAAGTGGTTTGTTCGTCATGTACAGGAACACGAATCATACACGTTTGTGAACGAGTTAATAGGTCCCAAAAATTCACCGTACATACTAGATATCGATCTCGACTATTTCGCAACATATACACCAGTTATAAGTAACGTCGCATCTATTGAACTCAATGGACACTATTTTGAGTATTTGAGACGATTGTTAACAAATGAACTTTGTTTGGATACAGAACTACCGGACATGAAAAAAAGTGAAGAATATTCATATCTATCGGAAAAAGAACAAATCATTCAGTACAATACTCGTCGTGTGAACAGATTGTTAAAACAAATTGCGTATGAAGGGTTGCTGTTTTTGAGTAAAGAAGGAAGAAAGAAGTATGCCAAGTACAAGTACATTTCAACGTTCAATCAAAACACAATGAAACTATGGTGTAATGGACAAGAAAGAGGACAAAAAGTTTTAGAACAGGTAACCAAACTGTTTACACTTTTCACTGTCGAAAATCGATTTTTCCACGTTGCACTACTACGATCAGAATATGAGTTCCCATCCATCGAGTGCAATTCCAACTATTTGTTTGGAATTTGTCATTATACGGATATTTCACATCCAGACGTTACTAGAGGAGAAATTTTAGAAGAAATGGAAAAATTGAGATTTTTGATTCGAGAAAGAGGGACACCTGCAGTAGTAACAGTTGCAAGATCACAACCAGATTACACACCACCTCATTTGTACAAGTTTATCGAATACAATCTCCTGAATATGTTACAAGACGAGTTTGCAAACGTTGACATACAATACTATGATGGGTTATCACCTGTTGAGCCAACGTTTGATATTTCACCTGTATCGACGTATAATCAAACACTGTTTAACGAGGTGGAAGAAAGTATTCAAGCATTGAGTGATCAAGAAGTAGTGAATCTATACAAGAAGAATCAAAAGAAACTCAAACAAATGACACTGCTTCGCAAGTACATGGACGAGCAAGAGATATCCATTCTAGATGTTGCAGAGCGTGCTGAGGATTTTGTGAATTGGGCAGAGTATCAAATGCAAACAAGACATGCGCATATTCCAAAAACAAGTGAAGAAGTATTCTAATGTTCTCAAATTGTAAATAGTCATTTAATGATTACGACGAATGCAGCTACTATGATCGGCGCAATATAGAAAACGTGAACGTGGCAAGTTCGGCGATCGCGGAGAAAATAGGGTAGCGTTTTGAGCTAGAGTGAAACATTGCGCTGAATTATTGGTTAAATGTCCGCATCCAAAACTCGCGTGCACTGCAAGGCTATAAAATCATCAGTATCTCTCACGCCTTTGAAACGTAAAATGAAGCAATCACTACACGACAAGCTAGCAGGTCTTAAGCCTTTAGATGGCGAGTCGCTAGCAAGCTTTCGTTTTAGAAGACCTGGACTCTATAACACGGTTCTTGGCCTGCTGTGTTTCGGGCTCTTTTGTTCAAACGTTGTACAAGGCGTTTTCTTTAAGAGAATGGCAGATGACATCGAAACGGCACCGTACTTTCTGTTGCTTTTCTGCTCCACCCTTTTCGTACTAGTGTTTGGTAGCACTATGGTAGTGAGATGGGTACTAGACATCATTAAGAACAAGCTGGCTAACTCTCAGTTACTCTTCAAAGAGCTATTGGAAAACACAGTACAACGGACGAGAGTTTCTCATGCCTGGTTAGCTATCATAGGTGTTTTAGATTCCATAAACGGTTTGATACTACTGTTTGCTGCTTCCAGGACTGCTCCGATGCTACATCCAATATTAGCTCAAGCTGTGGTTCTATTAACCTACATCTCATCCTATTTGCTCAGGACAAGAAGATTAAAACTAGTAACGTTTGGATTGGATAGCCTTGCAACTACTATAACTATGGCAGGAGTGTGCGTGTCTATCATTCCAATCTTTGTGGCAATAGCAAACAACCCAACATCGATCACTTCGTCAGCTATTTGGCCACTTGTCTTCTTAGCTGGAGTAATACCAGGTGCTATCATGAATGTTGTTCAGGAGAAGGCAACTAGTAAGATCAAAAACGCTCCAGACTTCGACTATCTACACATGTTGACCTGGGTAAGTATTTACCAAGTCATAACCGATGTAGTTTTGTTCTGGTCTAATTTTGTTAATCCAGGAGTACCTATCCACAATCTTGGTGATTTGGGAAATGCTTTCGACCAGGGTTTCGCTTGTTTGGGAGGCAAAGAGATCATCGTCAACGGTACCATCGCTGGAAACTGTCACTACGCCGCTCTAGATACTACAATGTTTGTTAGTGGATATGTAGGCACGTACGTCTTCAGCGCTTTTACGATCAATCTATCCTCAAGTATTCTTACAGCAATGACGAACGCACCAGTAACACCAGCTGTAGATTTAGTATTTTGGTTAGCGGGCATGGACAAGATCACTTGGCATATAGCTTTGGCGATACCGCTAATGCTAGTTGGTGCTATCATCCAAGCCTTTTCTGACAACTACAGGGATAAACAACAAGCACAGGTTGAGGCAGACGAAACCACAAATTTGCTCTCAGTTAACGCCTAGTAATTCCCTCAATAAATGTTTACGTTAACTGCTAAACGAGAAGGTCATATCTTTTGTGACCTTGCTGGAAACTAACGAACTTGATAAATCTTGCGCATACTTTGGATAGATCTCCAATCTATAAACATCAGTTACCAACTTTTTTGTCGTTCCATTTTCCCAGTATACTCCACCAAATGAGAAAAATTCATTCTCACTTGTAGCCATCAGCATGTTTGCCTGAGATGGTATGTCTGCAATATCTAGTGTTGCTTTTTCGATCCACTCGTTTGATTCCAAATCAAAAACGTGACAAGTTTTGCCATTTCCTTGGTCCATCGCAAATAGTAGTGGCTTTTTCGTAGTAGGATCAGTGAAAATAGTTGCTGCGCAGGTAAAACTACCACGTGGTTCAGCGCTATCATCTTCATCATCAAATGTTCCATCAATATCATGCGTGTTGGGAAATGGTGTTGTAAATTTTTTGGTATTAGTATTAAAGCATTTGATTTCGTTACAGCATTCATCTTCGTTATCTTCCATGTCTATACTATTAGCAATACTGAATAGAAACACTTACACCCTCCTCCATAAATGTAAATATTAGGTCCGTGAGACACAGTTGTGTAAGCAAATGAAGCTTCTACTGGGTATGGGTGTATACTAAACTCCTTCTTAGACAACGAGTATACCAAGTAATCAGTGAAGTAACCCCAATCGTCACTGAATCTTCCTCCAAATATGTAAATAGAGTCTCCATATCCAATGATATCTACTTCATCGCGACCAGGTGGAACTCTAGTAGAGTCAGTGTGCGATTCCCAGGTAAAATCGGTCAAGCTCAGAGAACATAATTTCCCATTAGAGAAAACGAATATTCTACCGTTGTGGACTGTGAAAGCGCTTCCGAAACCAAGCATGACAGGGCTAGGTGGTGTTTTGACTACTAATACCTTTGATTGCTTATCTTTCAGGTCAAGAACGAGAATGCTCGCACCTTTATCGGCATCAGTATCCTCGAAGAACCCATACCCGAACACGTACAGTCTCTCATCATAGTACTTCATGCTGCTTAATGAAGTGTTTTGATTCAGCACCAATTGTGGGTTCAGATACTCGATGTGGTGTTCTTTTACTATTTTTTGTTGTGGAAGAGAATCACCAGACACTGAAAACACTCTCTGCCACTTGTTCCACACGTAGTTTTCCATAGTTTGCACTGCTTTATACTTAAAATTAGGACATGTGCTTAAAAATGATGTTTGACGATTTGGCGCGCATCGTTTACAACTCAAGCAACACCAAGGAATTATTGTACGTAGCTCATATTTCGATATTTCGTATGATTAACTCACTTGTTGAGCGAGTGCAAACTTACAGAAGTTTTTTACTGGAGTACAAGATTGATGCAAAGTATTTAAAAAAGGACCAACTAAGCATCCTTTGCTAAGCACATAACCAAATAAAGCATAATCGCCTAGTACCTTGAACTTGCATGAAAAAGTATGCAAATTGCAATATCTTTTTGTAAAGGCCAACTGTTTGGCATTTCACTTTGAAAACAGACACAAGCCTCTGATCCACGTCATAATGAGCCGTTTCAGGGAGGCTCCGCAAAACAGCACGGTTATCGAACTTCACGACCCGTCGTTACTGAACTTATTCAACAATACACAGTTGCGCAGTTTGATACGATTAACAACAGCACCGTACAGAGCCCCACCATCTGGATCACAACGCCAAAGCACGAACTCGAGCGTTAAAAGCGAAGAAAGCGATGATGACGACTACATAACAGAGGACGAGTACGATGAAGAATATGACTCTGAATACGAAGACTATCACAAAAAAGACAACTCTAAACGCGAAGAAGAGGAGCGTAAACGTCGTGAACAGGCAGAAAAGAAGAAAATAGAGCTTGAATTAAAGAAAAAGAAGCAAGAAGAACAACGTCGCAAACAATTAGAAGAAGATGAACGCAAAAAACGAGAACAAATCGAACGCGCGCGACATGACGAAGAACAACGTAAGCGTAAAGAGGAAGAACGCAAAAAACAAGAAGAAGAAGAAAAACGCAAAAGAAAAGAAGAAGCAGATCGTAAGAAACGTGAAGACGATGAACGACGAAAGATTGTAGAAGAAGAACGCAAAAAAAAGGAAGAAGAGCGATTAAGGCGCGAAGAAGAAGAAAAGAAAGAAAGGTTAGTGAAATGTGCGAAATTTAACATTTTAGAAAACGTCTAAAAGAAGAAGAACGAAAGAAACGACGAGAAGAGAAACGTAAAAAACAAGAAGAGGAGGAGAAGAAGAAAGCAGAACTTAAAGAACGTCAGAAAAAAGATGCAGAAGAACGAAAGAAAAAACAACAAGAAGAGGAAGAAAAGAAACGCTTACAAAACGAGAAAGAACAAGAGGAGCGTCGAGTTCAGGAAGAAAATGCACAAATCGAAGAGGCAAAGCGAAGACGTGAAATTGAAGACATGGAGGAACGGTGGCGACGTGAAGAGGAGGAAGAAAAGTACAAACGTCAACAAGTCGATTCTCAAAAGCAATTACAAGAAAATAGAAAGAAGCAAGACGAGTACATTCGACGTGCAGAGAGTGCAGCGTCAGATATAACAACGATCTATATCAGCAACATTCCTTACGATCCAAGTGAGAACTATCTGCGCGATTTGTGTGAAAAGTTTGGACCTGTTGTCGCTATCAAGAAACATAATCAACCTTATGGATTCGTTCAATTCCAGAATAGAGAAGATGCAGAACATGCGATAAACGAGTTACACCACTATGATCGTGGAGGTGAGAGAATCACTGTCCGATGGGCTACTCGACAAGTAAAATCCTTTACAGAACGTGAGGGAAAACAATTGCCTCCATCACCAGAACGAGGAGTATCGCCACAGTTACAAAACAACACGAAGGCAGCAACTATTCATGGAAGAAACGTTGTACAACAAAAACCAACTACCATTGGAGCAGATCATGATGACGACGATGACAAAAGAGCATTTAAAAAGTTTGACAGAAGCCAGAGAGAACCTATTCAACCACCGCAGCCTATCCAACAACAACCTATTCAACCTCTGTTTCAACAACCGATACAACAATCTATTACACGCCAAGTATGTTTTATGTCACGATTTTTAACCCTTTTTAGAATGGACTATTTGGAGAACAAGACATTTGGCAAATTCCTATAATCCAGCCATCGACACAGCAATTTATTCAGCCACCACGGCTACAACCACTAGAAGAAGAAGATAATAAGGCTAAAATTGCTATCAAGCGAACCATTGAAGGTTATCGATTATTTTTTGTCGAGAAGCGTCGAACCATTGATCTGGACTTGACAAAACTTCAGGTTGCCCATATATTGAGTGGAATGTGGAATGCACTTACCGATGAGGAAAGAGATGTATATAACAAGCAGGCCGATGCGCAAACTCTACCTATTCAGAGGCCAACACCAATTGTTGCTCAACAGTTGTTCAATCAACAAAGTGTTGTTCAACCGTTAACCCAAGCACCACTTGCTAGAGCACCGCTAGATGTAAGTTTTATTGTTGCAACACTAAAGTATAAGCGCAAGAAAAACATGAAAAAGAATAATAGAGGTGACATTGATGAAGAAACAGAACAACATTTGTTACGTGTAACTCTAGAAACGATAAGAGATGCAGATACGCTAGTTTTACCGTTAGCAGAAATAGGTCTTTGGTTTAAGGTATACTTGAAAGAAAAACTAACAATGTAGGAATACGACCCAAATAAGAAAAATTTTAAAGATTACACAAGTATGAAGTTTAAAGACTTTTTACTTCGTCATCCAGATCGTTTTGAGTTATTAGATTTGGATATGATCGGTTCAGAGAAAGTTCGTCTACTAATATAGGCAGTGTATCAGTTTAATTTATTGTGAATAACAAGCATGTGAACAACTTGCACCAACAACTGCAAAATAAACGTAGTTGTAGGAATGAATTTTAATAGTCGAAAACCTGCGTGCAAAAAGTAATAGTTATGTGACAATTTAAACTTCATTAAGAATGATTACATCAATAAATGGATTGCTTTCTTGAACTTGCGCGAACAACCTTCCAGTATAAGATGTAGATTTTGACTTTGTGGTGTAGAAAGCACAGTACTCTCCACCAAATGAAACCTCCATGTTACTTCCATAATGTAAAAGATTTCTTATCAAATCATGCTTGATAGTGCACATTCCAGATCCATATTTTACTGTTGCATGAGGCACAGCAAATACTTCAGGAACAAACACTTCTCCAGACGCTGTTATAGCAACTACACCATTAGGTGAACCATACGTTCGTAATACTCTATTTCCAAACCCTTTTACAACTTGATCACAAGTTATCAAGGACGGCATGACAGGTATCCCACTGATTTGAGTTGATGATGTGCTCAACCCAACTACAGATCTGAGACTAGTCAGTCCATTGGATGCCCAAATATCTCCAGTATCAGTAACAAAGCAGAAATGATAATATGTACACCCAATATGGTCAAATCTACTTGGAATATCTAGTCGAGTGTAGGCATGTAAGTGGTTATCTCTGATAGCTGCGTGACTTGCTTTGTGTTGTACTGATATTGATAGACTGTATCCTGTAACATAGATCCTGTGAACATCCGTCAATAGTACAGTATTATGATCACCACATACGATCTGTACAATCTTCTCTCCTCGTTCTTGTAGCTCACTTGACAGTTGTGGTTCAAAGAACATGGTAGAATGTTCTTTACCAGCGCCTATGTCTCCGTATGCGTTAGATCCTGTACAGAAGAATCCCTTGGTAGTGACAATTGTTGCACTTGAACTCGAACATCCAATCAAGTAGGCATCACCATCATTGAACATGGATTTTGTAAATGTGCGTCCGTCACTGGTAACAACTTCATTTGTTGTAGTAATGTAGAACTGCACTGCGTATGTTGAAAACACCTTAACAACTGGTGCTTTAATTGTTACGTTGGAAAACACATGCGCGCTCTTAGCACGAGATGAAAGTTTGTACGCTTTATGTTCATCTTAAAAAGTTAAAAATCTACAAAAATTACCTGTAACAAAAGTAACATTAGCCAGCCGACAGCAAACACTAGTGATTCCAGGCCCAAGTGAAACCGTATTAGGTTCTGCTTGGTGGAACTGGTCTGTTTCGAGAACGTATTTTACTGTGAAGCAATCTTTGGTATCTAAATCAAACAAGAGTACGTTTGACATGTGAGAGTGATGAGAACTCTTTGGCTTTGTTTGCGATGTTCCCATGTGACGGCTGACACTTTGTAAGCAACTTTTTATAACTTTTTTCGTTTTTGTTGACGTACATCAGTCTCTGATTTTTCTTTTCTTCGTTTCATCACTTCTTGTTTGAACTGTAGAAGCACCTCTTTGTATTGATCCTTCATTCCATCAATAGTCTTACCACTAACAGCGTACTCTGATATTTCTTCTCCTATTTGTACTCTACGCTCTAAACGCTCACGGAAGTGAGGCATTTCGTCACGCTCTAGCATGGTGAAAGCAACACCTCTCTTTCCTGCTCTAGCTGTTCTACCAACTCTATGAATATATGTCTTCAAGTACGTTGGTGCATCATAATTGATCACTGTATCTACTTCAATGTCAATACCACGACCCATGACATCAGCGCATAGTAGTATGTTAAAATCTCCTTGTTCGAACTGTTTCAATAATTT
>JAESGV010000667.1_pt1 | contig 14865 bp, 18 predicted proteins | sample 9269781 | NCBI WGS metagenome assembly JAESGV01 (sample SAMN15741586, study PRJNA653496) | algae metagenome | isolation source: Tildeniella torsiva UHER 1998/13D and co-occurring heterotrophs from... | place: Slovakia: Slovak Paradise National Park, Hrabusice, Kosice Region | collected 2000-01-01 | reverse complement strand
AAGACGAAGATGACGACGATATGAATTAAGTAAATGGTACACGTTGGTCAACCGTAAAATTGTTCATCTCTTAGGAACAAATGAAATATTCTGTTGCATGCGCGGTTTTATTACTACTCGCGTCATGCTTTGCACAGAGTCCCTATCCCATCACAGGAATAGATAAAAGAGCTGCAGCGAATGGAGATGTGATATCAGTTTCTGGATCATTTGCTGGAGCAACAACATCAAATGCTAGATGTCAATTTACTGTCCAACCAGTTAATTACACGTTGTCTATTACCGGCTCACCTAGTAATTACTTTGTTGTTCCTCAAATTGTGACAAACTCAATCGTTACATGCGTTGTGTCACTATCGGCTTTCGTGAATTCGCTGGTGTCCGTAAACGTAGTTGCGACAGGAGTTACCAACGCCACAGCTGGCGCGAATAGCTTTGTTTACACTGACAGCTCCATTGTCGTTATATCAGAAGAATTTAACAATATGAACAACGTTGATTGTGGAACTTCGCTACCATACTCTATTGGCTGTCCTGGATTTACACAACCAAGTGGAGCGCTGACAGTTACTCAATCTATTTCATCGTCTCCATATGTAAATAGGACTGTTGTTCGTTCAACATCAGTTGGAGAAGGGGTTTCGAAAGAGAATTACGTCGATTTTACAATCGATGCTACATCATCAGGTGATGGACAATATGTAGAAGTTTGGCAACATAGCTCATCAGGATCTGTGTTGGCTTCGCTAGAATCTAGTGGAGTTAATTCCAACATCAACATTGTTCTAACTACTGCTACTCAATTCGTAGTTGCCAAAGCAACGTGTGCTTTTGCAAATGCAACACTCTACAGATTAATGGTCAGAATTACGGCACCGGCAAACAATGGCACGACATATACTGTGCGAGGAGATTTGATTACTATTCCTAGTTTTGCTGTTGCATGTACAGTTCAGACAACAGTTCCCAATTTCCCAGCTGCAAACTTTTATGCTACTAAACCGACGGTAGCAGTGTCAATGAGCAATGCAATCTATACAGCGGGAGTAACGACACCAGCTAACTCAGTGTCGCTAATTGCTACTGGCAGCACCAATCTAGTCGCAAAATTAGTGATCGATAGGATGTTATCTCAATGCCAATTCGGAGATTGCTCGATAACTCGAACGCCGTCATCAGGAGGAAGTAGTACGCCTGATACAACACTAAACCCAGCCTTGCAGTATATCAAGTTAAATCCGATACCCATTATCGTAATTTGTGTAGTATTAGCAGTCGTTGCCGTACTAGGAGTTCTCTGTTGCATAATTAGTATCCTATGCCGCAGAAGAAAGAAAAAGGTCAAACCAAGCGACAAGGATAAAGACAAAGAATCCAAATCGCAGGTTGAATTTGTATAACTTTTTAAATTATATTTCTTTTATGCGTATTCTAGCTATTATATTGTACAGTGCAAAACTAGATAAATGTTTAACCCTATCGAGTTAAACTAGTGTCCACCTGATGAACTTCCCTTTACCCAACCAATAATTGTCATAGTAATATTGAAAATTGCACAACCAACACCGAAAACTACTGTAAAGTAGGCCCAAATGTTATGCCTAAATGGACTCTTGTGAATAGGTACTCCACCTTCGTATCCATGTAACTAGATGTTAGTTTCAAGCTAAAAGCTTACTTTTCTGCGAGCAAAGATGACTAGTAGAGCAGGGAAAATGAATTGGATTCCTGTTCCTGCAATACCAGTAAGTTTGACAAGTAGAGCGATGTTATCGGTAAAAAATGAAATGATAATGGCTGGTGTTGATGCCAAAACAGCCAAAATAATGTAACTGTATTTCCAGTTACTGAAAACTATATATTTGTTAGTGTTTATAATTGATGTCTTACACTTGATAGGAGCAAACAATGTTTGCAGATTGTTTCTTAGTGTAATAGCGATCAATGGACTAGATTGTTAACAATTTCAAATCTACGTACTAGTTTGTTGTTAGCGTAAATACAGGGAACATGCTCAAGAATCCTGCTAATGGAGAGAAATCTAAACTATTAGAAATAGAATTTCTATGTACATACCATATGTTGTGAAATTCAAAGTAAATAGTTGTTGAATCTGACATGGTGGCCCAGGTTTGATCATATCAGGACATTTTTCCAATGGTTGATCTCCAAATGCAAATAACGCAACCCAACACAGTAACGTATAAGTAATAAAAATAAATCCAAAATCGAGTGCAAATAAAATCGAAGTTCCTCTCTACACACGAGTTAGTTGTTGTTAATTCGTACCTTGTTCTTGATCGGACTCACGATTCCTGGTAGCGAATGATGACACATGAACGCGTAAATACTTGTTCCAAAAAGTCCTGCCAATCCATCAAATCGGAACCACGAAACGTTTTCGATATTTGCTCCATTTCCTTGCGCGATGAAAATGATAGATAGGATAATCATTGATGCAAGAGCAACGTTTCTTGTTACCAATGTGAATATTTGTAAGTATTTTGTCTTTTGGAAATTAGCAAAACTAAAAGGTACGACAATGGCTCCAAAAGTTGCGACATAGATTGCGTGTGTCCAATCGCGACTGACATTTGGTAAGGTACCAGTTGCTCGAATGATCGTTGCTGGAACGCTAACTGCAAAAATTGCCAAATCTCCAAATAAGTAGATTATCATGAACACGTAGAAAATGTACTTTCCAACAGGTCCTAGAAACTGTTCTGCCATTAATCCTAATTCTGTTCGTGTGGTGATGGCGTATGGATTAGAAAAATACTCCTCGTCTTCTAGATTTTGCTTCTTTTTGATTACAGGTACACTACAGTTAGATTAATGAATTAAAACGTACTCTGCTATTGGTACATCGTGCTCCTCCTCTTCAGTATGCTCTACTAGTGGTGTTTTATCTGTTGCAGGAACGGGTTCCGGTGTTTCGTTAATGTTTGGCTGTCTATCATGTTAAATTGAGTATGCTCAACATACTTTGCGTTTAAGGGTGTCGATTCGTCTTCTTGATTTGCTTCCGTTGGTTGTGGTTCCTCTGGTCCCTTTTTTAAAAATGCATTACTGGCGCTCATAGTTTCAATAACAAATGTAACACAGACGTATGCGATAAATCCCATAAATGCCAAGACAAAGGTTCCTAAAATCTGTGCGTGTTAAATACTTGAACATATATTACGAGTCCCGCATTTTTGAAAGCAAGAGGCAACGCTAAAGCTCCTGCGCCAATTACTACATTGAAAATGTAGATAAAACCAATCTTCTTAGAGTACGTACTATCAGATAAGCCGCCACCTGCCATGTTATCTTATCTGTTGTTTGCAGCTTTTTGGTTCTTTTACAACAAAGTTAGGATCAACTACCAACGCTTTGCGTGATTTATTCCATCGATAGTAAAGGATCCTTGAGCGCTACTGTACGTAAATTCTTCTAATTGTGGCCAATGCACTCTATCATTAAAAAAATCTTTGTTAATGGGTTCTTTCGTGTGATTGAACACTCTCGCGTTAGCTTTCCAAAAGGCTTCTAAATAACTTTGAGAGTTGTGCAATGGTCCACGGTAAGAACTCACCGATTCGCAAACATGTAACTTTAGCATTTTCTTGTCAAAGCACTCTGACTCTATTCCCACGGCGATCTTTCGCAGATTTTTCTTCTGTACGATATATTTCGCAGTGCAAAAAAGTCTTCACGTGAGCCCTCATTGATTAAATCGAGCTGAGCACTCTCTAGCGCTAACCCATGCACTAGAATGGTACTCAAATAAGGATCAAAAGAACTGTCCATCTTACCAATCTCTAATGCTTTGATGTTTGGAAATGTCGTAAGCACCGACTTGTAAAATTCTTCAACCGCATCTGCCCATCCTCGATCTAAGACTAACTTCTTCAAGCTCGATACAATACCACCAAATTGTACTGGAATCTGATAAACACCTTCGTCTTTGCTCCGTACAACTCGAGCGACTTTAGAGCTTATCCATATTGTCCAATGTTACTCACTCAGTTATTTTGGAGCATTTTTAGCCAAAAAATGTAAAAAGTCATCAGTTAATAGGTCATAGATGTCATAGCTATAGTAAAGTTCAGTAAGGTTCGGAGTGAGTTGCAGTAACAAGATCGAATTCCGGAAAACGCAATCCTCGGAGCTTATACGGAGAGTATGTAGTTCAACAAACTGTGGCAGTGCGATGGGTCCTTGTAACTCACTGTTGTGATATGCGCAACTGTCCGTGATAATACAGTGGTTTGCATAGCGATCCGGCGCCACTATTGAATGTTCGAAAGAACGTAAATTTGGCGTACACGAGAGTATATACAAACATCTGTTGGCTCGAGCCATATTTGCTTGTTTTTGAGTTCAGTTAGTTCATGTCACAACAACGGGAACTCTCGAGTTACTAGCATTTTGTCGTGCTTGGTGCGAGATGGCAAAGTAATGGTCCCTCCCGTTGGAAAAGCCTAGAATATCGAACAGATTATCGATGTTGACGTTTTCTGTACACCCAATCTCCGTCGTGTTTTTTAGTTTTAAGTGCATGTTTGTGGAAAGTTTTGATAATTTAACGTCTCTTTTGGTGATGGCCATCACTAAATCGACGGCGTCACTGCTCTGCAATGAAATACAGCGTCGTAGTTTCAGCGCTTCATAGAAAGCTGTTGTTGTGACAGTATTACTGTTGCGTACGGTGGCAGTAACTGATTCTAAATTATTCTTGCATGAAAGAGCAAAATTAAAAGTGTTATCGTGTTTAAGAAAACCAAGCATTTGCGATATCTCAATCTGCGGATAAAAGCTTATCTAACGAAGTGCTTGTCACGGTACCGCTTATCTTTGGTGTTTTTCATGACGGCAGTTGCATGCCAAACTAGAATGTCCTCTTGTTTGTCTCGGGAATTGGTTGATCGAATTTCAAACTCACAAAAAAAGCATGTCACACGCTCTCGACAACAAGAAAGTCATCGAACAAGTATCCAAGGAATACGACGAAACCATTGTACCAGCTTTGGAGGACTACATCAGAATTCCAAACTTAAGTCCTTCATATGACGAAAACTTTGCTTCCAATGGTCTCCAAGTACGATTAATTAACAAGATCACTAACTCGTAATAGGAAAAGGCTCTAGAAGTCATGAAGTCTTGGGTAACCAATCAAAACGTTGAGGGATGCAAAATGGAGACTCACTGTTCACCCGGTAAAACTCCAGTCTTATTTGTCGAGTTCGCTGCCACAAAAGAGAACGCACCAACCGTTTTATTGTACGGTCACATGGACAAACAACCACCATTCACTGGCTGGGACGAAGGTTTGGGTCCATACGAACCAGTTATTCGCGAAATCAAGGGAGAGAAATACTTGTACGGTCGCGGTGGTGCAGATGACGGTTATGCCATCTTCTCTTCAAGTACAGTTGTACACACAAATTTACTAACTACTAGTTCTCGCTGTCAAGGTCCTCAAACAACAAAATGTACCACACGGACGTGTAGTTATTCTCATTGAAGGTTCAGAAGAGTCTGGATCTCCACATTTGCCTCACTACATTGAAAAACTCTCCGACAAAATAGGAACTCCATCATTGATTATCTGCTTGGACTCTGGTGCCGGAAACTATGAACAAATGTGGATGACAACCTCCCTCCGTGGTGTCGCAGTCGGAGATGTAACTGTATCCCTCATCAGTGAAGGCGTTCACTCTGGTTCTAGTTCAGGTGTCGTCGCCGATTCTTTCCGTGTCATGCGTGAACTATTGTCACGTATTGAAGACGAAAAGACTGGTGAAATTTTAATCCCAGAAATGAACGTACCAATTCCACAACAACGTTTGGATCAAGTCAAAACTGTTGCCAATGTACTCGGTCAAGGGTTCGTAAAGAGTTACCCAATCAACGATGGTGTACAACCAGTTACCGAAGATTTGGAACAATTAATGTTGAACAGAACATGGAAACCAACATTGACTGTAGTCGGGGCTAGTGGTCTACCAGATGCTGCTAGTGCAGGAAACGTTTTACGTCCAAAGACTACTCTCAGATTGAGCATTCGTTTGCCACCAACTTTGGAACCTAAAGTTTGCATTGAACAAGTCACCAAGAGACTCACTGAAAACACACCATATGGTGCCAAGGTTGAAGTAACCAACTTCCACGGTGGTGCTGGATGGGACGCACCAGCTACAGTTGAGTGGGTAGAGAAGAGTGTTGAGAATGCAAGTCAAAACTACTTTGGCAAGCCAGCTTGTTATCAAGGAGAGGGAGGTAGTATCCCATTCATGGGAATGTTGGGTAAGAAGTTCCCACAAGCTCAATTCGTCATTACTGGAGTATTGGGACCCATGTCAAACGCTCATGGACCAAACGAATGTATCAACATTGACTTCACCAAAAAGATTACATGCTGTATCGTTGGGATTCTCGCAGACCATGCTCAAAACTAAAATAAATACATGTTTATCCTCCATATCCGATTCTTGAGGAAATGTCTAAATAGCCAACTACCAAGTAGCATTTGCCTGGCTTAAGTTCGTCGGCTTTACGTTTGTTTTTGTCATCTACCAAATGTCTCTCAAAGGTTCCAATGTTTTGACCAACTTCGTTACACAGTTTGAATGTCGTGACTTTGCAGTATTTGAGGTTGCAAAGTCCAGTCCAAGCTTCAACTCGTTCTTCATTTAGTGGATACGCGAATTCTCTCCAAAACTTGAGGGCTTTGCCGTCATCAGAAGCGCATGAAGCTACAAGCATCACATACGAACTGTCATCTAGTACCTACAGTGTTAAAATAAGTTTAGGCAGCTAGTACCACTGATGGTTTGACTTCTTCTTCCTCATAGTAGTCTTGGTATGATGGTAATGTCCAACCAGGGACTAAATATCCAAGACGGTCGTGCAAACTTCCGCCTGCTATACCATCAATATCTTCGTCACTATAGTCGTCTGTAGCAAGTTCATCTGACTCGATTGCTGCGTCTTCTGTTTCTGTTACGTCTTGAGAGGGTTGCGCCTTGGCGGCTGGAGTCGAGCCCGAGAATAGAATACTGTTTGTTAGACTACCTGTACCGGCAACCCCATCAAGAGAAAACGTTGGTTTGGTCACAAGTGACATGTTTTGGTTGTTCGAAGTTCCAGTTCAATTTACAATTTTAACACCACAAGAACAATGAAGCATGAAGTCCTACAAAGTGGAGTAACGGTGGTCATTGAGAGTGCTGCAACCTTGGTGCACAATACTTCGATAGTTATACGCTTGAATGGTAGCCGTATTTGGCTTATAAACTGTGGCGATGGAACGCAATCTTTCTTTCTCAATAATCGAATTAATTTCGGTCGTGTCGATGTTATAATAATTACAGAGCTAACGGGCAGTCATATATTTGGATTACCGGCATTTCTGGCCATGTTACTCTACAAAAAGAAAGATTTAACTGAACAAGTTACGTTAGTAGGTCCAAGAGGAATACAAAAATACGTAGACTCAGTTCTGAAAATTACAGACACCTTCATTAGCAAGTTAAATTTAAATATAATAGAAATAGAATTAGACCACAATGCACAGCAAGAAGTACACTGCCACGCTTTCGATAAACGGCATTCTATGCACTTATGGGCTCATACTTTCGAGCAACAGAAACGTCAACGTGTTATTTTCGTGCTTCGACAAAGTGGAAAGCCTGGAATAGATAGAGAAAAAGCAGCACAACTCGGTGTCACAGAGGGAGCTCATTTTAAAGCACTAACAAATGGAGATGCAGTAACTCTTAACACAGGGGTTGTAGTTACTCCAGAAGATGTCGCTAGACCACCTACTTTTGACAAAAACATCATCATCGCACCTCGTTGTGCCCCAGATCAACTATTCAATACAGTAGAAGAGTACACTATGACTATAGATGCTTTGCTCATAGAATCAGATACATTGGAAACAGAGAAAGTTGTTCCCAAAGAACACACAAACGTTAAAACCATAATTGTACCATATATCCCATATGACCAAGAATTTGGAACCCATACAACTAAAATCACAACTATTTAAATTTACAATTATTCACTATTTTTTGTCAAGAATCTTGGGAATATATCTGTGATAATACTGTTGCGCATCAGATCTGCAACTTCATCAAACAAATCCAACTCTCCTAGGGACTCTGCTACCTTTTTCTCCATTTGACGTGATATTTCGAACGAAATATTCAATTGCTGTGGTGCATCTATCTTGATATACTTGTCAAAAATTTCATTCTTTTTCTGAATTCTCTTTTCTGTTTTCAAAGTTTTGTACTGTGAAACATCTATCAAAAACATGACCGATTCTGCATTAAAATTCTTTCTACAAAAATCTAGTAAACTTTCTTGGAATTTAGGATTGTCTAGTTGCGCGTCAAATTTTGCATACTTCAAATGTCTCTTGAGTTTCTCTTTTTGTCTTTCTACGCGTTCTATAAGCGTGTTACGCTCACTTAGATCCCTAATGATGACAACATGTGACCAATCGTTAGAATCATCAACATCGTTTGCTTCAAACGGTAGTATCGTCACACAGACATTAATTTCTTTTCTAAACGATGTTACTGCAACAGTATTATAATCAATAGCGTTCTCAATTGATATGTTAGGTAACACTTGTTTCAGCAACACTTCCTTATTATAATCTAGATCATTGTAACTCATCTTTTGTTGAAAGTTCGTGTTTGACACGATAATCTTGGTTTGCGTATTAATAACTGCGATCATATCTGGTAACGCATCTAGCGTTGCTCTCGCACGATTATCTTGATCGGAAATTCTATCCATGACCAAACTAATCTTTTGTTTTGAACTGTTTAAAGCTTCTACACGTAGTATGTCCTTCTTTCTAGCGTCTACACTGTATTGGTAGAGTTTCACAAACGTAAAGATCATAATGATCAGAAGCAGTCCTGCTCCAAGTGTGAAGAACAATCCTAACCATCTTTGGTACGAATAGGTGATGCCTTTTGATACGAGTACAACTTTGTACACTCGATCAGTAATGTTGAAATTTTCTTGAACGAAAAAGGGTGCATCTAGCGCCATTTGTCGATGTTGATCTTCTGTGAGCTTGTCAGGTGTTACATTGTACGAATAATCCGACTTTTTCACAGAACTATACAATATACCTGCACCTGGGTTCGTAGTGTCCCAGTACTGAAGGTAGTACTTGTTTGCAATAAAAGGAATGGCTCCTTGAGTTCCAAGTAGCAAATCAAGACGAAATGTAACACTGGAAAAGTATCGTTTTTCTTTGTTGACTTTGAACGTTCCTACTCCGTTCGTGTTTGATGAAGCCAAAAGAACTTTTTGTGTGAGTGAAAGTGTTCCTCCATTGGCAATGCTATTTCGAGCACCGTTGCTTCTACCTACATCAGAGTTGATGTCGAAACCTAAACTTCCTGCCAAACGAGCTTCTGTGTATGCCATTGTGTATGGGAAGTATTGCTCAGCCCATGGTGCATACGAAGCAACGTTCTTGGCATCGCGAGCATTAATTGTGAAGTTAACGAAACCTCGACCGAGAGATCGCATCTGGGCTTCGTATGCGACGCGACTACTGTTATCTACAATTGTTCCTACGAATATACCACTCATGGACGGAAAGTCCATTCCTGCTTTCGCCAAGAACGGAAGATAGCCTTTGTAGTAATCGACGGTATAGTTTGCGAGTGCAAAAAATGAATCAACAGCACCGTGTATTAGCAAAGTCGTTTCCAATGATCTTTTTGTATCAGAAGCCACGTACGCTACATCAACATTTCCAGTGCGTTTGGCAATATCAATATCTGCTTGCTAAAAAGTTAACGAAAAAATATTTACGTACTTGCAGTGTGAAAAATAAAGTCAAACCGACAATTAGTGAAATAACGATAATAACCAGTATTATGGCGGCAAGAGCAAAGTCGTACCAATCAAGACAACATTCTTTCGCAAACTTTCTTGGTGTCGTAGAAGACGAAGAGCTGTGAGGCTCTATGTTAGTGGTGTCTGAGTCTCTTCTTCTGTGAGTACTCATGCTGTGTACTGTTTCGTTGCTGCTCCAGGTATGTCATAAATTTTGACGAGACTGATGCCGACGGGTTAGTAGAATTGCTTGTGATCGTTGGCCAACTTTGTCCAAGTGTGCCTGCTTGCGACAGATACATCAACAAACGGTTGGTGCTTCGGTGATTTAGGCTACGTTCATAAAATGCTTATTCTTTATGTAATATTCCTATAACTCACTGTTTCTCGCCAAGAACCTTGGGAAAATATCAGTCAACAAACTATTTCTCATTAGATCTGCAATCTCTTCGAACAAATCTAGTTCCCCTAGTGATTCTGCTACCTTTTTCTCCATTTGTCTTGAATTGTCAAATGATATATTAAGCTGCTCTGGCGCATCAATCCTAATGTACGTGTTGAAGATTTCATTCTTTCTCTGCATTCTTTTCTCCATTTTCATTTTCTTGTACTTGGCAACATCGATCAAGAACATGACAGATTCTGCATTTCTATTCTTTCGGCAAAAATCTAATAAACTCTCCTGGAACGCCACGTTATTGAATTGAGCATCAAAACGTGCATGTCTCAAATGCCGTTTTAATTTCTCTTTCTGTTTCGTAGCACGATCCAATAGTGTATTACGTTCACTCATATCACGAATAATAACTACATGCGACCAATCATGAGCATCATTTTCATCATATGCTTCGAACGGTATAATTGTCACACAGACATCTATTTGCTTCTTGAATGATGTGATCGCAATTGTATTTTGGTCAATTGTATTCAAGTCATACACATCGGGTAACACTTGCCTTAGTATTGCATCTTTTGTCCTATCAAGATGTGTTTGGAAGTTGACGTTTGAAAGGATAATCTTGGTTTGCCTGTTAATGACCGCGATCATGTCGGGTAATGCATCCAGTGTTGTTCTTGCTCTGTTGTCTTGCTCTGACAAGCGATCCATGACTAAACTGACCTTGTTTTTGGCAATATTTAACGTGTTCACTCGCACTTGATCACGTTTCCGAGAATCTACAGAGTATTGGTAGATCTTAATGAAAGAAAAGACCATAATACTGAGTAGTACACCTGCTCCAAGTGTAAAGAACAAACCTAACCATCGTTGGTAGGAATAGGTGATACCTTTTGATACGAGTACGACCATGTACACTCGATCCGAAATGTTAAAGTTTTCTTGAACGAAAAAGGGTGCATCGTTTGCCATTTGTCGGTGCTGAGCTTCAGTAAGCTTGTCAGGTGCTACATTGTACGAATAATCCGACTTTTTTGCAGAACTATAAAGTATACCTGCACCAGGGTTCGAGGTGTCCCAGTACTGGATAAAGTATTTGCTTTCGATGAGTGGAATAGCAGCTTGTGTTCCTAGTAGTAAATCAAGGCGAAATGTGACACTTGAAAAGTATCGTTTTTCTTTGTTCACTTTGAATGTACCAACACCAGTTGCATTCGCCGATGACAAGTTGATTTTTGATGTTAGTGAGATTGTTCCTCCATTTGCTATGCTATTCTGAGCAACGTAACCTCTACTTGCGTCGGAGTTGATATCGAAACCTAAACTTCCTGACAAACGCGCTTCTGGATATGCCATAACATATGGGAAATACTGACTGACATTAAACGGTGCGTACGAAGCAACATTGTTTTCGTCACGAACATTGATTCGAAAATTCGAGTAACCTCTTCCTAATGCTTTCATCTGAGCTTCATATGCGATCCGACTACTGTTGTCGACAATAGACCCAACAAAGACACCGTTCATGGATGGCAAGTTGAGATTCGCTTTTGTCATAAAAGGTACATAGTCACGATAAAAATCGACAGAATAGTTGGCGAGTGCAAAATACGAGTCCACAACTCCGTGAATCAATAGCGTGCTCTCCAATGATTTTTTCGTATCGGCAGCGGCGTATTCAACGTCTACAAGGGCTGTGTGTTTTGCAAAATCCACATCGGCTTGCTGATACTTAGTATTTTAGTAAAATGGAGTACCTGTAGAGTAAAAAAGAGTGTTATACCAACAATAAGTGATATAGCGACAATAACGAAAATAATTGCGACCACAGCACCATCGTAAAAACTAAGACCACATCTTGGTATGACTTTTTGTGGCGCTGGCGACGAGGACGAGCTGTGAGGCTCAACGTTAACAGAGTCAGAGTCTCTTCTTCTGTGAACCATATGCGTTTCAGAACTCGTTGTGTCAGTTTTGACTGACAAGTTCCCATTATGTCAAATTTTTAAGTTACTTGACATGTGAACCAAACAGCCATCAGCACGTTAGATGAAGATGTTTATGCCCACCACTATTGTTAGCATCTTTGAACCGTTACGCAGGCGTAGTTGACATCTTTACCGCTGATAGACACCACAGCATGGACGAGAGAACTAGACGAGAGGTGGACCCTCGTCTAAATACTCCAAACACTGTGGAGCCGCAGTTTAACGATAGAGAAGTAGATCGTTATGTTAATTACTATCAAAAACATTTACATTCCAATTCGCCAAATAAAACACCTGAAGTGACACAAACAACGACCCCAAGTACTTTAGAAAGACAACTTAATGCTGTGTTGAAACTACAACAACAGCAACAACGGCAGCTAGAGGAGCTAAAAAGACAGCAAATACAACTGCAGCATAACTCAATGAATCAGAGCTTGAATGTCACAAATAGTTCAAAATCACCAGTAAAAGTTTCGATGGATTCGAGTAACGTTTCGATGCGAATGAGTTTAAACGACATGCGAAGCGAAGAACGAGAAAACATACTGAAGATGCTCGCTAGTGCGAGTAAAACAGATTTATTATTCACAAAAGGGAATAGTGGCGAAATTCAAGTTACGTATAAACTAGGGTCCGATGCACACAGTGAAAAGAGTGGTGCGAAACCAAGCCCAGCTGACATGTTAAAATCGCTCTCGATGAGTTCCTCAAAAGATTCAAAAAACGCTTCGGTAAATGCATCACAGAATTTATCTGCAACCAGTGGAAATGTGAGAACAATAGATTGGCTACTGCGAATCATAGATGATATTTATAACAATCGATACTCTGTAAGAAAATTATACTTGATCTAACTGTGAAAGTGCTTTTTGCAAGAGATAACATCACCAGACGGAACGTTAGAAACATTTTCTTCTTTTGTGTTCAACCACTTATCGAAAAAATTTGGATTAGATCGAATAGTCAAACAAGCTACTCATGATTTACTCGAAGCTGTAAAAGCTCATCGATTTGTGAACAAGCAGGTGGAGCTGTTTGGATTGTTTCTTACACCATACTATACGTCAGTAGATTTGATGTTCTTTCTCGAAGCACGAGCACTGGTATTTCTATTAACCCAATCTAACTTGTAGGCAATCAATGAAGCTGTTCAAGGAGAGAAAATACCCTTTATGAATAAGAAAAAGAAGAAGAAAGTTGGGATATCACCGCAATACATACCATCTTCACGAATAACATACATTACAAAGAAAATACTTGCCGACCAACCAAGAGGACTCATCGAAAATGTGATGACCGAGTTAAAACAGTTACTTGCGCGAAAAGAAGCAAAGCGGCATAAGCAACGAAAACTTCCGTACCAGATAGCAGAAGTCAAACTCGAACTGTACGAATATTTAATCAAAGTTTTGCTCCACTACAAATCTTTTCGATCGTCAAAAGATGGAAACACTTACTATTTCTTTACTTTATTACCAGAGGAAGTTCCTCCTCATACTCGCATGCACACAACGCTACATCAGTTTGTTATTCTTAGAGAAAAGAATATATTTAGCGAGAACCTACGAAAACAAAGAATTAAGCGACATAGACTACGGTTGAGGTACGAAAAATCATTAGACTCTAACACTCGTAGTAAGCTGCAATCTTCGCGAAATCTCGATACAAGTATTTTATCTTACGATGATGAAGAGTCATACGTTAATAGAACACAGATACCTAGTCACTCCGCGTTGATGGATACATTCCTTCATGATTTAACGAGTTTACCAACACCAGCACTCTCACAAACACAAAATCTACAAAAAGTCGCAGAAGAAAATCAACAAGCGGAAGAAGCCAGTTTCATCAAAGAGCAGGATCAATCAGAAAACATGGAATCATCCAATAACAAACTGATAGAAGCGTTGAGTAAAATACCACTAGGAGAAATACTCGATCATTTAGGAACAGAAAATGATTTCGATGCGCAGTTCAAAGATGAGAAAGAACGAGTCGTATCACCAAAATACAATCAAGCATCATTAGAATCGTCACTTTCTGAAATAGGAGAAAATGAAGTTTCCCAAGATGAAAAGAAAATACTTTCTCAAATCGATACACTATATGCCAAACTACGACAATCACGAGGAGTGAAAAAACCAGATCGTCGCGTAACGTTCCGGCGTCAAGATGAAATTATCGAAATGGATGAACCAGTACCATTAGCACGACTTAACGTACTACGAGAAGATTTGGAAGAACAAATGGACAAAAGTAGTGAAATATCAGAATCTGATTTTGAGGATAGTTTCTCGTATGCAGAATCACCAGCCAAACAAGGTAGAATAATTGACATTCCAATACGACAAGCAGAACGACCACCATTGAACAACACGAGTGCACAATTAGAAGATGAAGTGAGAAATATGCAACTCGAATTGCGGAACTTGATGAAATCTGTTACAAAAGAGAAACAAGTTTCACCAAAGAACACAACGAATCGACATCATCAAGCGAATATTCAAGAAGTTAGAATGGATATTATGCGGAAAAATGAAGCAAAAAGTTCCTCAGATTTGAAATCAGAGTTACTTACTGCTACGGAGCAAATTCGACAACTTCAAGCGTTAAAGGAAC
>JAESGV010000666.1_pt1 | contig 14878 bp, 14 predicted proteins | sample 9269781 | NCBI WGS metagenome assembly JAESGV01 (sample SAMN15741586, study PRJNA653496) | algae metagenome | isolation source: Tildeniella torsiva UHER 1998/13D and co-occurring heterotrophs from... | place: Slovakia: Slovak Paradise National Park, Hrabusice, Kosice Region | collected 2000-01-01 | reverse complement strand
GATAATGGCGACAGGTATGACAAATCGAGGTGGAGGTTGCATGGGTCCAGAATTGGATTGATAGTACAGTTCGTCCATTGTTGAAACGAAACCAGATTTCAAACTTTGTGGTTGATACTCTGTCAAGTATAAAATTAAAGCTAACGAAAAACCAGCAAATAGCCGGAATCCTTGTGGTTTTCCAACATCTAATGTTTCTGGAATGTAACCACGTTGCGCAAAAGTACGCAATGCACCTTCTACGCCACGTGCGAAAAGATACAAAACTATTTGATTATTCACAGATCCACTTATTCCTTTGCTTTCTCCAAACGCAATGTAACCTCCAATCATGCCTTATGAGTTAGCATTTTATGTGTGCACATACCAGCTATCCACGATTCTATTCCTCCTGATATACCAGAATTACGACATAAAACGCAAATGAATTTGTATATTCCAACAAAGCATCCTAAATTCATACCGTGGTGAAGCATTTGCTTTAAAACAAATTTTATGCGGTCATTGTATGTTTTCGAACGAAATAGACCTGCATATATCAGTGCCTGTATAACGTAGGGTAAGCGAATTCTAGCGGCAGTTCTGTGTGTTAGTTTTATAAAAAGTTTTGTACATTATTCCGTTTCGAAAACCACGAATGGCAGACACTGAACCAATACCAAGTCCTTGGTCCGGGATTTTGCTCATGTTTGCTGGTGCACCGATGGCCGCCTCTAAAAATTGGTGAGGCCTTGTTTTGCTGTTGTTTGGTCTTACAAACTTTCAAAACAATGGACAACGCTTATCCTGGCATGCTCAGTGATCCTAAACCAACAAGAACATATGAAGAATTCTTAATGGACGCGCATTGGTTCATCGTGATGGGAAATACAGCAGCTCGAGCAGTATTGAGTGCATTTTTAAGACAAAGTACAATTTATCCAACAACGATTGCATACACGACACTCGATCTATTTAATTGGTACAATTCTAATTTACTTGCACGTCGCGGATACGATAAAAAAAGAATACAAAAGGGTACAGCTTCAAATATGCTATTTAACACAAATAGATGTTCGTTTCAGCAAACATTTCAAGATGGGACAAGTCATTCAACTTGTAAGATACGTACAAATGGTCTTGGAAATGTCCATGCATCGTTATGCACCACAACATAGGATGGTAGCGATCATACTAGTAGAATTCGTCAAGTATGTTTCTAACATTATTTAACTCTTAGATTTGTTTTAAAAACAATTTCTGCGTTCACAAATTCACCACCAATGTTTATTAATCCAACAGTTTTACCAAGTGAAAGTTTAATGTCACAAGAGGTGTTACCACCACAACCAGCCATTCGATTAATGGGAATTTTGCAAAGAAAGCCAACTGATATGTTATTGGCACCAACACTAACTGGTGGTTCACACAAAATGTTAAAATTAGGAGAACTATTGTACGCTATTCGACCACTTGTTTATGGTATGTTTTTATTGACAAAACGACTGACAATGTAGCTTGTCTTGTAGCCAAGTATGGATTTCAATCGTGGATACCATGGGGAGCTTCACTTTCCGTAGATTTATCAGCAATGCTTGCTTCGCGATACGCAATAACAGCAGCGCAACACGATTTGGGTGTCGTAGTTGAAGATGAACTCAATTACAGAAAACCTAGTATTTGGAATTATTTATTCAAATCTCCTGCGTTTGATTGGACATTAGGTCCCGTGTTTGATAAATGGATATCTACAACTGGATGGGTTGGAACACCCATTTCGTATTGGTTACGATACATGAAGATTATGCAAGAATTTTTCTACTATACTGAAGAATAAATAATTTTAATCTGACGGTGAGTGACTACCGTAACCTATTGGAAAATCAACATAGGTTGCTTTTTCTCCTACTAGTAACATGGTTTCCATTCTACCCTTTCCTTTGATATCTACGATACCTCTACGAACCAAGTCAAAATCTAGTCGTAGTTCATCGCACACTCTTCCACAGAGTTGAATATCACCAGTGTTACAAGTTGTACTCATTCTCGAAGCAGAGTTGATCGTATCACCGAATACATCATACAATAACTTTTTGTATCCTAGTACTCCTGCTGAAAACTCTCCAGAAAAGATACCAGCGCGTATTCCCAAATTTGAAACAGCTTTGTTATGCGTAGTTGACAAATCATGTATTTCTCCAAAAATACGATTTGCAATCGCACGAGCTTCAAGTGCAAACTTGGCCATTCGTTGACTATGATTGATTGTATCACCATCTAGGCCAGTAACAACTAGATACGAATTACCAATAGATTTGATCTTTTGGCATTGACACGCTTCTGCAAGTTCATCAAACTCTGTAAACAGTTCATTCAGTAGCGTTAACGCAAGTGATGAATCAACTTCGAGTAACTCGTTAAATCCTTCACAACTAATGAAACATGCCGTTCCACATTGTACAGTATCATGAACATCTGATCCATCTCGTAAACGCTCCGCTACCGATCGTGGCATAGAACTCAAAATCAAACGATCATTACGTTTCTGCTCTCTTGTCGTTTCTTCAATTTTTGCTTCTAGTCGCTTATTTCCTACAAATGCATTCAACATGGTACGTGTACACAAATACGATGCTATACTTTGTAAGAGTAATGACGATACAGTATTCAATGAGAATGACATTAATACATTTGTTCCAAAAAGTACACAAGTAACGATAACTGGTGTAATGGGCATGAGTATCGAGGAAATGACTTTGATAGGGAATGGTATAATTGGTAACATGTTTGTGATACCCATAGAGAATACCATTTGTACTGGTAGCGCAGTAGCGATGAATTGTGAACATGCCATAGCAATTGTCCATCCAACGTTGATAACAATTGTAAGTACAGCAATAGTAACACCAACTCCAACGTATTTCCGTGATAGTGGTGTGAATCCTAGTATAGCCATTGCAATTTGTAACACTAGTGCTCCTATTCCGATATAGATGACTGGTTCTTGCGTTAATGTTGGTTGTTGTCCAATTAAAAATGATACAATTAACGCTGTGACGAGCACTTGTAACGCTAACACTGCACGTAACGCAGGTAAGTTACTTTCATATAATGTTACCATTGCCTCCCAATTCACTCTCCAACTTGAAAATACGAGTAAGAATTTGTTCAAATGGTAACCATCTTTTTGTACTGGTACATTCATAGATGGTTCATGTTTTGGTTCTTCGATTTCAAAATGAATAACTTCATCGTGTCGAGATGGTGTTGACGGTGACATTGGTTTCTTGAGTAGTTCCAAATCGATAATGATTGGTTCCTTGTTAATTTCTCCACGGAGTAGGTATCCAGAAACAATTCCAACATTGGGAATATCGTGATCGTTGTGATGAATAAACTCAAACTTGTGACTTGTGGCATTGAAAATAGTTTCACTGACTTGAACGCACCCTGGATGGGATGTACTTTCCAAGTGATGTGAAATGTTAACTCCTCTTCCGAAACAGTCAAACGTTAATAGTCTGGAGCCAAAAACACCCATATGCACTGGTCCATTGGCTATTCCAACGCGTATGCGTAGTTCCCAACCATACTTGCGATTAAGTTGGTGAACAGATTCTATCATCTTGTTTGCCATCAAAACCATTCTTTCTGCAACATCGTTACGAAGTCCAAGTCCTGATGTCAATCCAATACAGAAATATGCGTCTCCGATTGTTTTGACTTTTTCTAAACCTAATTCGACAGAAAAACGATCGAAAAAGCTAAAGTGTTTGTTCAACATAAAGATTACTTCTTCTGCGGATTTTCCACCACTCCAATCGGTGAACGAACAAATATCGGACATGAGTACTACTGCATCATCGTGATATTCGATAAGTTGGGTTGACTCAGAATACTCTTCCGATTTTAGGTCGTCAATGAGCTTATCGACAAACGATTGTGGTAAAATGTTGGACAACACTTTTCTTGAGCGACTGCTCTCCAAATCTGAGAGATTCTTTTCTAGTTCCAACTTTTTAGAAAGCACAAACGAGTTTCGAAATTGTCGTTCAATAACAATAGTTTGTACCAGTGCAAAGATACTAACCACAATCATTGTAGCTAGAATAGCCAAGTCCATGAAAAGTACCTGTGGATTTGTAGCAAAGTATTGACCTCCAAAGCCCATAGTCATTGCAACTGAAGTGAAGATTGCCAATAGGCACGTAACGAGTGCCATGTGTGCTCTAGGTAGACAAAATATGTTCACAGCTAGAATCGTTAACGTCGGTCCTGCTGGTATTTGCGCTCCATTCGCTAAATTTTGTTGTAATGTCCGAATAAGTACGACAGATATGATAATGATAGTGGCAGCTACGGCAACTAGCACTTCTACTATCTTTGGTCTTCTTTGAACGACTTTGAAGAACAATAAGAAACAAATAAACATGAGTATGACGGATGGTACGATACGTGTAGTAAGGGATATAATCAAGTTTGTAGTTTGTGTGTTGCCCCACAAATCTTGTATCATAAAACATAACCATGCAACGACGCCTACTGTTAGCCCCACTTTGAAGCGAATCCTATTACTGTTAATTTGTGTCAAATTGAAACTCACAATTTGTCGCCAAAGTAGTATGTTATAAATGCGTTTTCTATTTCTTTATCTTCAAAACGCATGAATGGGTATTTTTGTTTGTAGTTAACGATGGGTCTATCTGTTGTTTGTAGCATTGGTACGTCCTCTTCGAGTAGTGGTTCTCTAAAGCTCTTCGCTGAAAAGCTACGAGAGTGAGCGAACCTTCTGGATAGTGAGTCTATAGCTATGTCCTCCGGCACATCGTTCATATTTTTTCTGTAAGATGTTCGCTTGGTTTGGTAAGTAAGATTTTGGTCGTAAACTCGCTACCGTAATTTAGTTTTTGGTCAAAATAGTAAATAGACCACCGAATTAGAGCTCAGCAGTTGCGTGTTTGGAACGTCACTACAGTTGCTCGCAATGGTTGTAACACGGACAACTAGGAAAAACGCAAACATGTTCATGGTGATGTTGCAGCGTTTATTGTACTGCACGAAGTATACGCCGTACGACGGTAATTAGATTCACAGAAGCAGCGTTTGAAACCAAGTACTGTAGCTGTGGCAAAATTTTTCTTGTTAATTTTGCAACTCCTGAAATGAGTACAGTTGATTTGAAGTTTCTAATGACTGTTAATGATGCGAAACACAGTGCAATATTGCTGCTCGTGTGCATCTGTTTCAAATACTATGTCGCTCAAAACAAAAGCATCAGTGAATGGTCTTGATGACAAACAAACCTAAACAGGTAATTTTGAACCGCAGTCCCGAAGCACTGTTTGGGTCAATCAAAAAGACGGTTACTGTAATACAATACTCGAATAGCTACTCTTGGATCTTCAGAATCCACGTTGCAAATTATAGCACGACGAGTCATATGATCATTTGCTTGGTGTTGCTTCTGTTTTTTCTTAATTGTATGTATTACAGAATCAGCTAACATAAAAGATTTAGAAGCAGCTAATACAGCCTATTCAACTCGTGCATATGCGAACACTTGCACCACAGGTCTAACATTACGAGCTATTGGAAGCAATACGAACAACTATCTTGGTGATGGTAGCGCTACAGAACGCAACACTGTAGTTTCCGTAGACATATCAACGCTAACAGGAGCTTCTGATACTGTTATTACAGACATATGGAGCAGTTTTTATACCACTCATATCAAAACTAGTACTGGCAAACTTTATGCGTAATGTCAGAATTTAATGCTAATGTTTAGGTTTGGATTGAATACAAATGGAATTCTTGGAGTAAATTCTGCTACTGCTGTCACTAAACCAACAGCAGTATACATGAGTGGTGTTTTATCTGGAAAATCAATCGTGAAAGTTGCGTGTGGATTCTTCTCGTGTATTGCATACTCAACGGTATGAGTATTAACAATACTAACATTGTAGGATTATTCTCTTTTCGGATGGGGAAATAATGACCAATGTACTTGCGGAGATGGAACTACAACGAGAAGAACGACACCTGTAGCTGTAACAAGTGGAAGAGGATCTTTGAGCGGAGCAATTGCCACAATTGAAGCAGGACATGCATCAATGTAAATATTTTCTGCTTCTTAACAATATAGGCATATCGTGGGAACAAACGGGAATATTTATAGCTTTGGTTATAATGTATAATACATTTTAATATTCTAAATAGTATAGGTACATGGACAGATGGGTACTGGCGCAACAAGTTTTACATCCCAATGTAATGGAATATCGCCAATTACTACATTATTTAACTCCAAAAACATGTTTAAAATGGGTGTTACAGTCAATGGAATACATTTACTTTTTACTGATGGAACAGTGTACAAATGGGGAGACGGAAATCCTACGCCTTTCCAAGTAAGAAACATTGAATACTTACCAATAGGTTGATACATCAGCAATGAACGGAAAAACAATTGTAGATTTCTCGGTAGGAGGCACAGCTTTACTAGCGCTTACAAACGACGGATTAGTATATTCATCAGATACATCAAATGGCGTGTATCAAGCAGGAGATGGCACACTTGTATCGCATCAAGCTTTTGCCCTTGCTACAGCATTTAACTCGGCGAAAGGGTGTGGAGAAACAATTGTAAATGTTCATGGAGGAGGATACAATAGTATGGTCACTACAAGTTACGGAAGGTTACTCATTGTGGGATCAAATAGCGTAAGTGTCCACTTGATGCTAACAAGTTAGAATGGACAAATATTAGGAGTTTCGAAAGGTACTGCAACAAGGTGGCCAACTCCAGTGTCACTAAACGAAGACTTTAATACTGATCATACCAAATTAGCACCTGTAGTCGGAAACAGGAACATGGAATTTGTTGTGTTTGCGACATGCACTACTACAAGCGCAAATATACCACAGACATGTCCTCCAACAACAACTGTTCCTCCAACTACGACACCTGCACCATCAACTACAACGGGTACTCCCACACCTACTGAAACACCTACAACCACTGATACTCCGACTCCAGTTCCAACTACTGCAACACCAACAACCACTGACGTATCGACAACGACTGATAATCCAACCACTACAACACTAGAACCTACTACTACAACAGCACCAACAATCACTGCTTCAACTACAGCAACGTCAACCACAGATGTACCGACGACCACTGATACTCTGACTCCAGTTCCAACTACTAGTACGACAGCACCAGCAACCACATCTTCAACACCGTCAACATCACAGCATACAACAACTGCTCTGACAACAACACAATCACCTTCTACTACCACAAGAACACCAACTACTACGATTACTGTACGTCCGACTACAACCATATCACCAACATCACCAATTGCCGTTTCAATTATTGACATTTCAAGTAACGAAACATTTGGTGAAAACGTTATTCAAGGAGTACAAAATCTAGATGTAACCAACACTACTAATGGTGTATTGACAGTCGCAAGTAATTTTTCTGCATCAGCAAAAGGAAGAAGAGCCCTATCTACAAAAGGAGGATACGATTTACAAGATAAAACTGCTGTTGTTGTGTTTTCTATTGACGCTGCAACGTCAACTGGAAATGTTGTCGAGTTGTGGATGTATGCAACAACAGGGAAGTTTATACAAGCAGCTTTGTCTATCGTGCCTGGTACGTTAGCTACAACAATCAGTGTTCGTTTCTCTGGAAGTAGTGCGGCTACAGTGCAGCAACAATCTACTGCTTGTGCGTTCTCTAAGCAAGTACAATATCAACTAAAATTAAGAATATATCTAGCTTCCACCTGGAAAGTTTCTACTGATCTGCTTCAGGGCTCCTCTACTATTTGTACACTTGATATTTCACCTCAAGATGTTCCAAGTAATATATTCTCGGATCCCTTTACATACGTACTCTCGCAGTCAAGTACTGGAGTGCCAGTACAGCGTGCTAGCAATGCAGCAGATGAAGTTATGAGCATTCAAATTAACAAGATGGGTGTAGAGTGTAGTAAGGGTACTTGTGCGTCTGTTGCACCATCACCGACACAAAAAGCTTCCACTTCTGGATCATCAGCTGTTGGACTTATAGCTGCTATTGTTTCAGTTATAGGTGGAGTTGTAGTGCTCTCTGTACTGCTAGCTGTTGTAGTTGTGGCTGTGATCATCAAGAGAAAACGAGATGTACGAAAAACTATTTATGTCGAGCCAAAAACTCATGAAGAGGAAGAAGCAGAGCTAGAGGATTGCTCTTCGTCTACGTCACTAACGCAGCGCACGTATGACGCGTTCAGAAGTAAATAAGAAAGCCAAATTGTAACACAACAATTATTATGGTAACGCGGTATCTTGCAGCTTTTGTTGCAGCACTGTTTGTCCTGGTCTTCTCGCATGTGGCGTATGGTACACAGTTTTTATCATTGCACGCGTTAGATCTGATGCTTTATGCTGTAGCGAGTGTCATTTTCACCATGAATGCAGAAAAAGCAGGAGAGGAGAAAATGCACTATGGCGAGCGTCAATTGATTGGTAAAATTGTCCTGATAGCTGCCGTATTTTTCGATATGTATTATGTGTTGCACTTTTCGATACCGCCGATCGTTATTGTTGGTGTAATATGTTATTTGTACTCTACTTATTATGCACATACGCTGTATAATATGGTATCTCGATGGTCCCAGCGAATTAAGGATGCAGTGGAAGAGAGCAAAACATTTGATAACATGGTCAGTGCAAATAGACAAGACCAAAAGATACTTGACAGATTGTCAGAGTTAAACGCAGTAAGGCACAGAGACAGCATGGCAATTGACTTGTTGTTGGACTACTCTGCACTATTGTTCTATGGTGCACATGTTCTTTTCATGTTTGTTGTTAGTATCTTGTAACCTACACTTAATGCTTCAGTAAAGAATAATTTATTTGTTTTCTATTTTGCTCAGGTGGCTTTCTTTTTGTGCTAGATACCACTCCATTCGCTTTCTTGAATATCCTATGTAGTCAAAATCGATTTTGGATGCTGATGCTTGAATTAAACCCCAAGCAGCCCACAACAAATGAGAGCCTAACGCGAAAAGATTTGCTTCGTTGACTAGATTTTCAACATCTTGTTCTGAGACAGAATCTGAAGTTGTTGACAAGTACGAACGCGCAAATTGACGTTGTTGCTCTACCGTTGGGTATTGTTCCGTTTTGAGGTCTAAACCTGCAAATTCATTGAAGTGGTTTCCAATGTCAAAACCTCTGTAATTGTATGAACAGTATTCGTAGTCGATGAAATGAATCGAGTTGTAACGTTCATCTAGAATAACATTCAAGCTTGGTAAGTCATTGTGGCAGAACCTAACTGGGAATGAGTTCTTTTCAATGATATTCTTGAGTAGATTCATTTCATCTTCTAGTTGTTTAAATGTCATGGGTAAGTTTTCGTAACTAAGGAGTCTAGTTTGTTCCAACCAGTCGAACATTTTGTGTACGAGTACTGGCTTATAACCTTGCTCCACGTCAAAAGGCTTAATGTCCATACTGTGCCATTTAGCCAAGTGTTGAGCAACACCATCGATATGTTGTGGTAATTCGATTGCTTGAAGTGTGCGTCCCTCGAAGTATTCGTATATCATACCGTTACCAAAGCGACAGTATATCTCTGGGACCATACCTTTGTAGTTTTCTTGGATATGAACAAGGTAGTAATTTTCAACGTCACGGTCAATTAGTCCAATTGTTGCTTCTCCGAAAACGCGTACCAAAACCTTGATGTTTTCTGATTGCTTTCGCATACCCTTAACTTTGAACAATTTATTTGTGGTGCCTCCAGTTAATGCGGTAACGGTAGTTGTGGAGTTTGGGTAGTCATCAAATACTGCTCTGCATAGTGAAACAATCGCAGTTTCAGCGTTAGTGCTTTCCAAGTCGACGATAGTGTTTGTCACTAGTGTTGTCATTTCACAAGTTTCTAGTTGGCTACCAAATACTGTGGTCTTTTGAATTTGTACTCTTTTAGATGGATGACGTGTACCGCGCTAGAACACAATAAAGGCCGTCAAAGTTCAAACAAGCAAAGAGTTGTAATTAGAAACACGTTGTAAAGCAGAACAGTCCGATGCATTCTCTATGACAGAAGAAGATGAAGACTTTTTCGAGGTTTGTTTGCTAGATATTTTATAAAGTTTTAGGCAAGGTTAAAAGGGTGGTACGACAAATTAGATACGGAGGGATACTCTTGGAAAGACGACAAACAATTTGGTGTGTTACAAGCGTGTTAGATATACTTACTCCTAAGATCTTGATTATCAATGCGAACTCTATTCCGAAGAACTAGACGAATTATCTAACAAAAACAATGATGTTGAAGAATTGCATTCAAAATCGAAACAGTATCTCGAAGACTTTCTCAATAGTAATTTTTACGAATTAATAATCAACGTTGTTAGGCGATTCGTGGTATTTGGAACTAAAACAAAAAATGGAAGAGGAAGCGCGAGAGAATCTTGAAAAAATATCGCATAACGTGAATCAATACCAATCTGAAGAGATTAATAGCATTGAAGAACCTATTGCACTTGAAGCCGTTCCAGAGGTTAGATTTAACATTGTTTTTAACAAGATAGAAATATTTAAAACTAGACATGATTGAAAGCGTTCCAGAGGATTTTGAAGTATCTATTGCACCAATTCGTGTGGCATCTATCTTAGAGACTGACACCTTAACAAAATATCAACAAATAGTAACGGAAATAACAAAAATTGAAACTCCTCGAAATAATGTTACAAATAGAAGAGATATTCCACGAGTCGCAACACCTGTTCTACATTCAGAATCGTCAACACCGCGCGCTAGACCTCCCAGAGTACCTACGCCACGAATGCAAGAAAAAGAAAACGCGAAAAAGGAAGCAGACGATTTACGAGCCAAAATCGAACAAGAGAAGAAACTCAAACAACAAAAGCGAAAAGAGCGTCAAGAAAAAGAAAGGTTAGAAGAAGATCGCAGAAAGAGAGCCGAGATGGAAGAACAGGCTCGTTTAGAAGAGGAGGAGCGGCTTTGGCAATTGAAACAAGCTCAAGAGCAAGAAGAAGAAGCAAGGCAAGCTCAACTGGCAGAGGAGCAATATCAAGAGATGATCAGACAGCTAGAGCAAGAAAAAGAACGACAAGAAGCAATAGAGCGTCAGAAGCGACTCGAAGAGGAGAGACGAAGAAAAGAAGAGGAGCTGTTACGACTCGAAGCCGAAAGAAAGCTCAAAGAAGAGGTTCGTCGACGAAAAGAGGAAGAAGAGCGTAGACGTAGAGAAGCTGAACTACGACGGAAAGAAGAGGAGAGAAAACGGATAGAAGAAGAGGAACGACTGAGACAAGAAGAGGAGAGGCGAAAACGAGAAGAAATTCAACGAGTAAAAAACGAGCAAGAGCGACAACGAAGAGAGGCTGAGCGTCAGAGAGAGTTAGAGGCACAACGACTCAAAAAACTTAAAGAAGAGGAAGAACGGAAAAAGAAAGAGGAAGAAGAGCGAATACGACTAGAAAGAAAGATATTCGAAGAGCAAACAGCGAAATTCTTCCGGAAAAAGACAGCGTCAGTAAAGCAAGAGAAACTCGTCCTTACGAAAGAGGCTCCAGCGATAGAGTATCAAGAAGTCAAGAAACATAAACAAGATACATTATTGGAGATGCTCAAGGAGTGGCAGACACGCGAACTCCAGCGGAAACGACCTCGATCTCGACAAGCGACTACCAAGAGTAGAGTGCAACAAATAGCGCCAAACTACAACAAGATGTTAGACAGAGATACCATTGAGCTCAAATTGTTCAGCCAAGAGAAGGGCACTCATATTTCGATTGTATCAGAAGAAATAACAAGAGTTGCTGAGGACGCATTTGTGGACTGTCCAGAATTGAAGTTATTAGTATTGGATAACAATCAGATTCAAGACGCTTTTGGTATTGCAGGATTGTGTGAGCTGCGCTTTCTGTCCATGAATGTGAACAAGTTGAAAAGTTTGGAACGTATTCATGAGTGCACAAAATTGTTAGAATACAACGCAAACAACAACCAAATCAATACGCTAGAGAATCTACTTCAATGCAAAGAGCTACGTTTAGTTGATTTGAGTAACAACTCACTCTCCTCATTGGACATTTTTCGGCCGAATAGTACATTACTGCGGCTTGACATACATGCGAACTCGCTTAAAGATTTAACAGGAATAGAGTTGTTGGAGAATCTCTGTTCGCTAAATGTTGGATTTAATAAGATACAAAACATCGATACTCTGGAGAACAATCCACTCATTGATGATCTCGTACTGTACAGGAATGCACTGACAAAGTTTCCAGACTTTTCCAGTGTACTCATAAGAAATATTTATTTGGAGAAAAACTTGATGGAACACTTTAACAACAGGCTTTTCGCGCCATTACTAGAGTTGTTAAAACTCAATGACAATAACATCCAGAGCATCGCTCCACTATCATCATGTATCAATCTGAAACTACTCGCTATATCGGCAAACAACATATCAGAGCTATCTGATTTGCTCTCACTACGGCCGTGTCGCATGCTCAACACATTGTACATTAGTAATAATCCTGTGGTACAGTTACCAGGTTTTAGAGAAGTATTAATATCATTGCTTCCCAACTTGACTACAATAGATACTGAAAAAGTACCAAAAGAAGAACGTGAGACTTGTGAAACAAAGTTTATCAAGTTTTCACCAAGAATAACGACACAAGTAATTTCGTTCATGCGTCGTTCGGTGTATAACAACCAAAACTTATCCCTGGTACATGCTAGTAAATGGAAACAATGTCTACAGTTAGAGCGACAACGAGTGGCGTGTAAGAACCTAGCAATAACTGATTGGGACAAACGATCTACTTATCAGTATCTATGTAACAAACAACTAGCAGAACGGCCTAAATCATCTATAAACGAGATTAACAAAGGATTCGAAAGCAAAATGAACGAAAAGAACCTAAACATCGATTTGTATACAGAAACTAGAGAGGCAGAAATACGACGGAAACTTGTACTTCAAAAAAGACACTTGGAAGAACAACTACATTTCCAGGGTAAAGAACATCAACAATGTTTCGTACGAAATAACCAACATCATCGAAAAAAGGCTGCTTCGTGCCTACAACGACACTTTAGAGAATTTATGGCACGTAGAAACGTTCGACGAAACAAAGCAGCTATCAAAATTCAAAGTTTGTGGCGAGGAGGTCGTACGCGTACAATCTTTTTACCACAAGTGTTCGAGTTTGTAATGAGTAGAGCTAGAGCAGCTGCAACGATACAAGCCATGGTTCGTGGTTTCAAAACACGAGTCAAATTTGAACAAGGAAAACGAATTGGAGAGTTTGGTAAAATTGAAGCAGAAGATATGTCATGGCTAAACTCGAGAGAATACGATGATTTCCAACCAGAAATCGAGATCAGAGATAGGAAACGAATATTCGACGAGCCTGTGCCGAAAAAGCTATTCGACGAACCTGTGCCGAAAAAGCAAACTATTCACACAGAAGTGTATCGTCCGAATAGAAGTAATAGTTCTGAATCGAAATCAGTTCGAGCAAGTGTTGAAGCACGATCAAGCTCTGCAGGAAATGAAAAACCAAGTTCGTCGTTCCCACCGATAAACGTTCGTTCGAGTTGGACAAAAGGACTAGAAGATGATGACACGATACAAGAAGAAGACGAACTACAACGAGAGTTAGATATGACTAGCATGCGATCTTCCCAACAAAACATGGCTGATGTCAAAACAAGACATGCAAAACCTGCACCGATTCCACAACATAAACAAAAGATTGCTCAACATGAACTTGATGAAGCATCAAAAGAATGGCACTATGGAGAAGCAGCAACACGTGACATGTTACGATACAAACAGAAACTAAACAAGTTGAAACCAAAAGCAAAGAACGCTGATGAAAAATTGGAAAGTTTCAAAAAGATGGCAAAGCGAACTGGGCACGTAACAGTACCACAGAAATCACCTCCACAAGAAACAAAAATATTCCAACCTTCGAAACTAGGCATACGAACACCATCTAGTTATAGTATGCGTGATGATATTGAAGTACAATCAGTAACATCCGTGTCAAGTAGTGGTAGTTTATCACATCGTGCAAAGAAACTAGGGGAAACAAGATTTCCATCAATACTAGAGAATGGAAGTAGTATTCCAAACACTAAGAAACCACCAATTAGAAAAAAACTGTAATTACAAGATTTTATGTTGCAAGAAGAACGAATAAATTGCTTTTCTTTGCAATGATCCGTTTGCGTATCTCTTTCCATTGTTGAAAGTAAATCCTTGAGTAATTAACATGGACTCAATTTCTTCCAAATCTATGTGTCTATAAAATTGTGCATACTGTGGTTTCGTATGCAACACTTTTTTCCATCTCTTTGTCCACTCTCGATATAATTCTGTCAATTTGTGATCCAAAGAATTGGAAGATTGTAGCAATTGGGATAGCGTATGCGGGTCATACGTTCTTCCTTGATTTTGATCATATGTTCTTCCAAAATCTTCCAATGTTTCAACCTCTAATTTTTCTTGCAACAATTCTCTTTCTATTTCACGAATGTTTTCGTCATGTCGTCTTTGACGTGTAACAGGACTCCACGGATCTTTATCTGCTTGCGCATCAATCAACTTGGCTGCCAATCTCTTTCCCAAGTTTTTCTCGTTCAATTTTATCAACGCGACAAAGCGTATCAATTTGTTTGAATCGCGGGAACGACGATATTCGTTCAATAGTGGATAAAAATCAGTTGAAAAATCCAATTGATATTTGTCAAAGTCGGAATTGTCTAAAAACTGTCCATTATAGAATTTATCCAACTTGTGTAGTTTGGTATAAATTTCCATCAAGTCTACAGAAA
>JAESGV010000665.1_pt1 | contig 14885 bp, 7 predicted proteins | sample 9269781 | NCBI WGS metagenome assembly JAESGV01 (sample SAMN15741586, study PRJNA653496) | algae metagenome | isolation source: Tildeniella torsiva UHER 1998/13D and co-occurring heterotrophs from... | place: Slovakia: Slovak Paradise National Park, Hrabusice, Kosice Region | collected 2000-01-01 | reverse complement strand
AACTACAGATTCACCCACTACATCTGTACAACCAACAACAACAGCGACTCCAACTACAGATACACCAAATCCTACCCCATCTGATACAACTACATATGCTCCTACTACTACCGTTACTCCAACTAGTACTGAAACACCTACTACTGCAACAAGCGCTGTGCCAACTAGTACAGCTACACCCACCGACACGACTACACAATTACCTACAACTTCAACACTCGCACCAACAACCACAACAAATAGCCCAGCAACAGATACTCCCACTCCTACAACCGTTGCTCCAACAACTCCAACTCCAACAACAACTAATTCCCCAACTATTACCCCCTCTCCAACAACTGATACTCCAACTTCAACAAGTCTGCCAACAACGACCACAATTGCACCAACTACTGCAACACCAACATCAACTACAGATGCACCTACCACAAGTGTATCTCCAACTTCCACTGTAACACCTGTCATGCCTACAACAACGATAGCACCAACTATGGAAACAACAACGATAGCACCAACAACAACAGTCACTTCAACAAGCGCTTCAACAACGCTTGCTCCAACCACTAGCACAGCAACACCCACCGACACGACTACACTAGTACCAACAACATCAACAATTACACCAACAACAACTGCTGCTCTAACAGCTAGTACAAGTGCACCTACAACTACTACATCCGTGACAACCAGTATACCAACGACCACAACAGCTGCTCCTACAACAACGACCATCTCTCCAACCACAACAGCACAACCCTCAACTACTACTGCACAAACAACTACAAGTACTAGTACACCAACAACTACTGTTACACCCTTGCAAACTACCAGTACAACACCAACCACAACACAGGTACCTACAACTAGTTCTACTGAAACTCCGACGAATACTCCCACCGATACTCCCACTGATACTCCTACACCTACTGCAACAGAACCGGTTGTCGTATTAGATTTTACAGGTACCGATGCATTTGGTGATAATGTTATGGAAGGTGTTCAAACGTTGGATGTATCAAACTCTACTGGTGGAGAATTAACAGTTGCAAGCACTTTCTCATCTAGTTCAACTGCTAGAAGAGCACTATCAACAAAGGGAGGATATGATATACAAGACAAGATATCATTTGTTACATTCTCTATTGATGCCTCAACAACAACAGGAAATGTAGTTGAACTATGGATGTATGCTAGTGGAAAATATATTCAGTCAGCACTATCGATTGTACCGGGTAGCATGGCTACATACCTTACCGTTCGTTATTCAGGAGGGAATGCTGTTCCTCAGCAACAACCAGTAGCTTGTGCCTTTGCAAAACAAGTATCATACCAACTCAAATTGAGTATATACAAAGAAACAGGTTGGAATGTGAAAGCCGAGCTAACTGTGGGATCTAGTAGTCTTTGTACAGCACTACTAGTAGCTACTGTTCCCAACAGCTTTTTTTCAGAAGCCTTTACATATGTGATATCACAGTCAGGCACTGGAACAACAGTTCAAAGAGTTGTCAAAGCAGCTGATGAATCAATATCGATAAAAGTATCAAAGATGGGTGTAGAATGTGTCAAGGGTACATGCGCATCAGTAGCACCATCAAACACAGTACAAAAGTACTCTTCATCTGGTACAAATACTGGTATAGTTGCAGCTGCTGTTATAGCATTTGTTGGAGGCTTTGTGGTGTTATCCGTTATTATAGTTGTAATACTTGTAGCAGTGGCAATTAAGAGGAGAAGAAGTAGAAAGACAAATGTATATTTGGATTCAGCACAAGAAATGGATGTAAGGTATGATGAAGAAGAACACATACAAGAAGAGCAGCAACCAACAATGTATGACGCATTTGCACCAGATACAACAAAACTTAAATGACAAGATATAAACAATTTATTGTCATACACATTCTTTCTACCTTTGGACAGATAGGATCAGAACTGTATCTGCCAGCACTCTGAGTAGAGCTGAATTTTTATGCGCAACAAGCTTGCTGATACCGAATTGTCAGATCGTGGAATGGTGCATGGAGAGTTTTTAGCTGAGTTTTGGTTCCCAATACAAATCTAATCATTCTATAGTTGAATCCGAGCTTATGCGCCAGCGAGATAGAGCGTAGTCCCTCATCAACTTTCTTGTAGCAATAAAGTAACATCATGCCCATATAATAATGCATCGATGGAACTCTATGCATGATGGTTAATACCTTCGGATGAGCTAATTCCAATATCCAAGTTATGTATGTAAATGATTGTTCGTAGTTACCAGTGTTGTACTCACATATTGCTTCGCTAAAGAGGATATTAATCTCTTGTATCGGCCGTTTATCAACGGCGATTTTGAAAGTAAGCATGGCAGCTAAACGACGATTCTGGCGATAAAGATACATAGCTTTGTATGAAACGTATTCTTTCATGGAAAACTCTGTGTATAATTGCACGCCAATTGATGATAAATACAAATGGCTAGCATTACAGCTCATTCGAAAATAACCTCCTGACGTTATATGCTTCTTCATTCGTGCATAGCATAGTGCAACACTGTTCGCAACTTGATCCAAAACATAATAATCAACAAATTCAAATGGCATTGTTTTGAATCTTCTTTGTGCAAATTCAAACTTGCCAAGTTCATAGGCTATCTTACCCAATATAAGTTTTGCAGTGTGTTTATAATATGTTAGCTTAGATATGGTTTTCTTTTTTTTGTATGCCTCGTTTAAATAAAGGAGTGCTTGATCATTGTCACCAGCTAGCACATAATTAATTGCGCATAAAATCTCGGATGGAAGATCATTTAACTTTCTTATTTGAATTCCAAGAACAAAGTAGCAAGGCATGTAGGTGCAATGCCATCCAGAAGTCCAAGAATACTTTGGGTGAATGTCATAGTAGTGTGGCATTGTGGTCTTTCTACCTTCTTTTCTATAATTATTATAACTTGGATAATAATTTTGGTGTGAAGCAAATATTAGAAAGTTGATGCCAACGGCACATTCAGTGCTAATTAGATCACTAAGAAGATTCAAACGAAAAGGGCAAAATCCAAGCCAAAGTGTCAACTTGGGACGACACCACGAGTCGAAATAAAACAGCTGACCGTTTTGCAAGTACCTATGTTGTTCTACAGCGAGAGCTCTTTCTAATGGCATATTCAGAATTTGATGATCACTTTTGTGTATGCCAAAATAATTAATCCCGTATATTGTACGGGATTGACCACATCCACATGAACACGCACAATCAGAGCCGCTACACTCTACCGTGCTATACCCTTGTAGTCCCAAGCATAATGCGCTGGAACCAAGCGTATTGTACTTGCCGTCACCTAGCAGTAGAGCTCAACTTTTTGGGTCCAAATCGATAGTTGAACAGACAACTTCACAAACAACGCGAGCAGAACGTTACAGAGCATGTTTATTCGAACACGTGGCGCTATTTACACATTTACGGCACTTTGGGCCACATGAAACATTATTTCAGAGACTGCAACGTACTATGCAGTCCTGTTTGTTGGCGCGAGAAATCAGAACATCGCAAAGAATCACACATACCCGAACACTGACAAAATATTACACATGCTGGAGTACCATCCTGCGAGTTTTGTGGTATATCGTTTTGAGCATGTACAGCAGGTTGTGCATCTTGCTCACCAGCTGGCGGGTTATCAGTGTCGTCATCATCGTTTTCCCAGTCGCCGACAAATACAAGTGATTCCGACACTGCCTCGTCATCACCACTCATTATATGGCAGTCTACTGTTATTGTGTCGTTTTCAATCGAATAGATAAACTGATGGTACTTTTTGACACCAGTTTTAAACTTTTGAACATTATGCGGATCACTTCTGTCAATTGTTTTCAAATCCATAGCACTAGTATTTTTCAATGTGTTCAACACGTCAATCACGTCTGCGACTGTATTTACATCTCCCGTTGACTTGACATGTGCTCGTATTTTCTGTTTCGATACCCCAATATGAGCATCACAGTACGATTTACCATGACAACTGGCAAAAAAGTTGTACTCGATATCAACAAAGTATGGTTGAATTAGATTAGCGACTAATCCTAAAGTGCGATATATTTTAAAATGATGTGGACCACCATCACTCCATAGATAGATTTTGGTGATCCCAATTAGTTGCAGACATGTTGATAAGAGTTGGTCTAGTGCTTGTCGTGTGAATAGAGTATCATGATTCTCTTTTTCACAAAAGAAGTCATAATAATAGTGTGTACGCTCCCCTTCTTCATTCAGCTTGACTAATGTTACTACTAGATCATGAACAAACTCTTTTGAAAACCATTCATCAGAGCTTTCTTCAGACTTGTACGGTATCTGATATGCTGCGGCGAAATCCATCACTATCACTGCTGTATCCATAGTTAGAGACTCCAAACATTCTTTGTAAGCCTGCTTTTGATGTTCTGCTATTTCCAAGTGACGTAGATATGCTTCTACCTGTGGTTCAAGTGGTGTGACTTGTAGGTCTAGCTCATCTTTTCGCATTTGCAACTTGGTAAGTTTTTCCATAAGATAGATGTCTAAATGTACCGTAGGTTGATGCTTTTGCAAGAACTCATCAATTAATTGTTGTTCATCTGGTGAATGGATTGGCTGATATGTTGCGAGCTGTACTACTGCGTACATAGCAATACTTTTATTGATAGAAGCTAATTCTGTGTGAAGATGTTTCAACAACTGCTCTTTCTTCACGCCGTCACGGCAGTGACCACAAAGACCTTCCCGAACTTGACCTTTTTTCACATACTTGGGACGTAAGTCAATGAATGTACCCATACTAACTGGCTTAATGTTGCACTGTGCATTGTACAATACAGCTTTTTAGTACCAATCATTTGCCTATGTACAGGCACAGCTACCTTTGGTTCCTTTTTGTTACGTGGGTTTGATAGTATTGTGCGAGATGGTGAAGGTTCTGTGTTATCTTTCCAAAAGGTGACAACTTCTTGTATGGATTCATCAGTGATACGTTGAGAGTTAGACCTAGAAGCGGGAGTGTACTTGGTAGTGTAGAGTATGTCAGTGGATTTAGGGCTGTATTTAGCCTTGTGTATCGCTGTTTTAGATTTTTAAAATGGGAATAGTTCATAAGCAGCAGTAACTGTGATATTTTTGAGTAACTCTTGTAGTAGTGGGCGTAGAATAGCATTACGTGATGATGACATACTTTCTAATATCGTACATAGATTTGAGAAGAGTTGCTCTTTTGCATTATGACTACCAAGCTCTGCAAACATCTGCTGCAGCTAAGCAACAGTAGTATCATATGTATCAAATTGATCGATTAAATACTGCTTAATACGACGTTTTAAGCGATTTTGACCTTCTTTGTTACGAGTATTAAACTTCTTGTGGGTGGTGTGTTTTTCTTTTTGTGAAGATACACTCTCCATTTCATCATGATCATCTAAATCTATGGAATCATCAAAATTTGGTTCAATTGTTTTGGACTTTAACGATAGGTTAGCTCTGCAATGATTGCAAAAGTGTGTTGATAATGAGTTTGGATATTTTGCACGCTCCTTTTCTGAACACTTTTTCCAACGTGATGATCTAGTAGTTCCACAGTTGATGCATCCTGTGTTCATTTTTAATAGTGTGGCACGTTTTCTTCTGTGAACTGGTGCTGTAGATCGTTTAGACATAAAGTTCTTCGTTTGCAGTTGATCAAGTTTGTAATGACATTAGCTTAGTTAGAACTGCACACCTTTGTGGTCGCGTGGTTTCTGGATGAAATCAGCTTGTTCCAGCAGTATACATTCTATATGTATACTAGTTTCAATAAGAAACGACTTGGCGAGTGATCTCAAGCATTCGTGTGGATGTGGTCAATCCCGCTTGCTCTTTTGAAATAAAATTAGCTCAAGCAACTCTGTCATAAACACTGCTTTTTTGATATGAGTATGGAGAGCAAGACCACTAAAACAAGCACTGCGACATAGCCGCGTTGCTGTTAAGCACTGAAATGACAATGTAACACCAGAGATCGAAATTTAAAAATAACTATTTATTACAACACTCTATCAAAGCCTTGTAACACTTCTCAGAACACTTTACACCTTCTTTTCTGCAAGGACATACCTTGTTACTGCATTTTCCAGTTGCAGAGCAGTTGTATAACCTATGATACTCTTTCTTACTTCTCTTTTTTGGTGGTGCAGTATCACTTTCTTTATCTTCTAAAATTCTTTTCTTCTTGTTTGCAGCTGAGGTTGGATAATACTCAGCTTCAACTAATATTGGTGTAATACTTATTAATGATGTTTTCTTCTCTTGTTTGTGTAGCTTTCACATTACAGCTCTTTGTTTTACCTTGCTTTTCCTCTTTCTAACAATCTTTCTTATTTTTAGGTTGCTTTTATATGTTAGTTCATTTCAAGTTTGTGTAATACACCTATTAATAATAGAACACCAACTTGATTAACAAATTAAATAATTGCTTGATCATTTTCTACATTATATTACAAAGTAACACTATCCATTTAAGAGAAGTATAAAACAAAATAATCAATAGTTTTGTCTCCTTCACACTTATACATACGATTTAAGCTTTTATTCAATCTAATGTGATATTTTTTGATAATAACCCTCAACTTGTTATTGTCAAACATATTGCAGTAATACCTTCTAATTGCTTTCTTTTTACTTCAGTTGTAGTATTTATGTACTTGGTAGTAGACTTGTTCTTCAAATACTTGTAATAGTTGCTATTGTTTGGATTGCATGAACTTAAACATTCAAAATAATCATTACACTTGTATTTTAGCCAAATAGTCCACATATGCTTCCAACAAAGTAAAACATATGGTGTATCATAACGATGTGCTATTGCACAACATTGATAATAAATAGTAGTAAAGTATTAACCTACACTTGCTCCAAACCCACCTTTAATAGACTTGACTTTAGTAATCAGATTCTTTTTTTGCATGTCCTGCATCATTTACCTCTTTTAATGGTAGCATTTGCTAGGAATTTAACATTTTTTTTATCATTAGTTTAGCTTTTTCATCTTTATCATGCATATATACAAAAAGGCACAGTAGTAACTCATTAATATTATTACTTGGATCAGTTATCTTTTTTAACCACTTTTATAATGCAATACCTTTTAACATACTACTAGCACTTTGTACTTCATTATCAATATCTTGTCTTTTTGTAATTCTTTCTTATAGAATACAGTTGATCACATTCAGTTACAGTGAAGGTAAACTCCATAACATGCCATCTAGCAGAAGAATAATGAGTATTAAAGACATAAATAAAGTATTAAGCATCATAGTAATACTTATAAATATGTTCTGCTATATTTATTGGAAAATAAGATACTTGTGATACATTTTCTATTACTGTAATAAATCAAGCTAAAACATTATGTTTTACTTTTTTTCTTTCTTCAATAAATAATTGTTGAGCAAAAGTGCACAATATTAGACTAACTATATTTTTTAAATAATTCAAAACAGTAGATTTTGTTAAAAGTCGCACATCAAAGAGTATAAATAACTTCTTATACTAAGGATAGTTAAAAAGTCATAGCTGTTTAATAGTTAATAAAACAAGTTTAATAATTATCAAAACAAGTATTTGACGCATAAAATACTAATTTGGCTTAATATTTAGTATACTAATATATAATATTACCAATAATACTAATAAGTGATATATTATCAATAATATAACAGCTATAACTATGACATTGTTGACAAAATACAGATGATGTAATTAATTAAAACAATTATGATAATTATACAACAATATTAGGCCAACTAGCTAAAGTATGCAAAATATCTTTAAAGATTGAAAGTAATTGTTTCTTGTTGTTTTATTTTGCTGTATCTAAATGTTGTTAAAACTTTTTACTTAAAGTATTGTTTGTGTACTTCAAAAGTGTCCAATTACACATAATATAAATAAGTTCAGTTTATTCTTAATTATGTTGTATATAACCCTAAATATTTTATGTATCTGTTGTAACCTTATATTATCTAGCTAAATTTGCAGTGTGTAAAGCACTATATATAGATGACATTCATATTTGTTTGCTGAAAAACACAGACTTTACAATAAAAATTAAGTTTAATAAACTTTTACAATAGACAGTTTTTATGAATTCAAGTCAAAATACGGTTTTTATTAGATATTTAAGACCGTTATATCAAATTACATAAAAAAGAACTTATACATAATAAGAAAAAATATTTTAAAAAATTAAAAATAATTATTATTTAAATAAATATAAGGGTACTTTTCTTAAACTTAAAGCATATTGTACTTTAATATATATATACATATAATATAAATTTTTAAAAAAAGTACCTCTTTATTTTTTAATAATTTAATGTGCAAAATTTATTAAAGTAATAAAATTAAAAATACTTTATAAAAATTTAATATTTTTTCCTTTTTTTGTTATAATACCTACTAAATAGAATATTATCATATATTTATATGAAAGAAAAAATATTTTAAATAGTCTTATATTTTTATTATTAATCTTGCTACAATACTTCAAATTTGTATAAATATAAAAATAAAAGTATACTTCTTTTTTAATTAAATATTTATTTTAAGCTAGTATTAAAAAACATAATATTAATTATTTGGAAGAGTGTTTTTTTTTAAAATAAAATAAAGTTTATATTTTATCTTAAACAATAAGAATAGTATTTTAATTTTATGAAATCTTATTTTTACATTTTGCCAATTCAAAATAAGTTAAAAAGGAGGTTAAAATGTCCATGTTAACTATTTTTACAAAAGGTTAACTTTGTATTAAAATAACTTTTTTTTGAAACAACTTTTTAGATAACTTTTTTTGCTTAGCTTTACTCATTTTTTTTATTACATCATATTTTTAAATAAAAACCGACATTACTGCCCCCTTAACTATTAAAGTTGGTTAAAATATGTATATAAAGAGTTTTTTTTAATGATATAACATTAATAATATCCTTCTTAAGTTATTTATATTATTATCTAATAATTAAAAGCTTTTTAAAACCTAATATTGCTTTTAATAGCCTTTTTCTTTGTTTTTTAATCTTAATAGCCAAAATTGTTAAAAAATTTATAATATATGAAACTTTTAATGCTTTTATACTTATATAGCTACTATGTCTAGCAGATTTACATTGAAAAAGACATTAATATGATTTCATACATATATAAATCCAGATTAAAAGTCTGTTACACTTTATTTGACATGTTTAGCATATTCATGGAAAATATATTTAAATTTCTAACAGAACTATTACCAAATGCAAACTATGTCAATAATAATGCATCTTCATATATAATATTATCAACCACATGCTTTTATATATTTATAATAAAAAAGCTATCTAACAATTCTTAGTATTGTGATAACTATGGGTATTAAAAAAATAAAGACATAAACATTATTTAAATCAAGCAAACATATTAATACAACACAAAAAACCCTATCTTTTGAAAGTAAGAATTTTATATTCAGTTACCTACTTTTAATGCTGCCTATTATGGTATTATAGTGTATTATAAGCTTTAAAATGTTAATATTATTATTAATGCTACTTTTATTTCTCTTTATAAGGCTTTGTCAAGTTTTATAAACAGCATAATAGTAAAAGATATAAATATATTAAAATAAACATCACTTTTTTAAATAATTTTATTGCTTAGTTTAATCAGCTTGTTAACACTTTTAACAAAAATCTGGCTAAAAATTTAAAATAAGTTTCTAATATGCAAATTGTATATTATAACCCAGCAAATATGCTTGATCACCAACTACATCTAGCAAACATTTAGCTAGATGTTATATACTATCTTTGCTAGCATTTAAAACAACTTCTTATTTTCTTTATTAACAACTATTTTACATTTGCTTTGAGCTTGAGCAAGAAGAAGTAGGCAACTTATTTACTAACAAGCAATAGTAAAGCTTTTATTATTAATACATGGCATAAAAACTTTTTATATATACTTCAAAAGTGTTATAGTCTACATTTTATTAAAAACATTTTCAATAAGTTGTAGTACTAACTTTCATATTAACTTACTAACAAACAAATTAAAAAGGTTATTAGTGTTTTCAACAGCTTTTTTATGCAATACAGTCTATTTAACTTACCTGCTAAAGAAGTTAAACAACATAAAAACAAGATTTTTAAAACAATATATGTTTTTATAATATTACTTACTTATATATATAGTGTTAATTATTTATTAGTACTAAAAGTTAAACACACAAAGAAAAATACTATTAAAGTATACTGTTATATTCTGAAGGAAAAGCTTTTAGTTTTGTACACTTATATTTTTGAATACAACAAAAATGGTAATATTGTATAAAAGAGGCATATAACAAATGCAGTTGAGTTATAAAATGCTATTATAATTGAAAAGTGCAAAATAAATCACAACTTTAATATTATTACTTTTTTAAAGATATTTGTTAAATTCTTTACTAAACAAATAAGTTAAGTAGCTTATAATTTCTGATTTTAATTTATTCTTTAAAAGTTTGAAAATTTAATAAATCAAAATTAGAAATTAAATATTTAATACAGCTTTTACTTCTTTTTTATTGTACTTTCTTTTAAAAGCTGTCATTATTTGCACTTTTTACTTGATTTAGGATAAGAAATGCTAATAATATCCTTTTTAAGTCTTTTATATTGTTTTGTAGTAACAACAGGCTTTTTAGTATTAAAAGTTACCTTTGGTGGCCTTTCTCTCTTCTTTTTTATTTTAACAGTTAAAACAATCAAAGAAGCAATAATATCTGTAACTTTCAATGCTTTTATACTTATATAACTAACAACTAACTCTGTGTTACCAATTTTAATAAGCATTTAAACTAAAAATATAAAGTAGTTTTAAAAGTAAAGCCAATAATAATTTTTTATTACAAGTTAAAAAAACGTTAAATTTAATAATTTAAATATAATACAAAATATTTTAAATCTTAATTTTAAAAATAAATTAGCTTAATATAATAATATAGATATTTTACTAACAAGACATCAAATATATGTAGTTATTCGTTTAATACTTTAAAAATAAGAAGAAAAATAGTAAAAACTTTAAATAATAGCTTTTTAAATAAAGATGTAACTTAAAAAGAAAATAATTTATTTAAAATCATTAATAATGATTTTATTATTTCAAATACAGGTATTAACATATATTTTTAATATAAAAGTTTAATTAATAAATATAGATATTTTAAAAAAGAATATCTCATATTTTAAAAAAATTATAAAAGTAGTTTAGTTGCTGAAATCATTAAATTGTAATTATATAAGGTATAATTATAAGTTAAAAGGTATATTAAAAAGAAAAAAAATTATTAGTAAAATAATAAAGAGAAAGAAATATTATAAAAGGATTATTGTTTATAAGAATTTAATCTTTTTACTTGTACAATCAAAGAAGTAGAATATATGTTTGCATATCTTTTTCTGACACAAACTTTATTTTCACTAACATTGTTCTGGAATCTGAAAAAATGGAGAGTATTTTTCAAAATGCAAAGCCAGATCTGATTATAATGCAACCAGTACACAAGGTAGCGTTCAATAAGAAACAATCAAAGGCTATTTATTACGAGTATGATGCTTCTATCTGATAAAGGAACATATGCTACTGTCACGCGATGAAGATCCAATCTCACCAATGTTTTAAAACTTCCATCTGTACAATGTGGTTCAAGAAATAGAATACAACAAAAGAAAAGAAAATGTGATTTACAACTCAAACGTGAAGAAAGCAACGAAGACAAGGCACGCGGAGTAGACTGTTCAATCACAAAGACAGCATCCTCAGGAAGCTGATAGCAGACATGGAGAAGCTTCACCATGGCAATACACGTGTAAGTTTTAAAATTTCACATTTAACACAACATAGCACGGTACATGGAGTTAGATACAGATCTTTTTGAAACAAAGAGAGGTACAGTTCATTTAATTGCTAACCACCTAGGTATCGAATTGCTCTTGGGGTCATGCAACGAAAATTTTCTAAAACTAACACAAGAAAATATTATCATGAAGAAAGAGATTGCTGAGTTGAAAAGAAAGATGGGACCAATGGAAAGAATGATAGCGTCGGTAAATCCCACAATACTACTACCACCAAATGATCCAAATGTTGAGGTGGACCACATCTCACCGTTGAGCAGCAGGTAAATAATTACATTGCGCGATTTGGATTCTGGGAAGAACGCAACAACCGTCTTTGTTTGAATTTCCATATTCAGAATCGTGAAGGTCATGCAGGTACACCAAACAACGTAAGCACCACAACACTACTCTAACTTCTTAGCCAACTATTGTGTCATCAATTAGAACGTACTTGCGCAGACAAAAGCAAGAGAAAGACAATTGTAGAAGAATTGAAAAACTACGCCTCAGAAATAGAAGAAAAAGATCTGAGTCTTCAGTGATTAAATAAGTTTACTATTGAACAGGTGCAGGTGCAATAGGTGCAGGTGCAAGCGCAGGTGCAAGCGCAGGTGCAGCAGGTGCAGCAGGTGCAGCAGTTGTCCACCGGAAGATGATTCCAGCGACTGCATAAGTAATAGCTTGAACAAATGTACAGATACCTACTATGACCATAGTTGTTATACTAAAGGGTAAGCATAAATAATTCCATTGTGCAGCCATTCTTTGGAAGGTTACACCTACGCCTAATTGTAAAACAACAATGAAGAGACCAAGAGTCATTGCAACAACTCGAACACCACCACCTTGTCTAAGTGCTTCATCAATTTGACGGTTCATGCTATCATAAGCTCCAAACTTTGAACATTTCAAAATTACAAATTCGCTTATCATTTGGAAAACCCAGATGATTGCCATCAAAGACCATCCTATTATGTGCAAAATGAGCGCAACGAGAACAAAGTTTGGAGAACTTGAAGGAACCACTTGTTCACACTTCTTACCGGTGTACTTTGAATCACACTTGCATTCGTCAGGAGCGATACAATCACCATGTCCACTACAAACACCTGGCTTGTCTGCAGGAATATCATAGCATCGAGGGCTGTGGCAATAACTGCTTGTGTTGTAGAAAGCAGCACAGGCGCATGGTATGATAAACGAAGTACTAGTAAAGTGACACTCCTTAGGTATGTTGCATTGATCACCAAAGAAATCGGCTACACATGAGCAGGTGTTATTAGCAATACATTCTCCATGACCACTGCAAACAGTAGCGTCTGAATCAGGGATACCATAACAGGTCAAACCAGCAGCTTCTTGACAGTTGCTACCAATGTACCCAGAGGTGCAGGAGCACTTGTTGGGTGCAATGCAAGTACCATGTCCACTGCATACATTTGGGTCGTTTTCTGGAATGCCATGGCATAGTACGTGGTAACAGTATGAACTGTTGATATCTTTAAAAGGCACACATACAAGTGTATGCACCGTAGAAAGAAGGGCCAACTATTTCACAGTTTGGTTCTGGTTTAATTTCTGGTGATCTTGTTTCAGTACTTGGAAAGTATGCTGGGCATGTTGCTACTCCCGAAAACATTAACGATATTGCTGGTAACAACAGTGCTAACACGAATATGAATGATACTGTCATTTGAATAGCACAACAATATGTGCAAGCGGCTGGACACGACATTGTTTTGTTTTAAATTTCAAACGCCAAGTAAGAATATGCCCTGCCACTATTGGAACTTGTACGAAATATTTAGATCTTCGAAATGCGTTGTGCTGTAAAAATAAAGCATGAAGAACTGATTTCCAAATTAAGAGTGCTTGCATTGTAAATATTTTACGTGACCGAATCTTCGTACTAACGCGATGAGCATAACAGATGAACACAAGAATGCCTACATGGTCTAATAGAACAACAGTTGTATCAATAACTACATACACAGTGTGGTAGGTGCAATCTCGCCATACGTAGTACTATGCGAGGGAGAAAAGCATCTTTATGAGCTAAACATTCGTACGGAGCAAGTGACAGTGTTATGTGAGACTAATGACTGCAGGAGAGTAATACTGCTGAGTGATGGGAAAGTATTGCGAACAGGTTTCTCAAAACTCAATACACCCAATTCACCTTGGTCGTTGTGTATTTGTTGTGGTGCGACGTTTAGTTGTGAGATATCGTGATGCCTATTCCAATGGCACTCGTAAAATCAACTACGATAAACTTTGACGGGTTGTTGGCATATTAGAGCTATTCTTCTGTATCAAATTGTTAGATGTTTTAGAATTCATGTAGGTAAATTGTTGGTCTTCAATGTATGACATTTGCACTACCCTACAAACGGACAGGAACGCAAAACGTTTGCAGTAAGTCATTTCCTATCCGTTTGTTTCTCCGCTTTGTTGTTACAAACGAGCATGCTTGAGTACTCACTCATTGCAGATGTGTATGACTCCTGTACTACCATCATTGGATATGAACCTACTGGCTTGTTCATCCTTGCAACCCCAGCACAAGACCACGTTTGTTTATCTTTACATCTTTAACATTAAGGTTAATATAGTACTGTTTGATGTGAACGACCGTGTAAAAAAAACACTAGTGAAACTTACAAATAATATTACATGCGTGAGTGCATCGTTAAACTCTGCACGTACAATACTTGGTACGATAAATATTTCTGACTAACGTAGAAGCTCTGACAATATTTAAAACACAAAACGAAACCTTTTTAATCGAACTGGCAAACTCGAAACAAATAGTCATACAAAAAACAACTCAATTCCATCGTATCCACGTATGTTTGCTCACAAAAATTAACCATAGTTTTTACACGGTGGACCTAAAGATTTGGAGCAAAATTATGATTTGTACTTGGTTTTTACAGACAAAACAATTGATTTGTACCGTATAGATACAGTGAA
>JAESGV010000664.1_pt1 | contig 14888 bp, 16 predicted proteins | sample 9269781 | NCBI WGS metagenome assembly JAESGV01 (sample SAMN15741586, study PRJNA653496) | algae metagenome | isolation source: Tildeniella torsiva UHER 1998/13D and co-occurring heterotrophs from... | place: Slovakia: Slovak Paradise National Park, Hrabusice, Kosice Region | collected 2000-01-01 | reverse complement strand
TGGACAAACTGGTTTCTATCGAGTCAACTATGGTACTGAACTATGGTTGAAACTATTTGAACAATTACCTGATCTTTCACTAGAAGATCGTTTTGGAGTGATCGATGATTTATTCGCATTAACAGGAACAGGAGAAGTGAAAATCAGTTTAGCGTTCCGTGCACTACAAGCGTTAAAACCCAAAGAAGATAGACTTGTTCTCTGGGAAACAATTATCGGAAATATCAACTCGATTTCATCACGTGTTGCAAGAGAACCAGTTGCTGATGATTTGAGTAGAATGGTACTTGATATTATTGGACCTGTGCGTAACAGACTTGGATGGACTGTCAAAGCAGGAGAATCCGAAGAAGATTCACAACTTCGTCCATTGATTATTTCTGCAGGTCTTTCTAATGGAAATGAAGATGATATTTCTCATGCTTTGGAAATGTACTACTCTGGAGTTGATATTCCTGTAGAGTTACGTTCTACTGTATATTATACTGTTGTGAGGCGTGGTGGTGAGCAAGCATATCAAAGTATGGTTACACGCTACATGAACGCGTTGAAAGGTGGTTCTGATTTTGAACGTTCACGTTGTATGTATGCTCTTGCACAAGCAACAAAACCAAGTTTGTTGAAGAGAACATTACAATTTGCATTGAGTGAAAATGTCAGATCGCAAGATGCAGGTGCGTTAATTCGTGCTGTTGCACGCTCTCCATATGGTGTTGACATTGCATGGGAGTTTGTTAACCAACATCACGAAGCCATTGCAAGCAAGATTGGTGATCGTCAATTCCAAACTACTATTGTAGCTGGTACAACTGTATTGTTCGCAACAGAAACCAAACTAGAAGAAGTCAATGCATTGTTCAGTAGAATTGCACCAGGAATGGCTCTTCCACAAGCATTAGATCAAATCAAAGCAAACATATTCTGGTTAAGTAAGAATTACCAAGATTTGGCAGATTACTTGTCAATAGAATACCCTCTTCAATAAATTATTTATATATTTGGTGGATTAAAGTTAGCCCTCTTGTTAATATGATCAATCCAATCGGAAAGTGCTGATTCTCTCATAAAAGTAACAATAGAAACTGGAGATTCTCGAACAGTAACGACATCGTTTCGTACAAGTGGAATCGAACGAACACTATCAAAAGCTGCAATTCCAACTTCATGTCCATTGGTCAACGTTTCATCATGACATTCTTCTTTTAATCCTCTTCTTGCGTCTAAAATCTCCAAACGTATCGTCACGTCATGTGAAGGTAAAACGAGTGGACGGAACGATAATGGAACGTTCATACTGATGGGTGTGAAATTAATGGCTCGTAGACCTGGACTAACCATAGGTCCCATTGCTGATAAGTTATAACCTGTACTTCCAGTTGGTGTTGCTGCCAATAGACCATCTCCGCGACAAGTTGCAAAATGTTTTTCATTAATATACGATTGTACTATACATGGATTCAAGTTGTGTCCTCTGTGAATTACGACTTCGTTTAAAACGTGTTTAGCTTGAGGTTAGTTTTTGAAAGTATATCATACTTAGAATAGTTCGATCTTCTCGAATAACGTTGCACTCTAGTCGCATCCTACTGGTTGCCAACGCTTTGTTATTTAAAACGTCATGGATTGCTGTTTCGTGGTGGTCAATATGATGTGGAAGTAAAAAGCCGAGTGAACCTTCAATAGAAAAAGATAAAATGGGTGGTATGTACGAGAAGTGAGATACCAGTGCGTGTAAGTATAGAATCGTGCCATCTCCACCTGCGCATATTATGACATCTGTTTTTCGCATAACTTCCTCCATTTTCGATCGGGTTGGGTTGAACACGTAAAATTCATCTTTGTTCTCTTCGTACATTGGTTCGTTGTGAATTCCATCGTAAGCGTGTTCTTCTATTATGACTTTCATTCCGCATTTGTTGATCAGATACTTTGAAATTGCAGACAGTGCTGCTAAAGAGTCTTTGTTTCGTATTTTACATATTATGAGTGCTGTTTTTGGGGTTCTGTCGAAATAAAACACTGATTTTTCTCTTATAGCACCACGAACGCCTTCATGTTGAAGATCATGAACTGTGTTATATTTTTTATGACTAGGCTGAGTATAATTTCGAGTTACGAATTGTGTCACACGTCTTAAGGTGGCAAGTTTGGCGAGTGTTCTTCGCATTGGTTGTAAGTGTTTGCAAAGTACCGACATGCACAGAAGTTTGATGGTACACCTCAATTTGTTCAAGGGAACAAGAATTTATCACTAACAGAAAACAAGTATTACAGTATCACAACATTAGATTCCGGGATGTTTGAAAATCTGTTTGGTTTCATCATAACTAGTTTAGAATTGATATTCAACAGTAGACTTTACTACAGAAAGTACACAAACATTGGTTGCCTACAAGAGTGTACCTGAAGGCACGTATTTGTAAGCTTACCGCGCAAATGACCAAACTTTTAGCATCAGGTCTGAAGATACAGACCTATTTCACCAATACTACATCGCAAGAAACAGAACCAATACTTGTAGATACATCAACATTTGTTCCCACACGAGCAGATCATCACAAACCACCAAAAATCGTGCACGTTGCATGTGGCGACCGATTTATACTCTTTCTTACACATGAAGGGCGTGTATATGGTTCAGGTCTCGGAAAATACGGATTACTAGGCGAACCATCAGATACTTCGATTAGACCACCAGTAGAACTCGTAATAGGAAACAATGAAATCATAAAATCAGTTGGTTGTGGTCGTACACACATTTTTTATTTGACATACAAGAACGAATTATACTCTGCTGGTAGAAACTATTGTGGAGCGCTGGGATACGATCCAGGTACTCCATACGCTACAGCAAATCTAGTACCATTTCGCAGCGACCTTTACACAATACAAAAGGTCATTTGTGGACTTTGGCATACTGTTTTCATGGTGAAGGATAAACAAGGAAGACAGCGTATCATGGCATGTGGCGCAAATAGTGATTCCCAAATTACTGGATTCCAACAACGATCGGATATACACGAAATACCGAATCACTTTTTCACTGGTCATAAAATTATTGATGTATCATGTGGAGGAATGCACACTTGCTTTTTGACTAATGAAGGGAGAGTATTTTCTGTCGGATATAACAATGAGCGACAATGTGTAAGTTAGTCATCAGTTTACTAATCATTAAGGGCGTTCCAGATGGTGACAAGATAGTAAAACCTACTCTCTTAGATATAGATGAAGCTATCGAAACTGTGAGCTGTGGAACGTATTACACTATGTTTATGTCACGTAAGTCTTTTCATAGCTTCTAAACTGTTAGGTACTAGACAAATATACTTTACTGGACAAACGCTTGGCGACTATCTTAACATTGTAGAAAGGCCAACGAAACTAGAGTTGCCTCATGAATGTTCTCGGCTGAAAAACATCTTTTGTGGAAGAACGCACATATTTATGTTAACAGAACTAGGAGAGCTCTTTGGTAGAGGCATAACGAAAGCACATAGATTGCTCAACAAGGATCAAGATCTAAATAAAAGAATAGATCACCCATTGCTGGACGAGCTACGCAAAGATGCTGGGAGATTAGAGATTGCATGTGGTGAAAATATGACCATTATGTTTATGTCAGGTATGTAGCAGATGAAACGCTAACAATGAAGATAGGAAAGGTATCATGGATCACTTTTTCTCGTTGTGGTATCAGGTGAGATCTGGAAAGCACGCTTACTCTGATGTCATTATAAAATAAGATATTCGTACATATAACAAGGCAGATATCCAGAGCGTGGTTACCTAAGGAATGTTATACGCACTACCTTCTAGAACCACTAACCGGGACGACACAAACGTTTTTGTTGTGTTTGATGCGTCTAGCAAATGTGGGCCACAGTAGGTGCTTCTTTTCCACTAAGTTCACAACATTTTATTTTAGAGAAAAATACGAATAAAATTATGGGAAATAAATTAATTTAAAAGACTACACACTTGTTTTGTGGGTTCATGACAGAGCCGACAGGGCACTTGAAGGTATCAGAGAAACCTTGCAAGTTTTGAAGTGGACCAATGACACGGAATTTCCCTGGTGAATGAGGATCTGACAAAAGTCTTTGCTTGACAACTTCGTCTCTTGCCTTGGTGCACCAGAGTTGACCGTAAGCGATGAAGAACAACTGAGCGTTTGTGTAACCTTGAAGAATACTTGGACTTTGTGAAGCTGGATCCACACGCATGTAAGTCTTGTAGGCGTTTTGCATACCAGAGTTATCGGCAATGTTTTCACCAAGAGTCAAGTTACCATTTACATGGTATCCTGGTAATGGAGAAAATCCATTATATTGATTTACTAAACATGATGCTCTAGCTTCAAACTTACTAGCATCTTGGGGAGTCCACCAATTCTCAAGTTTGCCTTGCCCATTGTACTGGCGGCCTTGATCATCGAAAGCATGAAATCTGAGCATCATTTAGTTGTGTTAAATAAGAGTTCTTACGCTTCGTGAGACATAACCATACCAATACCACCATGGTTCATGGCAGATGGGTAATTCTTATCGAAAAATGGTGCTTGCAAAATGGCAGCTGGGAACACCATTTGATTCAATGTTGGTTCGTAGTAAGCGTTAACAGTTTCTGGAGTCATTTGCCAATCTCCGTGGTCAATTGGTTGACCCAACTTGGCAATAGTTTGGTTGTATGAGTAGTATCTGCTAGAGACCTTGTTGTCAAAGTAGTTGTCGCTGTGAAGAGATAATGTTGTGTATGCTGGCCATACATCTGGGTATCCAATCATTTCAGTAAACAACGACAACTTTACAATTGCCTTTTGACGGGTGACAGGTTCCATCCATGAAGTTGTGTTCAAAGTGAGCTTAACGCTCTCTTCAACATCTTCGATCAACTTCTTGGCCAAAGTTTTGCTCTCTGTTGGGAAAACAGCAGCAACGTAGTACTTGGACAACAAGAAGCCAATGGAGTCATCAGTAGAGTCAATACAGATGTCAGTGCGTTCTCTTTCAGCCTTGGAGCCATCAATAACCTTTCCAAAAAAGTCAAAGTTTTCGTTACGGAATGGAGCAGCCAAATAGGTAGCGACTTCGTGCAAAATGACAAAGCGGAAGTAGTTAGCAATGTGAGTGGTGGTGATTGGACCCTTTGGTGCCAAAAGATCAGAAAAGGCCTTGAAGAAGGCTGGAACCTTGACGTTGACTTTCTCTGGTGTCTTTGGGGTGGCACGTTGGAAGTATTTAGACCAAGTGACAGATGGGCACAATTTACCCAAGTCAGCAGAGTTCATTCTGTTGTAAGTCTTGTATGGATCACGCAAATCAGCATTGTCAGCAGAGATTTGTGCAATAAGTTTTTCAACTTCGATAACTTGAGCAGCTCTCTTGGTGTTATCTCCTGGAAGATTCAACAAGTTGAACATGTTGGCGATATGGGTTTGGTATTGAGCCAAAAGTGCAGCTGCTTCACTTCCCATGTAGAACGAACGATCAGGTAGTTGTAGACCACCTTGTGAGAGTTGGAACAAATAGTTTGTTGGCTCCTTGGCGTCTATTTCGACACCAGTGGAGAACAAAGCGTTCATCTTCAACGAGTGTAGCATACCAGTGAAGTAGAAGGTGCTATCCCAACTTGTGGCTCCGTCAATGTTTGCATCGATGTATTGCATGTAGTACGACAATTGTTGTTTGGCATCTTTGCTATCGATAGTTGCGACGTCTGTGCAGCTTGTGTAGAAGGCGGTGAGTTTAGGATCGAGTTTGGAGGGATCTTTCAAGATGTTTACCAAAGTATCCTTGTTCTGTACTGGTTAGACTATTATTAACTGAAAACGAACCCTCTTGGTGATTCCATCGAACGATTTTACTATGCGACCAACATCTCCTGGGAGAATAGTGTCTTTAACCCAAGTTCCACAAGAGAATTGGTAGAAATCGTTGCATGGGTCTGCTGTCAAGTCCTATACAATCGTTAGAATAAATACGTACACGTACCATGGCTGCGCGAACTGCAGCTGCGATTGGGTCTTCATCTGCAATGTTTGCAGAGGACCTTTAGAAGTCAGTAGCGTTGCAGATAGTAACTTACTTGGTTCTGATGTTAAGGTTAACACATGCACAGAATGTGAATACTCCTAACAGTACAAGGACTGCAAGATGTCGTTGCATTTTTGTTCGGAGTTGGTTCGGCGAATCCTAGTTGACAATTATCAGGTTTTACAATTTACCAATGGGGAATAGATTTTTACTAATTGGTAAATTGTAAAATATCAGTTTTTTTGGGCCGTTTACTCGATTGGTAAATTGTAAACTTTAAAGAATTTTGGATTGTTTGTCATACACAATGTCGCAATAACGATGAAAAAAAGGGTACTTGCAGTGTACGGCCTTAATTCGTAAGACTAGATGGTTGACGGAATAGGCGTTTCATTTACGAGAAATCATTCATTCAATAGCGCAGAGCAGTTTCACGAAACATGTTTCGCGAAACATAACGCGATATTTGGTGTATCAGTTGGATACATCGTTAGAATACGAGTCGGATTGGTTTAGCGACGACACGAGCGACATTAGAAAGACTAGAAAAAGAAAGATGTACTATTGACGTCGTAACCGACAAAGATGCTGGTTGTAGTTACAAATTAATCACGGTTGATCAAAATTGTACCATAAGTCTAGTGTGTAATGTTTTTCTAACGGTATGGGTGTTGTATGAACGTCACCTAGTGGGAACAACTCAACATCAACAACCAACGTTCCCTTCAACTAGCAACAGCACCAAGAAGTGGACAGCCAGCCCTCACATGACTTATACAACGGTATCTGTTCCTGTGATCGCACGCTGTTTGTGCTTACCATGTAAGTCAGGAGAAATATGTGGCTGTAGGGAGAAATTCCTATGGCTGACAGTTCGTGGTACCAGTGGCGATGGCATCGGAAACTGCGAGCGTCGGTGTTCAACACTGATCAATCAAACTACATGATGCTAACAAAGCTGGGAATCCCAACCTGCATTATAGCAACTGCAACTCGTTCAACAACAGCAATAATTCAACAACTAAGCAACAGCACAACAACAGCTGGACCTGCGTTCATGGGACTTACGCATATGTGTCTGTTCTGTGATAGTACGTCAGCCGTGCTAACCTGTAAGTCGGGAGAAATATGTGGCTGGAGGGAGAAATTCCTGTGGCTGACAGTTCGTGCGTGGTATGAGTGGCGTCGGCAATCGGAAACTGCGAGCGTTGGTGGTTAACACTGACAATCAAACTACATGATAGCTGACAAGACCAGAATCCCAACCCGCTGCGCAACTGCAAATCAACAACAGCAAATACTTTTTTGTCACCATGTAAAAGATACAATTCATAAACAAAGAGTGCATGGTTTGACACCTCATTTGTTCCGTGATCTGACCTTGTCGACGCTCTTGGGAAAGTCTCTGAAGTTTATTTATTTCTAAGCACCATAATAACAGAGAATGTGACCATGGAGAGCAAAGCCACAATCACTGGTGTTACGTAGCTCTTCTTAGGAGACCTCTTTCTTACCACTGGACCAGTTCGTATCTTTCCATTCATATCATTAACAATATCATCAGCTGCTCGTTCTCCAGCATCAATAGCGCCACTCATGTATCCTGTCCAATATTTTGCAGCTTCTGTTCCTGCAAAGTACATGTTCCCAATTGGTTCTCTAAAGGCTTCACCATAATTCGTCAATGCTACTGTATAAGTAAAATAGTATCGTGTTTACCTCCTGGTGTTGTGTAACCTTCATAACATCCTCTTGAAAATTCTTCATTTGCCCAATTTTGTTCCATAAAATGAACAAATTGATCTTTTACAAATTCAATATCTCTTCCAAACATTTCTGCATATTGTTGTAACACAGCTTCTGTTCGTTCTTGTTTCGTTTTTGTACTCCAATATCTCGCATTGTTGGCCATAATGAATCCAACCAACGAGTGCGTGTTTGTACCATCAAAACCACTCGTGAGTGGTTTACCAGAATTCACGGATGCGAAGAAACCAGCCATACCTAGATCTCTCCACCATTTTGACTTAAACGTAGTTACCGTTTTGATACAATGAGCCATTGGGAAATGTTGTAACAATTGATCACGAAGAGCAGGAAGTGGAGGAGAATACTCGATACGTGTTTGTAGAGTGGGTGGTATGGCCATGATGATGTACTTGCACTTGTACTGTGTTCCTCCTCGAATCGTGATGGTATAGATGTCATCGTTGCGAACTATGGATTGCACAGGTGAGCTCAACTTCATAGTGAAAGAACTTCCAGTTTTTGCTCCTACGCCTTCTACTAATCGTCCGCAGAGTTTTTGTGGAATACGTTGGGCGCCGCCTTCTACTTTAGAATCTTGAGCACCGTCAACAGTTTCTACATTGTTAATTTATGTGGAATGAAATTCGTACCTATTAGCATGTGAAGGTTTCCTGCACTCTTGATGTAGAACAAAACGAACAAGTATGATATTTCGTTTGGTTCGCATGCAAAGCACGATACAACGAATGCAGTAAGTAAATCGCGTGCTGTTTGAGTCCATAAAGTGTTGATGACAGTCAACGCGGTCATGGAATCCCACTCTGGTGCATTTGGGTGATCCCATGGAGCGTCGAGATTGAGTTGTGCTGCTTGGCTGTCCAACTTCCACAACATTAATTGCATTTCTATCAAACTGAACCAGTTGATGGTATATGGCACGATACCACTGTATCTTATTTGCGTGCCAGATGATTGTAGTACTGACTTGCCAGCAAAATGTTGTTTAAAGGTATCGATGCCGAGAAGTTTTACCATTCTCATAACATCTTTTTGTGCATCGCATACCCACTGCCCACCAACGTCACCTGTTACTTCTTCTCCTGTTTTTTCAGACTTTTCAGTAACAGTAAGGAGTCTCCCTCCTACCCGATCGCGTGCTTCGATACCACATACAGAAACATTTTGTTGTTTTGTTATGAGTTGATGAGCAGCCGAGAGCCCACTTAGACCAAGTCCAATAACGCAGACATCGTACGTGTTTGTCATTTTCGAACTTTACTAAAACTATGGCAACAGTCTCTGCAGAACAACTCATACAACAACTGAACTTGGACGACAATCGAGTTGTTAACATATACCAGTTTGGCTCTCGCGTGTACGGTACAAGTAATGACAAATCAGACTACGACGTTTCGATAGTTTTAGATGGCAGTTTTCCCAACAAGAAAAATACTCTCAAATACGATAATGATTTTGATGTAAACTTTTACAGTCGGTCAGAGTTCCTGCAGAAAATGAATGAACACTATATGAACATTTTAGAACACTTGTATCTTCCTCAACAATACATACTTTTACATCGACATGACTTTGCGAACGATATGAAACTAGATTTGAAAAAATTAGCCAAAGCAGTTCCAGATACAGTTCAAGAGTGCATGACAAACGCTAAAACTCTGTTCAATCAAAATCAAATGCTAAAGGGAAAGAAGAAAGCGTTCCATGCTATAAGATTTACAATGTTAGCTACTCAACTAGCAGAACATGGTCGTATAACAGACTACACTGTTGCTAATGAAGAGTTTTCAAAATTGATGAAAAAGAAATTTTCCAATGTCGACGAATTTGAGCAGTATGTGAACAAAATCGTTCGGCCACTTGTTACTGCGTTCAAAAAGACTTGCCAAGATAATACAAGAAAATAATTTAATTACTTTTTGTTTCTTCATGACATTCCGGCGCAGGAACTATTGCTTGAGGTGATGGTGGAGGATTTTCGTATATACGTTTGTTGTTCCAGCTTAGATGATGATCATTGTTTCTGTATTTTCGTTTTCCTTGCTTTTTACGATCATCGTGGTAATCATGTGCCTCTTTAGACTTTCTTATGTTGTGTTCCAATGGCGTACGAATATCATGTTTCAATAGGGAGCGAGCTAGGATCTGATGCGGAACTACTTTATGAACTGGTTTACCTTTATCATCTACCATTGGTAAATCCATGTTCGCCCACCGATAGAATGCACCTTTGAGTGTATATATGTTTGTGTAACCCTCGTCACGTAATCTTTTTGCTACATATCCTGACCGTAATCCTACTGCGCAATATGTAACTATTAATTTGTCTTTTGGGAATCGTTTCAAGCTGTCAAAGTTCTTTGGTTTGTGCATGTTTATCGCGCCTTGAATATGACTCTCCTCGTATTCTGTATCTCGTCGACAATCTATTAGCAATGGTGGATTCTCTTTGTTGTCCATCATATCTAGTAACTCTTCTACAGTAATGTACTTGTTTTGTGGATATAAAAATGTGGAGTTAAAAGAATGGCACACCCATGTCGATCCTGAGCGGAATATTCTTCCAGGTAATGACCCAGTGTCTTTTAGTTCGTCTCTGGGTTTGGCACCTGGAGAATGTAGCGATTGATTTTGCTCTCTATGTGTTGGTTCTTTTGCGTTCATTATTTGATAGTTGTCTAAGTATTTTTACGATTTTCGATTTTTAAAATACGTATTCTATAAATAACTGGATCGCAACCCTCAAACGATGAGAGGATTTTGAACTTTTTACCGCTTTGGAAGGTTAAAACATTGCAAGACACGAAAAGAAAATAATGAAAAAGAGTTTCAAAGCTCACATTGTTACAAATTTTGTTCGAAGAGCACAAGACACAATTGCGCTAACTATGCAGCAGGTCTTATGATGGTAGTTTCTTGTTTCAAATTTTTTATTCTTACCAAGTATGTGGTATGCACTTTGTAACTTCTCCAACAAATGGGCAACAAACACCGGACACCCACTCAAACCACTATTCGCAGCGACTGTAATGTACGTAAAGTTTTATTGCTTGGAACCGGAGCAAGCGGCAAATCGACGTTGTGTCGTTCGATTACTACACACTACCACCCATATAACATACCTGATTATGATTTTAAAGGCCAAATTATCTCTACACTGACAGAGGCCATACTGAGAACAAGTCTCACACAATACGAAGAATGGAACTTTTTAGCCTCACAAAATACACAAGCATTGAAAGCAAACGAAATAGATCCCGAAATAGCATCCGCGATCAAAAAGTTATGGAGCATAGAACATGTAAGAGAGCAGTTACGAATAACGCAGTCGTTACCAAATGCTATCCACGATATGAAATACCTATCGTACTATATCTCCCGACTAGATGAGTTGTCGAAACCTCACAGTAAATTAACAGCAGAGGACTACACACGCATCAGAGTAAAAACAACTGGTATTGTAGAATTAGAAGTTCCACTAAACAAGCATCACACGTTGCAACTACTAGATGTCGGTGGAAACAGAAACGAACGAAAGAGTAAGTGCACTTGATGCCAAGCTAACCATTTAGAATGGATACACTGTTTTGAAAATGTAAATTGCGTCATATTCTGTGTTCCATTACCAGAGTACCAACAATGCATCTTTGAAGATATAGTTACCAATAGAGCGTTAGAAACATCCAAACTATTCGAAGAGGTAGCAAGACACACCTACTTGAAAAATCTACCAATGTTTGTACTCTTTACCAAACCAGATGCGTTAAGCGACGCACTACTACGTGTAGACTTTAGATCTGTGTTTCCTGATTATGAAGGGAGGGCGAATAGTTGTATAGACGTGATTAATTACATGAAAGAAAAGTATATAAATATGGTTGAACGTGAAGGTCTTGTGTTGCCGTGGATGTTGGATTGTGCTGATAGTGGAAAGGTTCAAGAGTTTTTCAAGGCTGTAGAGGAATTTCTGTTTTATGGGATACGAGCGCCGTTCAATCTATATGATCCTGAAAATAATCATCCTTATGCAGAGTACAGAGACCGAATACAAAGTTGTATGAGGTATTGTGACTTGGATTTTATAAGATAACGAGACGATCTCTATTAGTTATCACATTTAATACTATTTGAGGTCCTGCTACAATGCTTATGATGAAGATGTCCTTAATTCAGTGTAGTTACAGTTTGATCAAGATATCAATAAAGCTCGCCACACGTGTAGTAAATGGTGCTGCTGGACGCTGATTAGTGCTGTGTAACCTAAGGTACTTGGTAAACATGCGTTTGATCTCAGCTTGCTTCTTAGGATATTTCTCAAAAAATACTTCCATGGGCGTTCGGTTATAGTCATCTAACACGTATGGATTTGCACCTCTTCGAAGATATGATTCAAGCTGTTTTAGTGATGCTGCCTGGTGAAGCAATGTGGTCCTATCTTCTTTATAACTAAGTACACCTGTGTAAAATAAAGATTGTCTAATTCGCTTTTTCAGATGCTTCGCACATTTAGTGAGCCGATACTTTCTACGTATTGACCATTTGTGTGACCATGCATCCCATGATGCGTTAATCGCAGTCCAGTCTTTTTCGTATATTAGGTCTGCAATATCCCAATCGTTAGGCTCCAGATACGGCAGATCGAGTAGTGATGTCATGGCAATGCTGAGCTTTTTCTTTTTCTTAAATATACATGACTGTCCCAGGTGATACGGAAGCGCTTCATAAATCTTCTCTTTGTACTCTACTGCAAAGTGTTGCACTTGGACCTCTTTTGCGCATTCTACCATACCACGCAAATCTCGCTTGCTAAGAGCGATCAGCTTTTTTGTTAACGCTTCCTGTGCCGGTAACGCAAGCATTATGTGAACACTGTGTCAACTAAACGCTCTTAGAATAACTTTAATACATTACTAGTAATTTTTTGTACAGCCGATGCATGATGATTCGAGTAATGGAATCCATTCTTCTTTTTCGTGATACGATACTGCTTTATCATCTTTTGTATCACTCCAATAACATCTTCCCTTCGTTTACACGACATTTCCACCACTTCAAACGCGTTATCAAATCGTTCCGCAGCATCCTTTCTAATATCTTCCATATTTACATCTATTTCAAAATAATCCAAATCGCACTTGTTTGCAACAAGTAAAATTGGTACTTGATATGGTTCATCTAAATGTCTCCACGTCATAATTCTTTCTACACATTTATCTACATAGTTATAGTATGTCTCTTTTCTAGTGATATCGAACATGATGATGAAACAATCTGCGCGTAGAACGTCACTTTTTCCGTATACCCATTGATCTGTCCGTGGCCATTGTCCTTTAATTGGTTCTAACATACATGAAGCGTTTTGTGAATCTTGTATTTCTACCCAAACGTAATCAATTGACGAAGTAGAGATTCTGTGTTCATCGCGTAACAATATATTGTGCATGGTGTCTTTGGGAAGAAGTCCACCCCAATCATAAAACTGTCCATAAACAAATTGTCGCGCAAGTGATGATTTTCCAGTGTTGTGATCGCCTAAAACTAGTACGTTTGGGTTCGTGTAGTATTTTCCATTCTTGTAGTATTCGTCGAGTTCTTTTTTACGAAGCGCTAAATATTGGTGTTCGACGACGTACGGTGAAGTATCTATTAGCATCTGCGCTTCAAAATCTTGTATTTTTAATTCCTCTTGATAGTTTTGTTTCCATTTTTTTGCGTCAATGTGCAGTGTTGGATCTTTTCCAGATTTGTTTGGTGTTTGTGGTTGTGTTCGTAGTAAATACATGTAACGAGGTTCAAAATTGGATTTAAAACACATTTGCCACGGTGATATGTACTCACAAGCTCCTGGTATTTCTGAAATAGATTTTTTTGTTTTTGCAGCACTCCAGGTTTCGTTATCGATTGCATTTTTCGGGTCACGCAACAAATACGAACGACAAAAACGACTAGTAAGCTCCAACACTGCTAACGTCTTTGGTCTCGAGCCTGCAAACTCCATAACACGAATAATAACAGTATTGGGCAGAGGAACACGAGATTTGCGACTGGTGGACATTTGACTGTTTGTGTACTAAAATTAACCTGCTGTTTATGTATTGTCCCACTAGAAGCTGCTAACTCCTAAGCTTTCTTAACAGCTAAATCACCCTCTTTCTTTAACTCTTCCTCAACTATTGGTTTCTTTACAGCACCAGTAGTTGGTAACCCAACAGATGTCTTGAACGCGTCATAAATGAACCATTGAAGTGCAGTCAATGTTCCAATCATGAAGATTCTTGGAACTAAGCCGCTCCACAATCCTCTGAACCCAGCTTCAGAAACAATTTCTCCAATTGACTTTCCTTGACTCTTGTTCAACTTGGAGACAATGACATCAGGAGGATGAGACACAATTGCGCAGAAAACACCAGCCAAGTAGCCTCCTACAAAGCTTACTGCAAGTTGTTGAGCCTTATTGTACTCTTCTTTTGGTTTAGATAGAGCATTCTTATAAATTGCTTCAACAATGGATTCGAAAGCCGTGAATTTCATGATAGTGTATGGGACTTGTCGCATCCAAAGCGGTGCTATTCCCTTGTACAATCCAGACATGCCTTGTTCAGCGTATAATTTTGGAAGACCATCGGTAAGACCTCTTGCAAAGTTTGGATCGGTTTGTACTCGTACCTTTACTGCTTCCCATGGGCACAGTGCAACGTCAGCAATGAATTCTGCAGATGCAGATCCTGCAGCGTAAATAATGGTGCGATATTTGGTTGCGTTTTCTTCTCCTGCTAATTCGGAATAGTAGTGCTTGAAAAATTCATAGAATCCAAACTTTGCTAATCCTTGCGCACTGTAACCGACTATTATTGATTAGACTTGAATAATTGTTAGACTCACCTGCTGTGGGACCCCAACCTCTGGCTAACCCACGCAAGCCTTCAGTGCGCCCAATTGTTTTGATACCGTCGATTGTGCCTTTGTATGGATAACCGGTCTGCAGTCTGCATTTTACTAAATCGACTGGTGTTACTAGTGTATGAGTTATTCCACAAGAAAGGATGCCACCCAATCCGCAATAGTAGTAAAACTCTTTCGAGTATA
>JAESGV010000663.1_pt1 | contig 14896 bp, 14 predicted proteins | sample 9269781 | NCBI WGS metagenome assembly JAESGV01 (sample SAMN15741586, study PRJNA653496) | algae metagenome | isolation source: Tildeniella torsiva UHER 1998/13D and co-occurring heterotrophs from... | place: Slovakia: Slovak Paradise National Park, Hrabusice, Kosice Region | collected 2000-01-01 | reverse complement strand
TTCCCATATTTGATCCGATAGACCAGGTGGTTTATCTTTAATTTTATCAACAGGATCAACAAGTGGAGCGTTTTTGATTTCTAATCCAATATCAATATCGGCGAATGGGTCTGTTCTAAATTCTGCCTTGTTTGATATTTCCATATCTATCATTTGTTGTGTTTTTATCTTGGGTCTATTTCTATACATTTTGTACAATTTATCAAACATTTCTTGTGGTTGTCTCGTACCGCTTGGATTTCCCTTCTTTCCAGGTACAGTTGGTGCAGGATTCGTAGGTGGTTGCGTAACCGAATTATTTAGCGCTTGATTGAACAAATTGACATCATTTGACTGACTTGAAGCAAAACTATTCTGTACAGAAGGTTGTACTTGTTGCAGTAACTGTTGCTGTTGTTGCTGTGCCATGTACTGTTGATGCATGTTACTTGAATAGTAGGCTGCGAGTGTATCAGGGAATTTGCTCTTAAAACTTCGTTCCAAATTTTTATCTTCTGCGATCAAACTATCTAACGAGTTTTTAAACGTTTCAACTTCTTTTTTGTATTCTTGTAACGCTGTTGCTGAAGTTGCTTTTCTACTTTTTAGTGTATCTAAAATACGATTCAACTGTTGTTCGTTCTTTTCCGACTCTTCTTGTTGAATAATAAATTGCGCTAATTTGATCACTCGTAGTTCAACCTCGTAAATTGATCCATCAGTAGATAGTTTCTGCTTGAGTAACTGTTTCAACGATTCATCAAAGTTGTTACACAAATCGGAAATTTCTTGTCTTGCATTTTTCAATTTGGCTTCTAATTGTTTTCTTCTCTTGATTTCTTCTTCTTTTTTCAATTTGACTTGTGCTTCGTAATTTCGAATTTCTTTGATTTCACTTTCTGTCAATTTACTCTTTTCCTTGTAGTAACATTCTGGTGGTTGTAACTCGTGTTCATTTGTGTTTTCTGCGGTTGTAATTTCTAAACGACCATCCATCATCATTTGTAACGCACGTTCTGCTAAATCTTGATTGTTATCTTTTGCGATACGTTCTTGTTCTAAACGTTCTTTTTCTTGTTGCTGTTCCAAATCACTTGTTGAAATATATTTTGATTTATCTGGGATTTCACTATCGAGTACTTCTAGAATTGTTTCTGGTTTCTCACTTGCGGGAATAGTTGGATTGAATATTTGTATGGGAACATTAGCTTCTTCCTTGTTTGTCGTTTCCAACTCTTTTAGAATCTCGATTATTCGTTCGTTGATTTGTCCGATTTTTGTGATCACTTTGTCTTTGGATTGTTGAACGTCATAAAACTTTTCATTGTACTCTAGCATCATCTTCCTTATTTGCGAGTTGAGTAAATGGATTTGCGTCACGCGTCGCTGTCTTGTGTACAAATCAAACGTTGGGTATAGTAACTGTGAATCTTCTCTTGCCATTTGACTATACACTTGGTGTTTCTTTTTCGAATGAACATCAAGCGTTTCTTTTGTAGGCGCGTCATCATAGTCGTCATCATCTTGTTCTTTTTCTTCTTCATCTTCTGTCTTTTCTGGTTTTTCCGATTTTTCTTCAATCGAATCTTCAACTTCTTCTTTTTTATGTAATATTTCATCTTCATCGGGAAGTCCACCTTCTAGATCGTATGTGATACTGTCGACACGACGTGTTATCAAATCAAGTTCCTCGAGTCGACGCATAAACTTGATTTTCTGCAATAGGTTTTCATACGCTGGATTGGCCTTGCGAATGACAAAGTTTGCGACTTGTACGTTTGGTTGAGTGACTTGGTTTACCTTTTCAATGTTAATTGCAGAACCTTCTCCAGGCGTATTGTCAACGTATTTGAATCCTTGAAGTACAGTGATATGTTGTTCCATTTGGTCCCAACATTCTGCTTTGATACGATTGGCGATAAGTTCACTCTTTAGATTCTCTTCTTTCACTTTTGTTTTCAGTTCATCCAAACTCTTTTTCGCCACTTCTTCAAGATTGGTCTTGTACTCGTAATCGATAATAAAATCATCTTCAACGAGTCGTTCATCTTCTGGTGCAGTTTCATTTTCTAGTTTGATGTCCAGGAATTCTTTTCGTAGTTTTCCAACTTCTTCGCGCATGTATTCTTTTTGTGATTCGTTCAGGAGTCGATTGACATTTAATAACTCTGCCGCTTTGATTTCGATAAACGTTGGATCATTTGCATTTTCTGCGACCACGTGTTCTTCTGGTGGCGTTTTTTGATTGAAAGTCAATGACGAGAATCGTGGAGCGATATAAGCTTCGCTTGGTTCTTCATCGAGTATCGAGTACACAAATATTGTTCCATCGCAACCAGCAGTGAAAAAGTGTGACCCACTGGTGGAGAAACAAATTTTTGTTACACCTCCAGTAGACGGGTCATGACTACAAAGCAAGGCAACTTGATCTTTGCTACGGTGTTCGGAGTAATCTCTACTTGATGGCTGGGTATCCAAATCCTTGATTGCTTTTCTAATCCATGCAACACCATCTTGTCCTGCAGTTGCTAATAGTTGTCCATCTGGTGACATTGTTATACATTTTCCAACTTTGAAATGACACTCAATTTCACTGGTAGGAGATCGAGCAGCGGAGGAAGATATTGAATGAGTAGCCAAATCCGTCTCTGCTAATTCATAGTATTTGATAGTTTTGTCTCGTGATATCGTGTATATTTTCATCGAATTGTCTTTGGAAGGGACAATGCCATAACTTGTAAAATCAAACTTGAATAAATCTTGTGTCAAGTTATTTAACAAGAAAATCATGTCGTTCGCAGTAGATTGATCCGATGGATGATTAATTGTATAAATGTCTCCACTGTCTGTCGCTACGTATAATTTGTTCTCGACTAACCATGTAACAGCGGTGATGCGATCTGGGAATTTAACAAACCCAAGTAGCGTAATGCTTGTCTTTTGTTCATCTAGCTCGACTTCGTCATCATTGACATCTTCCGCTAATCTTTTCGTTCGAACAAAAGCCATGTAATTGTCTTCGAACGCAACTACGACTATAGAACTTTCTGCGCCTCCACACTTCACATCAACAATTGGTGACTTTCTTAATCGTTCCGCAAAGATCAATTGTGGGTTATTTTGATTATCTATTTCCATGATGCGAAGGTAACCTAAACTAGTTCCCAAATAGATTCTTTTTCCAGTCGCTTCACATGACAACGATGTGAATGAAGCCTTGTAGTGTCTTTTCGTGAGTAACGCATTTGATTTGTAGTCCCAAAGCCGTAGCGTGCCATCTAACCCACATGTTACGAGTAAATTTCTGTCATGCCGTTGAAGAGCCGACTCTTCTGTTAGTGGTAACACTTCCATACCAGTAACCAAAAATGAGTGTGAATCAGCAATCATTTGAATATTATAAGGACTATTCTCCAATTCTGATTCTGCGATCATTGCCTCTTTGTATCCTTGTATTTTCACAGTGTATAGTCCTCCATCCGACGTTCCGACAACAATGGATTGGTAATCGCCTGACAAACAAAGTGATACGACTTCACTATCTGCAACATTCTCTGCAACTTTTTCCAAATGGATCTGTCTCGCTGTTAAACGTACTTCACTTGACGTTGAAACGTGATTCATATTGTACAACCGCAAAATACCGTCGTCGCTTCCGATGATAAGATGATGTTTGCTAATATCCATACAGTGGATTGGATCTTTATCGTCAAAGAATTCTAGTTGAATTCCGTCCGAGTAGATTTCATCAAAACGTAGTAGATCGCCATCAGTTGTACCGCAGTAGATTTCGTTTCTTATTCCCCAACAGTGACAATAATTCGCAGAAAGTTTGATTCGTTCGTAAATCTTTTCCGAAACTTTTGGTTCTCTAACCGATTAGAATGGATTAAAATTAACATACACTGGAGTGATTTGATATCCTTCTATCGTTTTGTCGATTGTCCAAAAGGCTAAATGAGAAGCTCCCGATGTACATAACTGAAATGAGTTTCTTGGATTGAACGACAAAAATCGACTATGCATCGCTCCATCAGTCTCTACAAGTTTTGTTCCTGGTTCCCAATCCCATAAAATGAGTTTGTGATCTGGTAACGAACCAAGAGAGGCTAAATAGGCGCCATCTCTAGAGAATGCGATGTCGTTGTATTCTATTGTTGTACCTTCGTGCAACGTTTGTAACAATTGAAAGTTTTGGTAACTGTAAATATGGATTCTTGGTTTGACTGTTCGTTCTCCAACTGCAAAAATTTTCCGATTGTTATTGAACGCTATTACACCTGTTCCTGCTCCATTATATTTAAATTCTGAAGTCACAGGATTTTGGTCTACATTGTCAATTATTTGAAATTAAAAATACCCTTTGTTGGCATGGAAGCAAAAGATTGGTCGACTGGTACTTCTGCCTCTTCTTCTACTTTTTTTACCGTTTCATCTTTAACCCAATTAGGCGGCCAAAAGTACCGCTCTCCAAGTGTTGTTAAATTTAAAAACTTGATGCCTCTCCCACATACAAACGCAATTTCATTCTCATCAACGACATGAATTTGTGCTCCACCGTACGCGAATGATTGGCTATGTATGTTAGTACTTGTTTCATCGTTCTTACTTGAACTGAACTCGCTGCTGGAGGTTATCACCTCTAAAGCTCATGTTCAATATTGTAAACAAAAGAGCGGCAAACTTTAGTCTGAAGATATCAATGAATCGTTCACTGCAGCTTCTTCTTCATGTTTCTCTTTCAAAGCAAAGTACTCAACATCAATATGTGAGATATGTTCTGGATTGGTTTCATTGCTCTTGTACTTGTGTCCACTATCCATAAAGTAGACTTTATTGCTTATTCGTTTCTCTCTCCACCATATTGGCTTTATGATGGTAGGAAAGACGCAAGAGCCAATAATAAAGATCAAAAACACAGCATAGAAGATGATCGACCATACTGGTTTAGTGTTCACGTAGCCATAGAGAATGTTCTCTACTGCGTGAAGGTTATTCAATAGTAGGTATAGTAAAGCTATGATCCATGAGCTGTGTAGTAGTACTAAATATATAGAAAGTAACCAATACTCTCCAAATCGTACAAACATTTTTCTACGAGGGTAGTTAGTGCATATTTGTTGAAATGCAACAAGTGGCATGAATATGATACTAGAGATGGCACCAACTGTACGTGGAAGTTTTCTTCTCAAAGTAACTTGCACGTGTGGTGATTTGAAACTCGCTTGTTCGAATTCGCCATCCCATTCCAACTCGCATTGGCAATTAGCATCCTGATCTATCTCGAACAAGTATTTTTCCATCATGAAGGCTACATGAGTTCCTGCGACATCTTCTGCACCAAAAGTGACAGCGAGTGGAATAAAGTACAATGTTTGACTGTTGTCTACTAGTTTAAGTTGTCCAGTGTACTTGGAAAAGGGTTCTCCACTGTATCGTAACCGTAGATCGTATACACATCCTTGATGAAGTTCATAATATGGGTCTGCACTAACGTTGTACCTTCTTAAGTACAATTTGTGCCAAATACGAGCAGCAAAAAGCATGGCAAACAACCACATGGCCAAACATGCCACGAACGCAACTACGTCGTATGTCCATACATTTCCAAACTTGTACACACTTGGTAACGCGTCAAAAACCATGTAATGCATAGTAAACGCGCAACTAGTGTTTGTATCTCTTTCGTTCGAGTTGACAATATAGTTATCATGGCATGACTGTCCTCCTAGTTTGATAACTGCTGCGCAACTAGAGTCTGCAATACAGTATCCGTTTTCGTGAAGATACGGTACATCTGTTTCATTGGAGAGTCTTTGAAAAAAAGTATCACAACCTGTAGTATTTGTCGCACAACTTTGTTGCTCTGTTCTTGTTCCAAAATCGAAAATGAACGCTTGCATGTGTACACTGTGGATTTTGTCCGATGTTAAGCCTGATAGATCCCACGTGGTGTGGGAAATGTACTGTGACTGAATAATTGGTCCATTGTAGTCAATATCGTGTTCCCACTCGTCGCGAATAAAGTCGAAAAAGGATACAGTTTTTGTACGCCATTGAAAGCATTCCAAAAAGTTATCGTCTCTGTATTTTGTTGCTTGCGAGTCTAGATTGATGACCCAATCTGACTCGTGTTCAAAGCCTTCTGGACAGGATAATTCGTCATTTGTTTGTGTCCATAAAGCGGCGTGTAGTGTTAAATTGCGTTTGCGTAAATCATTTAAACGCGTAACAGATAGAAATAAAATTTCTGGCGAGTTTGGTAACGGTCCTCGACAGACATCTGTCAAATTAACAAGTGAGCCAGTTTTTGTAGTGTTATTTATGCTGTTGTGTTGCGAATACAATCGATAATTCCCTGATATGCTGTAATATGGGAGTAGAAAGAAAGGTCCTGCGAAAAATCCAACTAGAACTGTTGAAACACACGCCAGCAGGACGACAATTGCATTTCTCATTACAACTAGCAACGGTCACAAAATATCGCACGGACTTAAAATGAAAGGTACCAAAGTTAGCTTTTAGCTGTACAGAAAAACAAAACTGAAAAATGAAAGTTCTCATTGCAATAGTTTTGTGATATTCGTAGCGTTTGTTTTGGGAGAGACAAAAGAATGCAATGCTTGTTTTGACAAATGCAACAAAAAACAAGCCGATCCCCCAGCCAAGATAGCATGTGGAAAACTGTGTCAAGTCACAGCTTGTTTGGAGCGTAGGCCAGAACCACCAGCAGATCCATGGATTACTCAACAGTATGATTTGTTGCACATTGTCTTTCGTGAGACTCACAGTACTATAACTTCTAAACCATTTCCTGAATATGCTTCAAACGAGTCAATGACTAACGACTTTAAACATTTGAATTGTGTGAGATTGCTGCGTACTTACACCTTTTCTTCTTGTTCCAACATTTCTATTCGTTGTTCTCTGATACGATTCAACATGTCATTATCAGAATCAACCAAGGGAACTCTTCTGTTCACAAAAGTGTCCTCGATGTCAGGTACGATTGCACTTGACTCACCGTTAATGTACTCTTCTACAACTTGTTCTGGAGTTTCTACTTGAACAGCAGCGTACAATGGTGAACTTTTCAGATCAGGATAATTTGGTTTGAACACTTTGACAACAGGTTCCTCGTAATCAGGTATCGTCTCGTTTCTTTTAACTGGTGGTTCTGGAGAAGGTTTCGGTTCTTCCTTTTTCTTTGGTTTGGAAGCTTTTGGTGGTGGTTCTAGTTTCTTTGGCAGAGGTAAAAGTTCTTCATGACCGGCTTTGTACCTTTCGATGATCGTTTTGACTTGTTTTCTAGACTTTGCAGTCCAAATAGCGTGTAGCAACTGCTTCAATCGAATCATTCGTATCACTAATTTCATAAGAGGTAACAATGGATGATCTTTCACTCCTAACCAAGTAAAACGGTCTTTCTCAAACTCGTACAGTTCTTGTGCTCGTTTTACTAATTCCTCTTTGTTGATTATATCTTTAGTCCTACATGGTTAATTGACTGTTTTATACTTACTCTCTAATATCATAACATATGCTCTGAATAGCTTCCATGATTTCACTATTTTTCTCATCTTTGACAAAGTTGCAGAAATAGATGACCGTTGTGCAGTAGTCATATCTTGCTTCTGTTTCGTCTCGGAAACGTGTTACCATTACTTCTTGTTTGTACACTTCTACTCGTTTGTGCAATTGACTTTCTGCGTCACGTAACAAATCGATAGCCTTTTGTATCGGCGTTATTGCTTCAGCATAGTGTTTGATAATAGGTAAATTCAGAATCTTATCCAACTCTTCATCGTGCACCTCTAGTCCTCGAGTTGTTTTGTCAAAATAGTTTTCGAGTCGTTTGTGCATATACTTTGGAATGAGCGCTAGTATTTTGTCAAATTGTGATGTTACGATTTCTAGTCTTTTTCCGAGTTGTAATGCTTTGATTTGTAAAATTTTAAAATCGAACAAGATCTATGCTATTAGAATGGATAATCAAACTTACTTGTTCTCGTTCTTGAACTTTCTCTTTCACGGCCTGTTCAATAGACTCTCGCAACCGTTTCTTTTGGTCCGCCTCTGGATCGTGGTATCTTCCTAATACTTTGTTCAATGACGTAGCAACTCGAGTATGATAGGTTACTGGTTTGATATCCTCTGTTTCGTCTTGGTCGAAATGATTCTCATAATAGTTTACCAGTAACGCTCGTTCTATGATCAACTTTTTATCCAAGTTTTTGTTCATGTACCAAAGCATTTGTTCATAATCCATTTGTTTTAGTTGTTTCATCATGTCATGAACTTGTGTGTATTCAACATCGTCACCTGTATTTACTTTTAACTCTTCGATCCGAGATTCTAACGTTGGTACTATAAAATTCGTACAGGTGGCGATCATCGAACGACTAGCGAGTATTTGTGAAGTGATAAATTCTGTACTGAGAACAGTTGGTGACTGTAGTAGGAACGTATTTGTGAATATGGAGTCCATAAGTAGTTGTGTTGTAGATTGTACAACTGTGAGGATCGTTGGTGATTGTAGTTGTTGGAGAAGAATCCGTTCCATGAACGCTTTTAAGAGTATGAGATTGAAAATGGTTCGATCGACTACTTGGCACCGCATTTTCCATTTGAGAACACTTTTCACTTGCTTCTCGTCAAAATCTAGTTGTTAGTATCTACTATGCATGTACCTAACAATCGGACAAGTGGGTGCAGATTAAACACTAAAGGTGTAGTGGCGTACTGTATATTCATTTTCAATGTCTGTAAAATTGGTAACGCTATGCAATTTGTTTCTGTAACGATTTCTGCTGTGAATTCATACTAAGGTGTTAAATTGAGTGCAAAACATACAAGTTGTTTCGCTAGATACTCATCAAGTTGTACTTTATGGTGTTTGAGCAGGCTACGAAAATCTTTGAATAACACGTGCTTGTCCACGATCATGTTTTCTTCTATCTGTAGCAACGGTCGTACGTCAATAGGATTATCAGACTGGAATATTCGCATAATTTTATATCGTTCGATTTCTGGAAACTTCATCATAACGAGACGATATTTTCCCTCGTACTGCTGTACGATAGCATCCAATATCGTTTCGTACTGCGAAATAACCTGTTTTGCACGATTCAAACAACCAACAAGTTGCATCGACAAATGAAGTGATAGTTTCGATCTCACATATTTTCGCAACCATTTCATGTGATGTTTGAAAACCTGTTCATGTGTCTTCATGGACTTTTCATTGTCAACCCGTGCGAGAACAAACATGTCCACACAAAATCCTGCCCACGCACAACACTATTGTCAAAAAAATAATGATCCATTAGAACGTGGAGTAACAACATACACGCATAAAACTGGTAAAGAATATTGTACGTGTCACAACGAAGCTACACGTTTCAAATGCGAATCATGTGGACCATTGTCAGAAAGCACTGCACGCGCGCATATGAAAAAACATCCATCGCATTTCCTAGTTAAAGATACTACATATGCGAAAAGAAAACGTAACGATCAGAATCACGATGACGAAGATCACAAACGTTTCAAAGACGACCACTTGAACGAAGACGAAAACCAACTATTGACACAACTAAAAGATTTAATTCTAGTAGATTCTGCAACTACACCCACAAAATCAGTAGCGGAGACAATGTTTTACGATGTCGTCTTTCAAGTTGGAGAACGGTTGTTTTACTGCTCGAAAGCAATCTTGGCACTACGATCCGAGTATTTCAAAAAATTACTAGCCGATTATTTGACTAAACAACCCAACATCGTTTCCTTAAAAATAGAAATACCAAATACAAAACCACAAGTATTCCAAAGCGTTTTAGAATACTTGATTACTGGCACAATGAACATTACCGACATTGATCAAGCAGTTGACACATACACATACGCAATTACAGTTGGTTTACCAATTGCAAACGAAACTGTAGGAAAACACGTACAAAATTTGATCTCGCAAAAGAATGTTGCAGAAGGTGCAAAGATGTTAGACAAGTTACTAAGCTCTGGCCAAACCACGCTACAATCAGAACCATTCTATGCACCACTATTCCGTTTCGTTTCACAAAATGTTTCAAGTTTGTTCAGCACTTCAGAGTTTACTACCATTTCACGTAACTTGTTAGGAGAGTTACTAAAAATGGATATGGATGTTTCAGAGTTACGTTTGTTCGAGAAGGTAGTCGAGTGGGGAGTAATGAGAATGTGGGACGAGTTTAAACAAACTGGAAATCAACTATCGGATAACAAGGACGTGTTGTCAACTATGACCTCGAAAAAGCAATTACCAACGGATGAGGCGAGTGGTGTGAAAATCTTTTTCAACAACGGTACAGTGTACGTCGTAAGCGCAACAACAGAAGAACTATTATATCACACTACATGCACAGCGCTACGTGCTTACGTTGGTGACGTATTACCAAACATTTTGTACGAGTACATGACATTGGACAATATAATGCAAATTGTGGAACCATTACGAATCTTTACAGATGCAGAAGTATTCGAGTTCTGCAAAGCCATGCACAATGCAAATTCAGGAACAGAATATACTATTCTTGGAGTAACTCATGCACAAGGAGCTCCACGTAAGAAGAGACAAGTGCCAGTACCACCTACACCAGAAAAAGCACCAAGTGTAACCTCAACACCAGAAAAGACTACACGAGTCGAAAAGAAGCGAACATCAAGAGTAAATGAAAAGAGAAAAGAAATTGAACCACCATCGCCCATCAAAGTGCCATTTGATAAACCAGCATCGATCACAGAGACATATAGAGTTAAACTACACGATATAACAAGCAAGAAACGACTTAACGTGAGACCATTCACATTTAAAGATTCACACTGGTATATTTGCATTATCGCACAAGCACCAGATTTGTCAATTTATTTGTATAATAAGGACATATCAGAAGGTAGACCACTGGCCGCACCATTGCTCACACGTATTACATTTTCAATGATCAATCATGATGATGCTGGAAAGAAACATAGTGCTAGTTTTGTTCGTACGTGGCAACTCACAAAAGCGTGGGGATTTGCCAAATGGATGTTATTAGAAGATGTTAAAGATGAAAAGAAGGGATGGATCGTTAAATCAAACTCAACACCTGAAATTGATGTTACAGTCTTATTAGAAGAAATCAAAGAAAATGGAGAAAAATAAAATTTACACAGCTGAATTTTCTGTTGCTCCAAACTCTCTGTTTTGGATTTCCTGGTAGAATAAATCAGCAGCTGATGCTTGTGCGTACCCCAAAAGTAATGGACCTAGCGGTAAGGCACAAAGTGCTGTAAAAGGTAACGAGAAACCAAGTAGTAATTTTTGATGTCTTGCCATAAATGCTTTTCTTTGATCAAAGTCCATTTGTGCAATAGGAACCATGTATACTTCCATCAACCTCCACGACATTGACTTGGCAACCAAATATGTTTCTCCAATAGCAGATCCGATGCTGCCGACAATTGGTATTAACGACAAGGCGAAGAATAGTAAAGAGTAGATCAAAAAGTAGGAACTTTCTTGACAATTCTCAAGAACAGCTTTCCACCATGATCGCTTTTGTAGGTGAACGTTAGTTTCTAACCTATGCTCGAAGTCTTCTGCGAGGTGTTCATCGAGTGGTCGGAGACCTTCAATAAATAATCTGTTGGTTTGGAATGGTCTTCTTTTTTGGCAAAGGTTGAACGCCCAAAGTGGTATGAGTACTGCGAGTTGCCATAACGCTCCAGGAGAATACAGTAAAACTGCGAGTGTAACTGGTAATAGTACAATGGCTAATATTCCGAACACTACGTACAATACAACGGCAACCTTGAGTACAAACGTTTTGATGTAGTTTTCATATTGGTTTGATATGGCAGCATTGTGCCAGTTTCTTTGCAGAGCAGATAGAGCGATACGTGCTCCCAGCATGTAGTTACTGTCTGGTTCTCCGCCAGGTGGTAAGTGCATCATTGCCTCTGTTTCATCACCGTGTTGGAGTTGTGGAGAAACTATTTCGTTGTTATAATATATTGGTGAACTTGATGATCCTTGTAGGTGTACTGGCTCATCAGACGATAGATCGTCAGTATGTGGATAATTCATGTTTGATGTTTGTCTGAGTTTTTTTAACTGGTATTCTAAATATACATAATTGTCTTGTAAGTAACGGCACGCGAGGAAGATGGTACTCACTTATTTTTCTGTTGAGTTTGAGGTCACAGAGCGGTGAATACTAATCAAGATGTGTTTAGATAAATCGTTCTTGGTTGTCTCGGCAAAACCCACACAAAACAACTATGAACACAACAGTCACAGCACTAAATTTTAACTTGGGTACTATGCTATCAGACCCATTCGTAGGAGTCGATATAACTGCAGTTATACTAACGTTCTCAACAATGGCAGTATATCATATAATCTTGCAACGTGTGCACAAGACAAAACCTGACAAACTCATCAAAAGTTATAGGTCACAACTTAGAAGAGTATGGGTTAAGCGAATGATGAAAGATGAAAAGAATCACATAATAGTTGTACAAACCACAAGTTCGATTTTAGGTTTCTTCTAACACGTTTAGGAAATGAAATTATGATTGCGTCTTTCTTGGCATCAACTGCAGTACTTATATCATTGAGTCTACTGGGAATTTTGATCAAATATCAAGACTTGGAAGTGATTACTCGAAGTTTCAACGTCATAGGGTTGAACCATCCGACATTATTATTGATTAAGCTATTGTCACTTATTGTTTGCTACCTAGTAGCCTTTTTTAACTTTACAGTGAGCATTAGATATATCAATCTGGGAACATTGGCACTACAGTGCTACTATCCAAACAACGAAGATCACGGAATTAAACCTGTGACCATACACTATGTTGCAAGTCTATTTACGCGAGCGTACAGTCATTACACATTCGGAATGCGAAGCTACTACGTTAGTTTACCTTTGCTAATGTGGATTTTCAGTCCAATCCTCATGGTGATAGCTATGGTTCTATTAGTCATCTTTTTGTTTTTCCAAGATGCCAATTTACCATTTGAAGAACCAACTAAAGAGGATCCACTTGTAGATATAATGCTGACCACCGAGAAAGTAAAAGAATAATTTATGTATCAGTATCCAAAACTGGCACTTGGTGGAATTCTGTCTTGTTTGCTAATGGCTTGTAAATTACAAATGAAAAATCAACTGGGAAAGAGCTAGGGTTGAAGCACTTTGTATCATGATGATTCAATTCGAATGTATTACACTTGTCGGCGAGTACTAGTCCGTGTGGAAGTGGGTACAACCGTAGTGCGTGATCGTAACACCAATAGGTTGGTCTAATATGAGTTGGTAGTGGTGTCAAGTGTGAGTTGTTGAACAATGTAGCTGCTACGTGTTCATGTAGTGGTACACTTGATGTTTCTAACGTATGAGTCATGATTGCGTGACTACGTAACTTTTGTTGTAAATCATCTCTAAACACAACGATTTCTGATGAGTAGAATCGAATACGAGTTGGATTACTAGTGAATACCGAGTTTGGAACTTTTTCTTGGAACGATTTGTAGAACAATGGAAGTAAACCAGGTCTTGGAAGTACTTGATTTGGTCCTGCTGTTGGATCGTTAGGTCCTGGTACAAATACGAATAATGGAGCAATTTTATCTGCTTCATCACCATCTACTAGTTCTGGAAATTCTGTCTTGAGCATTTCAGCGAGTGAATCGAAACACTTTTTGTATAATACACGGTCACTTGAATCTCCACTTGAAAATTGTTGGAATGGACGAGAAATAAAGTTTCCAAGTAGTACGATCATCGATGGAAGTGCATCTAATGATCCATCATGATTGTGACGACCACTAACAATGTATTGGAATAATGTTCGTAGTTTGTCCATGACACGAGGGCGATCGAGCCAAACGTCGGATAGCGTGATGATGAATGCTGAATCGCGACTAAAATCTTCACGTTGCTTCATACGTTCGTTGCTGTATAATTGTTTTCCGTTTGCTCCGAAAAAGTCTAGTTGCTCTTTGCGTCCTTGACTTATGGAAGAGATTGATTTTTCTCGATTCTCAGATTCGCAGAGGACAATCGCAGAGACGTGGAAGATGCGTTCTTCGCTGTCAAAGACTCCATTAGCGATTACAATCGAGCCTTCTGTGAGTAATCCACACTTGGCAGTGTTTGCTTTTTCAAAATTCATCTGTACCATCGCTCCCAAATCTTCCAAGTAGTATTTTCCTGGTTCATGTTGTACAATCATACCCATAATCATTCTTAATCCAGATGTTCCTGTAAGTGCTTCAATTTGTGTCAACTACGATGTTAGCATGTAATGTGCGTGGACTTACAGGTACGGAATCAGTTCTTAGTGGATTAAATTTGTCATTTCTAAGCATCCTCTGCCGTAACACGTTATAACGTTCTCGGAACACGTCTGCGCGATCTTTTCCATCTCCAAATATGAGAGGTGACTTTGCTTCTGTATTTACTTGCTCGAACACTTTTCGTTCTGTGTTGTATTTGAATTTTGGAACTTCAAAAGCGTCTATTATTTGAATAGCGTCACGGTGCGATAGTTTTGTGCTCGATGTGTCTTCTGATTCGTCCATTTGATCTTTTTGCATTTCACGCAAAGCTTGTTTCACAATGTCATCAGTTAATTTGTTTTGATCAAGTTTGACTAATGTTTAGCATATTTTAGTGTAACAAACTTTGACTATCTCGAATAAAAGTAAATACAGGTGTAATAATCTCTTTCACGCTTTTAATGTCTGTGCATGGTCCTTTAGTCCGCGCGTATTGTCTGAGTGAAACTAGTGCATCTCCTGCGAGAACATATCTACGAGGTTTGGCACACTGTATAATGGCAGTGTCCACAATCGTGTCTGACATGTTGTGTGGATGGCGCGAGTTCA
>JAESGV010000662.1_pt1 | contig 14902 bp, 18 predicted proteins | sample 9269781 | NCBI WGS metagenome assembly JAESGV01 (sample SAMN15741586, study PRJNA653496) | algae metagenome | isolation source: Tildeniella torsiva UHER 1998/13D and co-occurring heterotrophs from... | place: Slovakia: Slovak Paradise National Park, Hrabusice, Kosice Region | collected 2000-01-01 | reverse complement strand
GTGTAGGATCTGCATATTATGTGTGAGAATGGATCATACAAGAGTCGTACCTAAAGAAGTGTATCTGTTGTGATTGTTCAAAAAGTTAATTGTTGGTCGTCCTTTACAAAACGATGCGAAAAGCTCCCGCGCAAAACGCTGTGCCTTTTATTGTTTTTCTGCTTCGTTTTCCTCTTCATCTAGGCTCTCAAGTTTTTTGAAATGTGGTAAACAATCGCTACAAATGATTTGTGACTTGTCCAAATTGCTTTCTGTTTGACCTCCGGTTAAATGTTCTGCACAGTAAGATGTTGGACACGTCGTGCATTGTGTGATAGCATTAGGTGATGACAAACTCTTGCCGTGTTTCAAACATTCAATACAATAATGATGAAGACAGATCCACTTGCCTTTAGGAATAGTTTCCAATTCCAAACATTCTTTGTGGTATACCTTGCGACATTTAGGAAAATCACAACATACTAGTTTTCCTCCACCTTTGCAAATAAAGCAATCGTTTTCACTATTTTCATCCTTTTCTGTACTTCGTTGTGATAAATCCAAAAAGTATTTCAAATATTTGTATCCATAGGCGGCTCCTTCTTGTTGGTAACCTTTTTGACGAGCAGGTGGAATGTACGCGACTTCTTTCTTTTCTTCAACCTTTGGTGCTTCGTTATCTTGCTTTACTTTGTCTAAAATCTTTTGTTTTTTACCCATTGGTCTAGGAGCAGGTGTTTCTTCCTTCTTTTCAACGGCAGCCTTTTCTTCTGTAATGTTCTTAGAGATTGCATCAAGAATATCGTTATCTATATCTTCTTCGGCTTCTTCTTTATCTTCCTTGTGCGAAATCTTTCTCTTCTTTTTTGGTGTTGCGTCTTTTTTGGTTGGTGTCTTTCGTTTCTTTGGTGTAGACTTTTTGGACTTCTTTTTCGATTTGTATTCTTCGTCATTCTCTTCTGCTTCTTCTTCAGGTGATTCACCATCAAATTCTTTGAGTCCGAATACACCAGGGCTTATTAGTTTGAATGGACACGATGGTTTGTGGCGGATCTCGTTATAAATCATGGCAGCGATAGTACGATCTGGTGTTTTACCGGTTGTAGATACTAAACCTTGTTCAATAACTCGTTTTGCTAAAACTTGTGCCGATAGTGGTCCACCTTCGCTTTGAAGTAATTGGTATGATGCATCACGGAACGATAGTGTACCAGCTGAACTTCGACGGTTCTTTGGCTTTGGTGTTTTAACTTCTTCGTCATTCTTGGGATAGTGTACGACTATAAAATAAATATTTGAACATCATGACATACCTTTTCTTTTTGATCTTGTTGGTGTATCAGGATCTTTGTTCGATGATACAGCGTTCAAGAAGTCTTCATCGTCATCGCCGTCCTCGTTTGTTCCGTTATCTTCCTTTTCGTTGGTTTCTTCTGCCGACTTTACTGGTTCAACAGTTCCATTATTTGATTTTGTTCTGTCGCCATTTTCTTTCATTTCTACATCTTCTGTTTGTTTTGGAACTTCTGCGATCGATTTTTCGCCAGAAGGTGCTTCAGTGGTGGGTGGTACAATCGGGGTATCAGTCATGAATCAATTATTTTGTTTGGTCGTTAAATGGTCAACCAAATATTCTAAAATAATAAGTTTTCTCTATTAGCAAAACAAAGGTGACATACTATTTCACAATACAGAACTACAATTTCTATCCTACCATAGAGCTTCACTCGTGCTCAGCAAACAAATTGATATGCGAACATGAAAACTCCTAATTACCGGGAACTTGTCTGCTGTCAATTTTGACACGTCTCACAAAAGCCAAAAACTTCATAGGATGCACACGTGGGTTCTTGCCCTTTTAATCTTCGCAATTCTAGGAGTAGTACAAGCTGTTGACACTACTGCGTGCCATAACTGCAGAAATGTTTGCTTAAACATGAGTGTTGGCAACAAACGCGCCGTCTGTCTTCGTAGATGTAGAACTATTCACTGTGGAAATACAGCAGCCACGCCAATTAATCACGATGTTCAACCAATGAGCGCCTCAGATTTTGAAGAGTTAGTTCATGCGTCGGCTGTTCATATCTACAACGAGTTAGCAGACGGAAAGATTAAATTCGCACGCGAAGCAAAAATGGGCAACAAATGCGTACAATGCAAAAAGTCTTGTCACGGAAAAGGTTACAAGTGTCACGCAACCTGCGCCAATAAGAGTTTTTGCAGATATGAAGACAATACTATTCCTGCTCCTCTATAAAACAATAATTTATCAAAATTGAGGGTTATACATATACTTATACATCTCAGGGTCTCTATTGGGCCTCATATTCATATTTGAGTAGGAGGAAGGGTATTCCATCTGAGGTTGTTGTTGAGCAGTGCCGTTGTTACAATCCAACGTTGTTTCTGCTCCATCATATTTTACACCGCTGTACAGACCAATTCTAAATCCAAGCATCAGATACTTGTAATGCTCAGGTAGAGTTGCTTGAAGTTTTGCATCGGTCCACAACTTGGACACTGTTTCATCACTCTTGGCAATATGGTCTACAACTACACCCAAAGAGTCCATACTCAAGCCTGGAATTGAGCTGAGAAGTGATTGAGAGCGACTTGTAGAATAGTTGCTATTATTGTTGATCAACTCACCATTTTGAGTTGTTGGGTAGATATCACGTACTGGTACTTGATTGAAGCTTGGGAATTGATAGTTGGGAATTATTTCAGAATTGGCATTGAATGAATTATTGTACACTGGATTCTGCTGTTGTGGCTGTTGGAAATTCATATTTAGCGAATTGTTGTTGCCTGATGAAGATCCATAAGGACCCCAGCTGTTGTTCTGGTACATGCTTGGCAGAGGTGCTGGTTGTTGGATGTTGGTTGGTACTGTCGAGTAAGGAAGATTAGACGTTGTGTCGGAATCATAAATACTCATTCGACGAGGTCCCTCCAGGTTGGGAAGGGAATTTTGTACATCTTCGGATTCATCCCGTAATGAATCGCACGAGTTTCTACGTCCATCATAGTCGAACGCTTCACCATTTTGTTGCTTTTTTAAGCTCATTCTATACTTCTACATCACAGTTAGCGATCAATAAATATTCATACTTGAAGATGACTTTTGATGTGTTCGCTAGTCAAGAATGGTTGATGCATGAGTTGATGGATTGTTTTTGGAGCTGCGTCTGCAAACGTTAGCGAGAATAAAATAACGTACTCTCAATGCCGAGCTGATTAACAGCAGCAACGAACAATTTGTGCAAGTCCGATGTCCAGTGTAAACGTTGCTTCTTTTTCTTCTTTTCTCCATCCTCGAGTTCACCCTCTCCAAAAGAGCCATCTGAACTGCTACTGCTGCTTTTACGTCTTCGTTTTTTTGGATTTTCTTCTATCGAAGATCCAACATAGTTATTCAAATTAGCTTGTTGCTCTTCGAGTGGGATCATTGTAGGTGGCAATTGTTTTGATATCGTCTCCAACGTATCGTCTATGCTGTTCTCCTCCTTTACACTTGGTAGTTTGGAGTCTGCATTGCTGTTTCCTACAGCTGTTGTTGATTCGTTTTCACGTGTCGTATCAGTATCGGTTTGCATAGTAGATGCAAGGATTCTTTGTCTGTTCAATCAGTCTTGATTCAAGTCAAGCTTAACGAAAAAAAATTTGCTTGAGATAAGAATAGGAGTCGCAAGATTTTTTTATCCTTTTACAATTTGGAAAAGCTATTCTACAGCCAAGAGTTTAGTACTGGAGATTCGTGCGATTGTCTCATGGTACATTAGGAAGAAAATACTTGCGCGTTACCAGCAAATACCAAGAAGAAACCAGATCTATTCTCCTACAATCAAAGTTGGGATAGTTCTTGTACATTATACGAGCGTATATCACGAGTGCTAGTTTCCACTTGTTAGCTGTACTTAAAAGAGCTCTACTTTTCTCCTACATCAACTTGATGTTGTATGGATCTTTAAAATTTTGATGAAGTCTTAATCTTCAACCATTGGTACTCATAAAAATTTGTCACAACTACTGAGTTCATCTAGCTTGAGTTCAGTTGAGCTGGACACAGCAGGCTCGAGAATTGAGGCTGAGTTAAGCAGACGTCAAGGCAAATGGAGCTCGTCAACAAAAAAGTACCTGCCCTTGACAGAAGACAGATTCGGCAAACATGGTTATCTTGAAAAACCCGTAGAAACAAAGTCCTACACAATGTCTCGTGCACGCAGTCGTACAGTGATGGCAGTCGCCCAAGAAAAAGATAAAACAAAAGCTTCTGAGACTGGTACTTTAAAAGTTGACGAGATGGGTGTTGAATTGTTTTGGAGAAGATACGACCCTTTGGAAGGTATCCCAAAAGCAACACTCTTGCTTGTTAATGGTACAAATAATTGCACAAATATCTTACTCTACAGGTTTTGGTGAACACTCTGGCATGTATGAGCACGTGGCCAAACGTTTCAGGTAATGTTTAACGGATAATTGAATAACACATCAGAAAAGAGCAACTATGTGTTGTTTCATACGACCATAGAGGTTACGGTCGCAGCGGTGGAAAGAGAGGACAGTTGAAAGACTTGAACGAGTGGGTAAAAGACATGAACGCTATTATACTCGGTGTAGTATTGAAGAACAACGAGAGAATTCGTGTACACACGCAATTATTCGTTTGGGGTCACTCGTCTGGCGCTACTGGTGCGTTACTCTACGACCAAACTGTCAATCCTTTCGATGGTTTGATTCTCACAAGTCCATACCTCAAAGTTGCAACTGTAACTTCTAGATTCCAATCTAACATGGTACGTTTTGTCGGAACATATTTCTAACCAGTACAGCTTAAATTCTTGTCAATTGTTGCACAAAGTCATGCTGTAAATTGGGACGCCTCACCAGAAGCTCTAACGTAAGTCCATGCGGAGTAATATTAACATTTAAAAGTCGTGATGAAAAGAGACAAAAACGATTAAAGAAGGATCAACTGCGTTCAACAACTATTAATGCGCAACAATTAGTTTTGTGGATGGAAATCGGAGACAGAATGGTAAAAGAAGCTGCAAAGATAAAATCTCCACTACTTGTTCTACATGGCGGTGACGACAAGATTTGTGACGCAAAGGCAAGTCAAGCACTCGTTGACGCCTGTACAGTCACTGATAAGAAATACGAACTACTTCCACCATACAGACACGATCTCTACAATGAGAAAGATAGAGAAACAGTGTTCCTCAAAGTGTTGGAATGGATTAACCAACGATTGGTTAAACAAGATCCACCAAGTGACGAAAAGATGACACCAAAACCAGAAGAACCAAAACCAGTTGAAGAGACTAAACCTGAACCAGTTGAAGAACCAAAAGCAGAACCAGTTGTAGTTGTCGCACCAGTTAAAGAAGAACCAACTCCAGTCGAAGAAAAACCAGTCAAGGAAGAGCCAACTCCAGTTGAAGAACCAAAGGAAGTCAAACCAGAAGTTGATAACCACCCAGAATCTCCACCTTATAATGCTCATATGCAACCATTACCAGTTGAAGAGACCAAGCAAGAACCAGCTGAAGAACAAAAACCAGTTGTCGTAACACCAGTTGAAGAACCAGTCAAGGAGGAACCAAAGGAAGAAGCCAAGCCAGAACCAGCAACTAATGGTATCTACAAGGTTCCATTGAAGCTCCACAAACACGTAATAGGAGGTGGAGGAAAGGTCATCAAAGAAATTTCTTCCAAGAATGATGTAAAGATCGACTTGAACGGAGATGAAAACAAGATGACTATCACTAACAAGGATAACGATGAAAACAAAGTCGCTGCTGCATTCCAAGATGTAAGAAATGCATTAGAAGAAGTTGGATGGTTCTATGAGAACGGTGAATGGACAGAGAAACTTGCTTATGATGCCATCTTTAGAGAGTGGTCAATAAAGATTGACGAAGAAGGCACACTCATGAAGAAGTGCTTTGATGATGCAAAGATCGCATTCGACGCTGGTAACAAGGAGGAAGCCAAGAACTTGTCAACAAAGGGTAAAGAGCATCAAGAAAAGATGCATCAGTACAAGAAGGACTGTGCAACTGCAGTTTTCGACTTTTTGAATGCAAAACACGATGACTATACAATGGATTTGCATGGTCAATTAGTTAATGAGGCTATGGAATTTGTTGTACAAAGAATTGAGAAACTTACAGGCAAGGCAGATAAGCCATTGCAAATCATTACTGGTGCTGGTAACCACTCTGACGAAAAGGGTGCCAAGATTAAGCCAGCAGTATTTAAATACTTGGGAGAAAAGGGACTCAAGTACGAAGAAGTTAACAACGGAACCATTAGCGTTACACTATAAACAACACTGTATTACTATCAGATTAATTTAATGTACTGCTCTTGCTAACGTTCGAATTTTGCCAAGTGTTACAAGAAAACAACACGTCACCACAAACATGGAGAAGTATAAGAAGTTTACAGACGCAGGTAAATCATAGCTGTGTAATTAACATCCAACCAGCAACTGGTATCAATCCCTTCGTACCATTTAAAAGAAAGACAATGGGAACACCTGCAGTTTTTAAATTCGTTATCAACCCTATTCGCGCAGTTCTCATATCACCAATATTATTCGTCGTTCGATTTCTTACATTAGCGATCATGTTGACAACACTGACTTTGCTAACCGTTGTTTTTGCACTCGTAATTATTCACAACAAATTGTTAACACAAATAGATACCAGTATGGTTCATTAGAAGACCACTTGAAAAATACATACAATCTTTCGCATGCAGAGTTATATTAGCCGTTTTAGGTGTGCACTATGTTAACTCGAATACTGTCAACAGCAAGGGAAGAATCCAAGAGTACGTACAAACGCTTAAACTAACATTTAGTAACTCGATCGTTGAATGGTTAAAAGAGATCACAGTTGGACTTGGCTCTGGTGAAGTTATTATCACAAATCATGTCTCATATATTGATACGTTATACTTGGCACATCGATACGCACCAGTATTTGCCACTTTGATAAAGAAAGAAAAGAGTGAAGGATTTGTAGTTGTCAGACAAAACGTTGTTGGTGCTCTACTACACGACGCTTTCAACACACCACTAGTCAACGCTAAAAAAGAAAAACTTGCTGATGTAGTCAAGTACGCTCGTGATAATCATTTGGGTCCTGTTGTCGTCTATGCAGAGGGAACTACATCCAATGGATTCTCAACTCTCAAATTCCAAGACTCGTTGTTTGAAGGTCTCGCTGATGTCAAGCCCGTTCTACATACACTTGCTATCAAGTATGAGTACACCCAATCGAACCCTGCTTTCCATTTAGATAATTTCTGGGGACATTTGTATGAAACTCTTACTCAATTCTACACTTCTTTGAACGTGAAATATATTCAACTTACAGAATCAGAAAAGAAAGAAGCACTTTCCAGTATGTAATCATATTTTACTAATGCGTTAGATTCTGATGCAAATGCTTTGAGATTAGTGATTGGGTCTGCACTTGGTTCAAGACAAAAGCTTGTTTCGTCATCTTACAAAGATAAGGAGGCGTTTATGGACTACTGGCAAGAAACTAAAACAAAGGATTATGCTAAAAAGGATGAATAACAGCTATTTTACATGATACCTTCGCGGAAACTTTCATTATATATTTGACGATCCGCTTTGTGAAGCATATCTAATTCATGCGCGTGTTTCTCTCGCTTTTTGTTTTCGATTAGCGCATCGACGCTTTGAATCTTTTCTTTTGTCCGATTAACTCGATTTTCTTCACTTTCTTTTCTTCGCCGAACGTATTCGTTTACTTTAACTGCATTTTCTTTCCTCTGTCCCTCCAGTAGCTGATTCAAGATTAAATTATTCTTTAGCATTGTTAGTTTCTTTTGCTCTTCAATCTTTCGTCTTTCTTCTGCTCGTCGTCGAACTTCATTTTCTTCTTGAATTCGTTCTTTGTCAGCGACCAAATCTACACCGAAAGGCGAATTTGTCAACTTCTTTTTCCACTGTTCTCGCTTTTGTTTCTTATATAAATCCTGCTCAGCTAGCATCTAGAAATTTAGAAACCGTTCTAACTCGATTACCTGCTCTCGCTGTAACTCCAATCCGACCAATATCTTTTCTCGTTGTTTTACTCGTTTGTCCGATAGTTTAGCTGTTTTACACCGTTCATTTATGACGCGTTGTTCTCGAATACTCCTTCGCTTTTCAAGCTCCTCGTTGCTGTCCCATTTCGGAGCTGTCGCTAGAACACTTTGATGAGCTGAATGTATCTGAGCTTTCCGCGATTCATGATTATGAACTATATTATACGTAACCTTGTCCATCTTTCTTTTCGGTGAAACACTGCCGATGCTAGGGTCTCGTTTTAATGGGCTTTCATTTAGCCTCTCAGCTATCTGCGCTCGCTTTTTCGCAAGTGGTGATGATGGTACACTCAAGGTGAGTTCACTGGCAACTGACTGATGCTCATAGTATTCACCTTCCTCGTTCATATTTTTGCTGTAAACTTAGTTGTAAAATAACGCTTTTAGTCAACTGGTTAGAAACGCAAATGCATAAGAACACAAGACAACATCATTTTGTACCACCTGAATCTAAGCAACCTTGCTTCAGTTGCATTGCGAGGCAAACATCAGGAATAAAACGGTTACACGAACAAATCAGAACTCAACAACCATCTGCATATCAGGAACAATTCAGTCGTACGTCATGCGCTCAACTCCTAACACAAACTAGAAGATCTAACAGACGAAAGAGGAAGCATAGTACTTCCACAACAAGAGTACGTTAGACGATGGCCACTCATGTACGGACGATATCGATTTTTATCAAGACTTGCAGAAGGAGGATTCTCGCAACTTATTCTTGCAGAAGATACAGCAATGCAACAATCCAAACGTCCTCGAAACGTAGCAATCAAAATTATGAACGCAAAGCACGCGCAAATAGGACAACATGAGTATTCGAAACTTCGAAAATTGAATCTAAAAGACAATTGCGATACAACACACATATTACGAGTGTACAGTAGTTTCTACTTTCAAAATCATTTTTGTCTTGTGTTTGAATTGTTGGGAGAAAGCTTACTTTCACACTTACACAAATATCCACCCTATACTATGCCTATTCATGAACTCAAAAAGATTATTGTACAGTTGTTAGCAGCACTATGCTTTTTACATACAAATAGAATCGCACACGCAGATTTAAAACCGGAAAACTTATTACTAGCAAAAGAGTCCCTGCAATGTAAAATTGTAGATTTTGGAAATGCAATTGACATGTCAAAGAATGAACAACAAGCATACTATAAGGATTTCAATGTACAAACACTATACTATCGAGCACCAGAAGTAGTTTTCGGGTTACCATTTGACACATCTATCGATATGTGGTCGCTAGGTTGTATCATTTATGAAATCTATACTGGTGATGTATTGTTCAAGAGTAGAAATTGTACAGAGTTGGTGCAACAGATGTTTGGCATACTAGGGAACGTTCCATCAGAACTGTACAGTCGTGGAAAGTTTTACAAAGATTATGAGTGCTTCAAAGTTGAGAAGCCAAAGCAGAGTAAAACAAACTTGCACGATCGAACGTTTGTGACGCTATGTCAAAAGATGAGAGTTCATGACGCAAATTTTGTTCAATTTATACAAGGACTACTGGAATACGATCCAGTGAAACGAATGACACCACAACAAGCTCTATTGCATCCATTTATCGCCAAAATGTTCCCATTTGCAATAGCCTTCCCAAATACTAACATTGTACAACCTACTGTATCAGCTGTATCGTCACCAATTGTCACTAACAAGCGACCTTTTGATATGGTAGACAAAAGACAAGATCTAACACCACCAAGAAAGCTACAAATAATAGAATCAAGAACACATACGGCCAGTGCCATTCGTTCTACTTTCTATCAAAAATAAAACAAATGCAACATAGCTAGCTTCCAGCGTGCGGCCTGCGTACTATCGAATTTTCCGAAAAAGTAGATTTTTTTCTACTAAAAAACCAACCAATACGCAACTCACGCAAATTGACCAGGCATGTCCCAACAAACACAACAGAAACGGATTCGCGTGCTATTCAATCAATTGCATCCATCTGAATCAACAACACCAGTACAACAACTAGAAACAAGCACAACATCATCAACAAGAAGAATGGTACGTCGCAAGCGTTCTTCTTCTAATCTTCAATAGTCTAACAAACAACCAATTCGTGTAGCAGTAACCGGAGCAGCAGGTCAAATCTCCTACTCTCTTTTGCCATTGATTGCCAACGGAACAATGTTCGGACCTGATCAAGATGTAATCTTGCACTTACTCGAAGTACCATTCGTTTTGGAAGCACTTAATGGTGTCGTTTTAGAATTAGAAGACGGAGGTTACCCACTATTAAGAGGAATCGTCGCAACAACTGAAGCAGAAGTAGCATTCAAAGATGTCGACGTTGCCATCCTAGTAGGTGCCTTCCCACGTAAAGAAGGTATGGAACGTTCCGATCTATTAAACAAGAACGCCGGTATCTTCAAAGTACAAGGTGAAGCTATTGACAAAGTTGCCAAGAAGTCAGTCAAAGTATTGGTTGTTGGTAACCCAGCAAACACAAACGCACTACTTTGCCAACACTATGCACCATCAATTCCAAAAGAAAACTTTTCCGCATTGACCCGTCTTGATCACAACCGTGCCAAGGCACAAATTGCCAAGAAGCTCAACATTCCAGTTCGTGATGTACACAACGTTGTCATTTGGGGTAACCACTCAAGCACTCAATACCCAGATGCTGATCACGGTCACGTCCTCGTCAATGGAGAGAAAAAGTCTGTCCGTGACGCCGTCAAGGATGACAAATACTTGGAGAGTGACTTCATCACTACTGTACAAAAGCGTGGTGCTGCTATCATTGCTGCTAGGAAATTGAGCTCTGCTATGTCAGCAGCCAACGCCATTGTCGATCACGTACGTGATTGGGTTTTGGGTAGCCCAGAAGGTGAAATCATCAGCATGGCTGTACCAAGTGATGGTTCATACGGTATCCCAGAAGGTGTCATCTACTCATTCCCAGTAACATGCAAGGGAGGCAAGTATACCATTGTTCAAGGTCAACACATTAGTGAATTTGCCAGAAAGAAGATGCAAGCAACTTATGACGAATTGGCTGACGAGAAACAAGCCGCTTTTGATTCTATCAAACAATAAATTTATTTTTTTAACAAAATTAATCTGCTTTGATGTCTCTGTATATCCTGTAAACAAATGACTTGGTTCCGATGAAACCAATTGTACCACATAGAATAGCCAAAGCAAAGCAGAACATTCCCATATTTCCAAAATAGAAACAGAATTGGAAGAAACCTTGCATCTTTGTCTTGGATCGATAGAAATAGATAGCATATAAGAATACATACACGGCAGTACTAGCAGATGATAAGAAACTTGTCCATGCCCATCGATGATCTTCTGCATTCAACAAAAAGTATGTTGAAACGATTGATACACATACGGTAACAATAATTAAAATGACAAATACTAATAGCATGAATCCATAAACATAGTAGAACTATTTGTTAGTAGATTGAATTATAATATACCTTGTAGTTCCAAAAGCTTGTAAATACAAAATACATTTCAATAAATATAGAACCAAATGGTAAAATACCTCCCAATATGACAAACATGAGTCGTGATAAATAATATGGTTTTTGTGGGATTGGTCTTGGGTATGGATTGATACGACATGGGAAATCTGACTTTCCTCCAACGTTTCTACCAACAATTGTTCCTAAAAGAACCAATGGCACTGTAATACAAGCCCACATGGCGACAACGGAAACCATTGTCTTGAAGGGAATTGCGATCATGGCACTGTATGCAATAGCGACAAAGTTCAACAAGAACGATGATAAAAATACGAATCCAGGGAAGAAGCATGCTGTGACAATCATTGTGCGGATCCAACGCTTTCCACCATGCTTTGAATAATATGATCCGGAATAGTATCCACTAACGAATGAAGTTACGCAATATATGATAATGGCAGCAGTGACCATAGCTCCGCGACTATGCTATTAGTAAAATGTTTCATTCACACTTACGTATCATAATAGGAACCCACAATAGCGAAAAAGATTAGGAAAAAGATGATCAAAATTAATTGATAACCAGTTCCAATCAATGCACTAAATAGTGTCAAGAACTTGGGCGCTCTGAATACATCACCATGAACTTGTTTCCATCCACTCTCATCAGTAAGTTCAGAGTCACTATCGTAACCTTGTTCTTGATCTTTGTATTCTGCCAAATCGCTTCTCAAAGTTCGTACCAAAATCATGAATACGAGTCCAACTAAGAATAATACCATCATGAACGAGTTGAAAATACTGAACCAATGGATTCTGTGCTCAAAAAAGTTGTGATCCAAGTAACGACGGAAGCGTTGTGAGAATTCGATCTGACTGGGTACCCATGTTGTTGTGTATGTAAAAGTCAAAACATTATTTTCTTCTAGTCGTACTGGATTACCAGCTGTCAAGTTGGTTTGTACTATTCTATCACCGTTGTAGCCCAAATTGAATTTTGCGTGTGTGTAAATGAATGGTACTTCTTTTCCAGTTTCGTCTTTGGCTATTCCTCCTACCATAGCTAATAATGTTAATATCTTGCAATATGCACGTTACCCCACATTGGTAAGTCGTCAATATAGAATTGGTACCAGTATTGATTCTGTACAGCGTGTAAAAATTGGTCAAGTTTGTCTTTGTCCAAAGTAACGCTACAAATAGATTGTTTTTGTGCATTGTCTAATGTTAGTGCTTGCACTGGTCAACATACTTTTGAATCCAAACATCATTCTGCTTTTGACTAGTTCAACACCCAGAATAGCCTCTCCTAGTGAAGGGCTCTTATAATCTAAATGTGTTGGGGCACAAAATGGCAGCGTGTAGTAGCCATATGTTTCTTGTGGATTATAGTGAGGTCCCACTTGATTTGCCCACAATATCACTTCTTCGCCATCCGTGTACTATACGTGTTAAAGGCTGTGCGCGTGATTTACCTTGTGCGAGTTTTCATCTGCGAGCGTGAAACTAGATAGAACCAATAAGATTATAACTAGTACGCTTGCATGGTATGAACACTTGTTCATTTTTGTTTGTCTTTGGTCAACTCGGTTTTAACTCAACAATACAATGGAGAGAACGCAGTATTGGCATGAAATCAATGGGATAAACTATAGTGACGTTAAATTTTTAGATATCTACGATGATACAGTAGAAATAATCGCACAAGTTAGAACAGAAACGCCACCATACGTTATTGCCTCGTCAGGAAACCAATTAATCGTTTATCACGTCAAAATAGAAAATAACGAACGTATGAGTTTACATGAAATTAAAAGAATACAACACGATGGCGACGTTAGACAGATCAAAGTCTTGTTCCCTAAATTCAGAAAATTCCAAAGTCAAACCAAGTCACAATCGTGTGCATTATTCACAACATCGTCCAATGGAACATTACAAGGCTTTGTTATCCATATTGTTAAAAAAGAACAAGATATCGATGTAAAACACAGACTCGTACAATCATGGAAACTTCACGACTTGAGCTGCGACTGTTTGGACATTTGCTTGAGTCAAAACCACGATGAATTCACCGTTGTCACAGGTGGTGAAGATGGAGTCATTAACGTTTTACATTTAACAAAAAACTTGCCAATCACAGACAAAGACTTCAAGTACAGTACAAAAGAGATTACACAAAAGATTCATACAGGTAGACCTATTACAAGTATTCGATATCAAATCCGTGATGGTATTGCTGGTATTGCTGCAAACCAAAAGGTAAGATCTATCTAGTTTACTAACAAGATAGTTTGTTACTACATCTGATGCAGGTGATATCAACAGTTGGGACTTGTCCAAGTCAAACAAGGCTATTGTAACATCTAGAGAGTAAGTGGATCGTCTTGTATAGTTAACAATCACTAGTGCTAAAACAAGAGATCCAATCAACGTTGTTGACATTCATCCAACGATTCCAGATATCATCGCTGTTGGTACTGCTGGAAAATTACAAATCTGGGACTTGAAGAGATCGTATGAGCCCATCCTCTCCCAAGAAACTGCAAGTCCAGTTTGGAAGGTCACATTTTTGAAGGATGATCCAAACGCACTACTTGTTGGAACAGATGGAGAAGGTTTGCAACTAGTATCGTTCAATGGATATTCAAGCTCTACGATAAAAATTCAACTAGCAATAGAGTTTGATCCATCAGCTTCAGTCACATCGTTTGATGTGTATGAACACTTTTTAGTAGCTGTTTGTGATAACTCTGCTATGTACATCACTAAGGAACTCGGAGTATGAACAGAGAACACAAGAATGCAACTCCATAAAATGCATGTACCGGTCTTCATAAATCGAATAAATGGCTGTCACTTATCCCAAAAAAGCAGTCAACCAACTCCTCACTTGTCAAACATCAACGTCGGCAAACTCAGACATAAAACAAAAAACTTGATACACTCGCGTTAACAGAATGAAGCTGTTCAAGAACTTGTTCAGAAACAACAAAGAAGAACATAATGTCGAAATTGGTGGTCAAGAAATTGAAATTGGAGCTCCAGTATGCACAACTATTTTAATGTTAACATTTAGTTAAACTTCCAATCTGGTATTCACGTCGTTGTCGACTTGGACTCTGATACTGGTTTCAAGGGTCTACCAAAAGAATGGGAAAATATTATGAAAGGTGGTGGTTTGACAAAACAAGATGTAGAGAATAACGCAGAGGAGGTACTTCAAGCGCTCGAATTCGTAGCCGGAGGTATGGTCGGAAAAGACCAAGCACAAAAAGCGCCAGAAGGCAAACAACCAGGAAAACTCGTTGACTATTTATCCACAGAAGACCCAACCAAAATAT